>Ga0180437_10006974_pt1 | contig 14885 bp, 12 predicted proteins | sample SS_ome_4_FD_132410 | JGI IMG/M metagenome (GOLD analysis project Ga0180437, IMG submission 132410) | Hypersaline lake sediment archaeal communities from the Salton Sea, California, USA - SS_3_D_1 metaG | ecosystem: Environmental > Aquatic > Non-marine Saline and Alkaline > Hypersaline >...
AAACGAAGGTACAGTGCCAGGATGTCCGCTCCCCAGAAGAGGCTGGCCATCGCTCCAGCAGCTATGAAGGGACCGAAGGCGATCTCCGAGCCTCGGTCCCGGCCCCTCACGAGCAGGAAGACGCCTCCGATAAACGCGCCGACAACGAAGGCGAGAAAGAGACCGACAAGCAGCAGTTTCCACCCGAGGAAAGCACCGACCATTGCGGCCAGTTTGATGTCCCCGCCGCCCATCGCTTCCTTCCGGAATAGCATCTTCCCGAACCAGGCGACAAAGAGAAGCAGTCCGAAGCCGAGAGCAGCACCAGCTAGACCGCTCACGACATCTCTGCTGAGCGCTCTGAAGACGAGACCCAGCACGATGCCCGGAAATGTTACCCTGTCCGGTATCATCCGCTTGTCCAGGTCGGTGAAGAAGATGACGAGAAGCGCCAGCGCGAAGAGGCCGTACCCGAAGAATTCAAGCGAGAGCCCGAATTGTCTGTAGATAACAATGAGAATAAGCGGGCACATGATCTCGACCAGAGGGTATTGGAGGTCTATCCTCATTCCGCAGTGGCGGCATTTCCCCCTCAAGAAGAGAAAGCTGAACACGGGTACGTTGTCGAGAGCCCCTATCAGGTGACCGCAGCCGGGACAAGCCGAGCGCGGCCTCACGATGGACTTACCTTCCGGGAGTCTATAGATGCACACATTCAGGAAGGAACCTATCGCGAGTCCGAGAAGCGTTATGTAAATGTAGGGGATGGCCGCCACTCAATCCTCCACCTTCAAAGGGCCGGAGGCCGGCTCTACCCTCTTCTTTGGAGCGTTGTACACGAAGTGGTCGCCATCGGGAGCTACCGGCAGTCTCTGGACGAATCCGGCCTCCACCAATTCCTCCAGCCTGTCGGGACTCCGGCCAAACCTCTCCGAGAATTCCGCGACCTTCTCTTCGAGGATCTCCATGAGGAGTTCCTTTATGGATCTCAAAGCTGTCAGTTTCTCGAGCTCATTGTTGGACCTGTCGTAAAGCTCGGACCAGAGGTTTATCGCGGTTACCCTGTCACCGCCTTTCTGAAAGGCGAAGGACGCGAATCTCGCCGCCATATCGGGCGCGCCCTCGATACCGGAAGATATCCTGAAGTATCTCCCAGCCCTGTAGAAATCCCTTAAGAAGACATAGTATATGAAGCCTTTGATAAAAGGTATTCTCCAATCATGGGGGTTGTTCCGCATCCCCTTGTCCAAGAGGGCCAGGGCCCGGTCCGGCTCATCCGCGTCATCCGCGAGGAGAAGCGAGCCGAATGTGTAGGCGTTGATGAATCTGGAGTCGAGCGTGGTGAGTATGTCGAATATGTGCCCCAGATATTCGAATTTCAGATCGGTAAGACGGTGCTCACCGTAGTACTGTATGGCCCTGAGCCATACCAGATCAGCCGCGAGGTTGTCGTAGCCCACGGTCACCGCCGACATGAACCTGCCGGAGGGAAAGTACATGAGCTCCCGGACTATAGCCTCTCTCGGCGCCCTCGCCCTGTCCAGGCTGGACTGAGTGAGAAAAACGCCGCAGGCCGTGGCGCATATGAAGACGCCCGTGAGAATCTTCTTCAGCGTGTCTCGAGACAACTTCAGAAATCCCTCCTCTGAAATGCCAGCACTGAGGCGACCAGCAGGATGACCGCATACATGAGACCGTAAGACATGGCGTACACCAGCTGCGACCAGGGGACCGAGACGCCGTGAACCACCTCGCCTCTTATGTTGAAGTTGGAGAGGTTGGGCAGTACGTAATAGGCGAAGCTCGCAAAGAGCTTGACCGCCACCGAGTCAGAGATCTCGCCCAGTGCGCGCAGGTCCCTCGTAACATGCCCCACGAAGAAGACGGCGAACGTGAAGATCCCGCTACCCACAGGGGTGGCAAAGGTGCTGAAGAAAGTCGCTACAGCCGTGACCACAGCCAGTTCGAAGAACGTGAGGAGCACCGCCTGTAGAAGACAGAACTGGAACTTCCCTTCACTCAGGTAGACGTAGAGCACCAGTACGACGGTCATCGCAAGGAGGATGAGGGCCAGCACGCACATGAGACCCAGGTACTTGCCCAGCAGGAACTGCCACCTTTTTATCGGCTTCGGGACTATGAGATACACGGTCTTCTTCTCGATCTCCTCATACACGAGTCTCGTGCCTATGAGAATTGCCGTCAGTACGCCGAAGATGGAGATGGCTGCCAGTGCCAGGTCTTTCGATATCTTCGGGGCTTCGCCGAGGCTCAAGGGGCCGATTACGGCGCCGCTGCCAATGGTCAGAATACCGAAAAAGAAGAGGACGTAGAGGACCCTGTCTCTCACCGCCTGTCTGAAAGTATTCCTTATCACTGCGGCTGTTCTCAAGGTTTCTCCTCGCGGTGGGCGCCGATCTCTTTTATGAAGAGCTCCTCGAGCGTCTTCTTCCGCGGAATGACTGAAACGATCCTTCCTCCGCAGCCCAGGATAGCGCGCTGGACCTCTCCGGCTCGGTCCGGGCTGTTCACCTCTATCATTGCCCTGTCTCCGCTCACCAGAATCCTCTGTGACCGCTGCTCCATCTGTTCGAGCTCAGACCCGGGCAACCCCTCTGCAGTAACCTCGATCGACTCGACGTCCCCACTCAAGAGTTCATCCAGTTTCCCAACGCTGATCAGCCTCCCGCCTATCAGTATGCCCACCCTGTCGCATATCATCTCAACGTCAGGCAGGATGTGACTGGAGAAGAAGACTGTGCTACCTCTCTCCTTCATGCCAAGGATTACATCGCGGATGTCCTTCCTGCCCACGGGATCGAGACCGGTGAGGGGCTCATCCAGTATCACGAATTCCGGATCATTCACCATTGCCTGCGCGAGACCTATCCTCTGAAGCATTCCCTTGGAGTAGGTGCTCACCCTCCTTTTGCCAGACTCCTGGAGACCCACGATCCGGAGAAGTCCTTCTATCTTCTTTCTCCTCTCGGCGGAAGGGATACCGAAGATCTGCGCACAGAAGTCGAGCAGTTCAGCTCCCGACAGATACGGGTAGAAGTAGGGCTGCTCAGGAAGGAACCCGATCCTGGATTTGAGCGACATGTCAGATAGGGGTTTACCCAGAATGGAAGCTTTCCCCGAGGTCGGCGACAGAAGAGTCGTAAGCATCTTTATGGCCGTGGTCTTTCCAGCTCCGTTGGGCCCGAGGAATCCGAAGATCTCGCCCCTGCATACTTCTATGGAGAGTGAATCCACGGCCTTCACCCTTCTCTGCGCAATAGGGCTCTTGTAGATCTTGGTTAAGGAGTCAGTTCTCAGGACTACATCCATCAATCCGCCTTGTCAAGCGAACTTCATACTATACAAAGGCTTAGGTTCTGTCAATAAGAAAATGGCAGGCCGAAGGCCTGCCATTTCTTCTACAGGGCAACTCTGTTTCTACTGTCCTGCTGTCAAAACAAGAACCAGAACCGCATCCTTGCCATAACCTCTGACGCTGTATGCCTCAGCTGCGGCACCAGTCAGCCCAAGGAATGTGGCGTAAGTACAGCCGGAAATAGATCCTGGGTCGTTGCTCTCAAAGGAGTTCTGAGACGGCAGGAACGGGTTCTTGAAATTCTCAGGCAGAAGGTAGTCTGTCCCTGTCGGGCCCACCCCAGCTGCCTGGCCTGCGATCGACTGGATTGCCGTCGAAGGCGGCACATAGTTCAACGCGGAAAGAACCTCGCTCACTGTTCTCGAGCAGTCAGCCGGATATGCGCCTTCTGCCATGGTGGAGAAGTCCTCTGCTGCCAGCTGCATCGTGTGCATGTTTGACTTGAGGGAGGCTTCCTTGGCCCTAGCTCTCATCGACATGAAGTTCGGAATAGCGATGGCTGCCAGAATTCCTATGATCACAACCACAATCATCAGCTCGATTAGCGTGAATCCTTTTTCTCTCATCTACTTCACCCCCTCTCTCTTTTGAAATCAAATCTTTGGTTTCTTTGCAGATGTTTTCCAAGATGATAACTGAGCAAGAAACATGCCAAATGTATACGGGCTCGAGCCACTGCCGGACGTTAAGTTTCATCATACTGCAGTGTATGAACTTAGGAGACCCAGAATCGTGCAAGAAAGCTGCATTTCGACTTCTCCTTCGGGCCTTGTCTTGCTTTTTGCGAAAATCCCCTTGCAATTTGCAAGCCTGACAAGCCCGTCAGCTCTTTGCGACTATTCAGGTTTCTGATAGAACCAGTAGTGGAAGGAGTTGTAACTACCACGCACTACAATCGTTGTCCGGTCCCGTTTCACGAACTCGGAGGGTACTTCTAGCACTGTTTCGTGCCACCTGTCACGGGAAGGTGTCGATATCCCGGCACCGGCCAACCTGCGGCCGTCCACGAGCATCTCGACAGGATTGAAAGCCCTCACTTCGGAATCCACGTAGCCGTCTGAAACGGGCGAGTATCTGAATGTCCTGAAGGTCCTGGCGGAGCGGAGCACCACTCTCAAGGCCTTCCCCGGCACTGTTCTCACGCTGAACCTCTCACCCTCCAGTATCACCCTACCGCAGTCCGCCGTCACGGGCTCGTCATCATAGGAAGCTGAATGGAGGCCCACGTCGAAACGGACTGCCGGCAGTGATGTCAATGTCGAATACCCGCACCGCTCTTCGTCGAGCATATAGCCCACGTCCAAGGAATCCACCACGGTCCAGTCCCCGCTCTCGAACCGCGGAAGCCTTCCGGAATCGAGTGCCGCGTAGTCCGTGCGGAAGACGGCCTGGCCTGACACGTAGACCGGCCATGGCTCATAGATCTTCTCTCCCATTATTGAATAAACTGGCTCTATCCCCGGTGTCAGCTTGCCGAATGAAGGCATCATGATGACGTAGGCGGGTCTTTCGTCCCCGGGCATGTGGGAAAGCTCTTCGACGACCGCCCCCCAACCCGCCATCCACCTGGCGAAGAACCTTCTCGTAGTGAGTCCAAGGAGGTCCACCGTCCTTCTGCCTCCGGAGTACCTCAAGATTCCAGCATCCACGATGCCGACCACGTCATCCTCTTCGAGATTCTCCCTGATCCAGTCCGCCGTCGCGGTCGTAGTCGTCCGTATCATCACCCCTTCAAAAGTGTACTGAGTGAACGCATTGACCAGTCCAAAGCCAGACAGCAGCATTAAGTAGGCGACAATGCCGTTCCTCAGGGCCCTTCTGTGCTCGTCTCTCGATATCCATTCCGAGAGGTTCTGTATCCCCGCTACCATGGAGATTATGAAGAGGGAATAGAACGGTATCAAGTACCTGTGGTGTTGGAACCCGTTTGCGGACGTGAATGCCGCAAAGCCTGTGCCCAGAAGGAAGACCGAAAGTATGAGACTGAATCCGGCCGGGACCCTGTCCCTGATTTCCCTCGCGCATCCGAAGAACGCTCCCAGCAGAAAAAGGAGAAGAGCGAAGGGGGCGAAGTAGGCGACAGTGGAAGTCCCGCTGAAACCCACCTCGGCGCTCGAAGGGTACGCCGCGCCGAATAATCCCCTCGCCGCGTCCAGAATGAACTGGCTTGAAGCATAGAGAATCCTGAAGAAGTCGGGGAAGTTCCACATTGACTTGGTCGAAGCCGTGGTCGGCGAGAACTGCCCCGCAACTGCTTTGTTCACAGAAAGATAGAGGAGTGATACACCGATCGGGACAAGGACCAGGAGAGCGGACGGTCTGAAGCGGACCGGTCTCTCACCCCCGCGAGCGAGGTTCGCATACAGGAGAAAGAAAGCGACAAAGCAGCCCACCACCAGCCCCTCCGGCCTCGACAGCGCCAGCACAGCGCAGGCTATTGAGGTCCGCATGTAGCTCCTGCCCTCTATGTCCTTCAAGAATGAGTAGACAGAGAGGAGAAGTACAGAGGTGAAGAGCGGTATCTCGAGTCCAGCGAGGTACCCCCAGACCACCTGTCCGTTGAGACAGAAGAGGAACGACGCGGCGATCCCGGCGCCGCGACCTATAAGTCTCTCGACTGTCCTGTACACGAGCCACGTCGACGTGAAGAGACCCGCAAAGCCCACCAGAAAGGCGAAGAGCACCTGCAGTTCGCCGCGAAATCCTATGAGATAACCGAAGGACATCAAGAGCCAGTACAGGATACTGGTCATCCCTGTTGTGGGCTCATCACCTGTATTGTATTGAAAGGGATGCCCCAGAGCCAGCTGCCTCGCGTACTGGAAATAGATGTAGGTGTCGTCTGTGGGAAACGTGGGGCGTCCTTCGGTCGCCAGGTATGAAGCCTGGAAAAAGGCAGAGGAGAGGAAGATGCACGCGATAAGGAATAATACAACAAGGCCCTTCCGTGCCATGCTGGGTCCTGCTCTGCCCTGCAATAGGCTAATGTCCCGGGGTCAGAAGCACCAGTATAGGTGCTCGCTTGCCGTAGGCAAATATCGTGTACCCGAGCGCCGTCTGCCCGTCGCCCTTGACCCCAGTCTCGTCGTAACCCGTGTAGTACGTGCAGCCCGCAGGCGGCGCGGCCGGCGGGCCCGCAGAATTGTTTATGGCATCCTCGGACATCTTGAACGGGTTGTGGAAACTGGCATGAGGATGGAGGAGCGCGTAATCGGAAAAAGGTGGGAGCCTCCTACCGTCGGCCAGGGAATGGGCGAACGGCTTCATCGACCCCCAGCTTCCCGGCAGAACATAGCCTAGAGACGTGAGCACGTCCCCCACCCTGGTATCTATGGTGCCCGGGTAGTAGCCTTCCGCCATTATCGAGAAGTCCTCCACGCACACGTGAACTGCGTGCATGTTGGCGCGGACAGATGCTTCCATGGCTCTGGAACGGGAGCTCATGAAGTTGGGTATGGCTACGGCAGCCAGAATGCCAATGATAGCGACCACTATCATCAGCTCGATAAGAGTGAACCCTCTTGCTCTCACCATGGTATAAGCCCTCTCAATACCTCCCAGAGGAAGCCGCCTCACGCGGCCTTCAATACTACACCACAGTAGCAAGTTCTGTGCCAGAAATCCCCAGCTGTTTAAATATGTTTTATAAGTCCTGCTCCCTCAAGACCTTACACCTGACTGGCTCCAGAATGGGATTGCCAGCTCGCCTCTCGTATGTGCCCTGAGCGTTGCAAATTGCGAACCGGACGCGGCATCACTTACCGTCCGAACCCGTCAGACTGCGAGTGCGTCACACGCCGCCTGTGGGAAAACGGTAAGGGCAGAGCAGGACTCCTCTTTTCTGCTCTTCTCGCGGATGATGGAACGGACAAAGGACTTCTGTGGCTATGCTGCTGCGGATCAGATTTTTACTACATTCGCGGCCTGTAGCCCCTTCTCGCTCTCGATGATCTCGAACTCGACCTCTTCACCCTCGGCGAGCGTCTTGAAGCCTTCGCCCTGAATCGCTGAGAAGTGGACAAAGACATCCTGGCCGTCCTCCCGGGAGATGAAGCCATATCCCCGGTTCTCATTGAACCACTTCACCTTACCTCTAGGCATCTCCTCTAGACCTCCTTGCGTCCAGAACACTCATGATAGCTGTCCAAGTCAAGGATACTAACCATATTGCTTTCCTTGTCAACGGGAAAATTCTTGAGCGCTGGGCAAGTCTATTCCGGCAGGCTTCGGGCCACGGGGGCGGGGCCGAAGCATCAGAAAGTATAGGAACCCGACAGTCGGGTCGTGGCGCCCAGGTCATCATGGTCCAGATGGGCGTAGTCGAAGCTGAACCCTTTGTAGGCTATACCTGCGCCGAAGGTTATGTGGCCTACGTCGAAGCCCAGCCGGGCTGATACAACTTTCCTGTAGGTGTATTCCGCCCCCAGATGAGCCTCTCCGCTGGCGATGTCATAGGCAAACTGTGACGCTGTCTTTCTGTTCTCGAATCTGAAGTCCAGGTCGCCGGCCAGTCCGAATTCCCCACGGGGATAACTCAACGGCGCCCTCACCGCGAAACCGACGCTTGTCGTGGGCATGACATACTCGCGGGTGCCCGTATCCCAGCTGAGCACGGTGGTTGTGGCATCCTTCAGAGAAAGACCGAGAGAAAGCTTCGAGTAAGGCCGGAATATCGTGCCGACGTCCAGGCCGGCGCCCAGAGCCCCGGCCTCGCCCAGATCCGCCTGGACTATCTTGAAACTGCCTCCCACAGACCACTTGTCTCCCGCCTTCCGGGAGTAATTCAGGTAGGCGACATAGTACGAAGAGTTGATTCTGCCGACCACCTCAGGCATGTTGAATGGACCCGGATCCTGATTCGGATCGGGCACCTCTGTTACAGGGATGTCTTCTACGCCGAGCCTGAGGAGCGCTATGCCGACGGCGCTCTTCGCCCCGAAAAGGGCTTCGAGGGGATGCACATAAGCTCCCCCGTCGCAGTTGACCAACCCCTCGAATCTCTCGGAATGCTGAAAGAATATCTGGCGCTTCTCCATCTGGGAGCTGCCGGCCGGGTTCCAGTAGGGTGCCGTGGCGTCATCGCTCAGGGCTACGAACGCGCTTCCCATTGCGAGGGATCTCGCCCCGACACCAAGGCTAAGGAACTCACCCGCATACTTCTCTGCATGGGAACTCCCGCTGAGAAGCAGGAGAACTAGAAATGCTGCTATCGGAGGTTTATTCACACACGTTTACGAGCACTTCTATTATAAGCCCTCTGGCCGTTTTGTCAAGCCCCACGGGGACAGGCATCAACTTTTGAACTTTTGAACCCCCGGCCCTCTCCGGCATAGAATGCGGAACGGTGTTTGCAAAAGACCCAGGAGCTGATGCTTGTCCCGCGGCATGGGTCATTTTGTGATCTCGTAGTTCGGAGGCTCCTTCGTGATCACCACGTCGTGGGGATGCGATTCCCTCAAACCTGAACTGGTGATCTTTACGAATCGCGCTCTATCTCTTAGCTCGCGCACCCTCTTCGCTCCGCAGTAGCCCATCCCTGACCTGACGCCGCCAACAAGCTGGTAGACCACCTCAGAGACCGGCCCCTTGTACGGGACCCTCCCTTCGACGCCCTCGGGAACAAGCTTCTTCTCGTCCATCTGGAAGTACCTGTCCCTGCTGCCGGCTCTCATCGCGTCTATCGATCCCATGGCCCTGTATATCTTGAACCTCCGTCCTTCGAGGATGACCGTATCCCCCGGGCTCTCGTCTGTGCCGGCCAGGAGACTGCCTATCATCACACTGTCCGCTCCCGCTGCCAGAGCCTTGACTATGTCTCCTGAGTATTTTATGCCTCCGTCCGCAATGACCGGTATCTTCTTCTGCGCTGCGACCTCGGAGCATTCCATGATCGCGGTCAGCTGTGGTACGCCCACACCGGCAATGACCCTCGTGGTGCATATGGAACCCGGTCCCACACCTACCTTTATTGCGGATGCACCGATTTCCACAAGCGCCCTCGCCCCTTCTCTGGTCGCTACATTTCCCACCACTAGATCCACACCCTTGAGCATCTTCTTCAGTCTCCTCGCCATATCCATGACCATCTGCGAGTGACCGTGAGCCGTATCGACCACTATGCAGTCGGCCCCTGAACCGGCGAGCGCTTTCGCCCTCTCGACCGTGTCCGGGCTCACTCCCACCGCGGCACCCACCCTGAGCCTTCCGAGTGAATCCTTGCAGGCGTTTGGATAAAGCACCTTCTTCATCATGTCCTTCATGGTGATGAGCCCCCTCACCTTCCCTTTTCTGTCGAGCACAGGGAGTTTCTCTACCTTCGCCTTTCTCAGCACCTGCTGCGCCTTTTCCAGGCTGGTGCCAACAGGCACGGTTACGAGACCCTCCTTTGTCATGACTTTCCCGACCGCGATCCCCATATTCTCCTCGAAAAGGAGGTCCCTGTTCGTCAATATCCCCACGAGTCTCCCTTCGAGGTCAACCACCGGAAGTCCGGAGATCGAGAACTTGGTCATCAGCTCAATGGCCTCACCTATAGTCGCCTTCGGGGATATGGTCACCGGGTGCTGCACTATTCCGCTCTCTGATCTCTTCACCCTGTCCACCTGCGAGGCCTGTTCGTCCATGCTCATGTTTTTGTGGATGATGCCTATACCGCCCTCTCTGGCAATAGCGATCGCCATCTCCGCGTTCGTGACAGTATCCATCGCGGCGCTGACAAGTGGAATGTTAAGAGTGATGTTCCCTGTGAACCTGGTCTGAACATTCACGTCTCGCGGAAGAACGGAAGACCTCCTCGGCGCAAGGAGGACGTCATCAAACGTGAACCCTTCTCTGAATCCGGCGGTCATCCAGTACCTCCACTGAAGCTGTTGGGAAGATGGAGCTTTCCCTCGTAGACGACTGCAGCTCTTCCTTCCAAGTAGATCTTGGAGAGAACATTCCCCTTCTTTTCAAAGCAGACCTTCAAGACCTCTCCCCCGGCTGTAATGCAGGCGATAGGCGAGGCGAACCCCCTCTTGAGGGCCATTACGAGAGCAGAAGCGACACAACCGGTCCCGCACGCGAGGGTCTCATCTTCGACTCCCCTCTCGTATGTTCTGACTCGAACGACGCTCTCTGTCGTGGATTGTGCGAAGTCAGCATTCGTTCCCTGGGGCTGAAACCTCGGAAGGTAGCGTATCTCCCTCCCGAGTTCCAGCACATCTATCCTGTCCACATCCTCGACCAGGATGACAACGTGAGGGACGCCAGTGTCAACGAAACTTGCCGAAAGTTCCCTCCCAGAAAGCACGAGTGGGACCTCGAGATCGACCTGGACAGGCTCCTTCATCCCCAGCTTCACCGAGTCTCCCTCGATGACGGCTTCGTGTATACCATCGTGCGACCTGAAGCTCATGACCGGGCCCGCGATCCCTTTCAAGTGAGCGAAGAGAGCAGCGCACCTTCCACCGTTGCCGCACATCTCGGCCTCCGACCCGTCGGCGTTGAAGTACCTCATAAAGAAGTCATAATCCGTATCCTTCTCTATGAACAACACACCATCCGCGCCCACGCCGAGCCTTCGCTGACATACGTATCGGACGAACTCGCACAGGTCCTTCTTAATCTTCCTGCCGCGGCTGTCGAACAGAACGAAGTCGTTGCCGCTCCCGGACATCTTGTAAAAACTGATCCTTGCGGGTCTGCTCACCTGAGGAGCACCGCCTTCTCTGTCACTGAGAAACTCGGAAGCTCAAGCCTTACGAAATATATACCGGCGGGGGCTTGGCGTCCCGCCAAATCTGTGCCATCCCACAGCAGAGCGATAGACCCGGACCCACCTTTCTCGAGAACCTTCACCAGTCTGCCGGCCATGTCATAGACCTTGATTGACCCCGACTCGCCCCGGACTGTCGGGATATCGGCCTTGATCGTAGTGGACCTGGCAAAAGGATTTGGGCTGCACCCGTGGAGTCTGGCCGACCCCACTCCTGACCGGGGCGCATGGTCCTCATACATACCCGTGCTGCGGTGATAAATCAGGAAGTCCAGAGTGTCAGTGTCGCCGTCTATGACCAGGCTGTCGTAATGGAACGGAACACAGTAGTAGTCCGTATCGGGAAGATCGGTGCAGAAGATCGCGTAGGTGTCGGGCTCGGAAGGCAGCTGGTAGAACCCCAGACTATCCGGCTTCGTGAACCCCGCAGCATTCGTGAAGGGAAAAAGCGGCGATGTCCAGTAGACGTTGAATACAGTGAGAATATCCAGGGAGAAATGGAGCGAACCCGGCACGCTCGGGTGGAATAAGACCTGACCTCCTATCGTGTCTGTCGCCGGTACATAGTTGAAGCTCACGCTATCGCCCCCTCCGACACCCATCCTCATAAAACCGTCCTCCACAACGAAACCGGGAAGACGGCTGCCATCCGGCAGATCAATAACCACGCGCCACGTGAGCGTATCACTGCCACTCACCCCCAGACTGTACCTTCCTGTGGCAGAATCGCACATAGTGATCGTTATCCCCACACCCGCTGTCTCACACTCGGCAAGTATAAAATGGAAAGTATCAAGCGGAACAGTGTCCAATACCGTGACCAGACCCTCTATCATCGTATCCGCCCTGTATACGATGAAATCAGCGACAGCAGTATCACCGAGATCCAGCGCAACGCCCTTCGCCGGAGGCGCAAGGTAGAATGGAAAGAGTCCGAAACCGCTGAGACCTATGGACCACTCACCCATCTCCATATCACTGAAGGAGAAGAAGAACCTGCCAGGTTCCGTCAGCCCCACACTTCTCGAGTTGTGTATCTCGCTGTTCGCGTCCATCCCTATCCCGCGCGGAAGGCTGTCACCGTTCTCGTCTACGACAGAACCTATCACGCTGGCGGACGCCAGGACATAGCTGAAGTCCATGTTGGTAAGAGTATCCACCAGCATCATTGTATCGTGGTCAGGGGTGATGTACGGATATATCCTGGCGTTGGGGCCGATGCTGTATTGGACTCCCAGGCCACTGGAGTCGACCTCTATGGTGTAGTCACCATTCATGTCCGTGAACGCTGTCCAGAACCCGCCGATCGTACCCAGACTCGCTTCCACCTCTATCATGGCCAGACTGCTGTCCGGCGGCACGACCCCCTCCAGCGATATGGTTCCCGAGATGACGCCGGCTGGAGCCGGGAGAGGATAGACTGCGAGCGTATCGAAGGCCGACGAGCCATCTTCGTCCGTGGCGACGCTTATGTATGTATAGCCAGGTGTGACACCTGACGGTCCCAATTCAAACCTTACCCATCCCGCAGCTGTATCCGCATCCGGCACGCCGTAGGCCGACCAGAAATCCTGGTCCACCAAGCGGAAGCCCACCAGGAATTTGTCCTGTGGCGATACATCTCCGGAATTGTCCGAATCCACGAAGATCTCCCACCATACACCTCGTCCGGCCAGATTGCACCCGAACGCAAGTGTGTCCCCGCTGACAGTGGAACTCGCGGCCGTGTCGCCGTTGACAGACACGTAAACATAGTCGGTCGCTGAGACCCCAACCACGAGAACGGACATCAGTATGCACAAGAACAGAAGACTGCGCACCTCTTCACCCCCTATCTCAGCAATACCACCTTCCGCGACGCACTCGATGATCCCAGCTCGACCCTCAGAAAATAGGTACCGGATGCGACAGGCCTTCCGACCCGGTCACGGCCGTCCCAATTGAACTTGATCCCCCAGCCGCCGGAAGTTCGCTTCTCGGGTCCCGATGCGGATACAAGTTCACCCACGACCCTCCCGCTCACGTCATAGATCCGCAGAACAGCCCCCTCGCCCCCAGATCCTACACTTGATGGGATGATCAAGCTGATATCCGTGCAGATAGCGAACGGGTTCGGTCTCGCGTGCATCTCGAGACTGCGGATCACCCGGTCCCTTTCACCAGCCTGCCGGCTTACGCCCGTGGTCGTATTGTCAAACAGGAAGTTACCGGTCGGTGGATCCCAATTGGTGACGGCCAGATCAAGATCTCTCGAGTAGTCATAGCACACGATCACGTTCGCCATACCCGGCGGCGGAGCATTCTTCAAGGATATCCAGCCCGCGTTCAGATCAAAGCAGTATTCGCTCAAGGCCAGCGTATCCCCATCGACTATCACGTCATGCATGCTGTGGGCCGGATAGAAATTGAGATAGAAGACCTTCTTAGCCCCATCGCCGTCGAGGGCATCGCAACTGCCGATCACACCGTCACCATCCACATCACCCCATACTATATTCTCACAGACGAGCTGCTTTCCGCCGGAGGGGTACCACGACCAGGTGGGCAGCGTATCGAGAAAGCCACCCAGGTTCTCGAAGACTACCAGCGGCTCCCACCATCCCCCCGCGGCAAGATCCAGATCGCCGTCATAATCAACATCTGCCAATGCGACACAGGAGTAGTAAAGCTTCGGGTCAGTGCTCCTCCACGACGGATAGATCTCGAGAGTCCCCGCCTGATTGAAATACACCTCGCAGTAACTGGGGCTGTATGTGTTGGCGACCGCCAGGTCCAGCCATCCATCGCCGTCCACATCACCGAAAGCGATCTGGTTGGCCCCCGCCGTGTCTGCTGACTCCCATGACGGGAAGTCCTCAAGCCTTCCACCGTCGTTGTAGTAAACGTGATTGGGCAGTAGCTCATTTCCTATGGCAAGATCCAGGTCACCGTCCTTATCGACGTCTCCCCAGGCTACGCCATAAGCGTACCCGGGCCGGGACGTCCATGCCGCAAGAGTGTCGAAGACCCCTCCGTTGTTCAGGTAGACCTTGCTGGTCTGGATCCTGCTGGTGTAGAACTCCCCGCCGGCGAACACCAGGTCCAGGTCTCCATCGCCGTCCACGTCGCCAAACGCACAGTCAAAGCTGTTGTCCGAATCAGCGATCGCCGGGTTCCAGAGCGGGCTCACCTGGAGTGAATCGCCGGTGTTGTAGTATATGTTGTCAAGAAACGGGTCAAAACTACCGTAGTATGCAACCGCCATATCAACGTCGCCGTCCGCGTCCACGTCCCCAACAGCGTTGTGCCCGAAGTAGTTTGCGTCAAGCGACAACCAGGACGGGCTGACTTCAAGGGCGCCACCTGTGTTCCGGTAGACCGAGTTGCGATCTGTGTCCATGTCGTTGCCGCTGCTCACGAAGAGGTCGAGGAACCCGTCACCATCCACATCAGCAAGGGATCCACCTGTGCTGTAGTCCGAGTCGATTGACTCCCAGATGGGCGAGTTGCTGAGCGGGACTACTGGATGGCCGGGTGCCGCGCAAACGACCAGTAGCACGAGAGGGGACGACAGTAGAAGACATGCTCTTGATACTCTGCGGTGAACACAAGGTCTCATGGGAGGCACTCCTTTTCTTCTTAACACAGCGCGGGCGCGACAAAAGCAGGGCTCTCTAACGCATCAGCTCCACCATGATAGCTTTCTGAGCGTGAAGTCGATTCTCAGCCTGGTCGAAGACTACTGACTGAGGACCGTCTATAACCTCCGAGGCGACCTCCTCCCCTCTGTGCGCA
>Ga0180437_10006975_pt1 | contig 14885 bp, 32 predicted proteins | sample SS_ome_4_FD_132410 | JGI IMG/M metagenome (GOLD analysis project Ga0180437, IMG submission 132410) | Hypersaline lake sediment archaeal communities from the Salton Sea, California, USA - SS_3_D_1 metaG | ecosystem: Environmental > Aquatic > Non-marine Saline and Alkaline > Hypersaline >...
GCCCCAAAAGTAGAAACGGCAGGCAAAAGCACTCGTTGCCACACATCTTTGTGCATCAAGGCGATTTCATCTATTCCAAGAAATCCCAAGCCACGACCACGAAGGGAATCCTGGTTGTCTGCTCCCTTGAGGTTGATAGAGGCGCCATTCAAGAATTCTATTTTCAATTCAGTCTCATAATATCGGGTTACAAGACCCACCCTATAAAAATCACTTGTAAAATCCTTGAGTAATGCCCAGGCAATATCCTTCGCCATCCCATAGGTAGGGGCCACATACCAGCAGGGAAGCCCGGCGCAGTGGGTTGTGGCGGCCACGATTAACAGGTCACAGAGCAAGTGCGTTTTACCCGACCGCCTTCCCGCAGGAATGGTTTTGAATCGATGGCGGTCACACTTTACGGCCTCCTGCCAGGGAAGCAGCTTATAGGGAAGCCTTGCCTCAACCTCCCTGTCGTATGTCTCAACTTGCATCATTTATCTTTCGATTCCTCATCATAGATGATCTTAAACAGGACATTCCCATCAGTTCTTACTGGTTGCGTTATCTTACCCTCTACTCGTTCGGCTATAAAATTCACGGCCCAGGATTCGCCTTCAATGGCTTTTTTCCAAACTGACCTGATAAGCCACTCAACTTTTTTTAGGGTTTCTTTTTCATGCTTATCGTTTGTGCCGGTCCATTCTTTTTCGCCCTCGGCTATCAAAAGCTCTCTGAGGGTGCGATTAAATGCGAGTCTTTCCTTGCTTACTTGTCCCTTGCGATTAATGCGGGGATCGTTTTTTTGGAACTGTCCGTTATGTTTTACAGTCCCCTTGGATTCGCCTGTATTACTGTTTATTTCTTCACTCATTTCTCTGCCAGTATCAACGTCACCCACTGCCCTTCGGCATACATGTTTCTAAGGTTCGCCATATTCACGTCATCGGTCGTGTGAAGGTCGATAGTCACCCGAGCCTTGGCCTTGGATGCAAAGCCGTGGGTTTCGATCGACTTAATCTCTGCCTCGAGGAACATGGCTTTCATTCGCTGTCATCCTCATATGCCTTGACACAATTTGCCCATGCTCCATTTGCATCTTCATCGTTTCCCAAAGATGGGCTCAAACGTATCTTTTTTGTATGAGAATATGGTTGCATCGAAATCTCATATAAATAACTTAATGATGTCACCTCTTTTCTCATGGCTTTTAGCTGTTTGTTCATTATGGCCTACCCACTTTTACCAGTTGCCCGGCACTGACCACATGCGTAAACCATCTTACCAACCCCGACACGCTGAGAAGTGGCTTTCTCATCCCGGATATCGTCGGGGATTTTTGTTCATTCATCTATTTCATTCCATTCAGCCTGCCTTCGATTCGGCTGATACGCTCGCATACGCTGTCAATCTTATCGTCAAGCTCTTTTAGCCATTTCGCATGAGAGGCGCATGGATGAGGATTATCGCCTAGCTTTTTTGCCTTTTCTTCCTTCACCTTTGCCCTGGCTGCCTTTAAAATAAAATATCCGTTGACCAGCGAACCCCCAATCGAAACTATCAGTGCAACCCATATCGCCTCTGTCACTCTTCCAGCCCCTTCTTCTCATATTTCTCCACCTTCAATCTGAGGACGATATTCTCTGCTATAAGTTTGAAGTAATTATGTACAAAGCCTGGCTTAACTTCGTAGTTGCCGTTGTCCAATCGGGCAACAACCATGTTGTCAACACCAATCGGATAGATAATAGGCTCTGGGCGTCTACAGGTAATTAATATACTTAGCGTGCAGGCGATTAATAGTATCAATATCGCCCTTTTCCAGGGCCGTAAGGTATTTTTGTTCATCCTCTTTCCATTCTTTTAGGAACTGCTCAGTAGCATCCTTTTTCAATATTTTCACCAGCTCTAAAAATGCCTTTAGAACTAGGTTTATATCAATGGACATCTTTTATTCCTGTCATATCTGTTATAATGGCCCTTTCATGAATTTTAAGCCGTCCGTGACGAGATGATTTTTCTAGCCTTTTTTCAATTTCCTTTACCAGTTCATCGATTGTATAATCACCATCTTTTAATCGAACCACCTGAACATAAAAATCTCCCACCTTAGCCATTATTTTAGCCTCCCCCCCCACGCCCTAAGGGCGCCTCTAGCCTGTGCATCATTTGGATGGTCGGCAATATGGGCTCTAATTCTGGCAACATGGCTTTTCTCCCTCTTCTGGGCCGCCTTGTATTTGGCACACTTGTCTTTGTTCCTACCGTGCTTTCTCGTGCCACTTGACTTCTTACTCCCTGCCATCTTTCAGCCTCTCTAGGCCCACCTTGATATAATGGCTTACGACAAACGATGGAAACCCCATGCTCCGCGTGATCATTCCCAACACCTTGCCATCCTCAGACAGCACCACAGACCCGGACGCGCCGGGAAAATCTATGCGGTCAAGGCCGAGTACGTCATACCACATATTGCGGATAACTTTAGCCGTGAGCGCCACTTCCCAAAAATAGGGATATCCGAGGGCTATGCAATTCTGTCCTGGTTCCGGCATGTCAAATTCATCCAGCCACACTTCGGGTTTGTAATCGATTTTCAGGAATAGAATATCTACCCCCCTATTCATAAACGCCAAAACGTCAGCCTTATAAACCAGCCCGTCCTTTCCCCCTATGCGGACATAAATGCGATCTTTGGCTATGTCGAACCACCCCTCGATGACATGAAAAACGGTCACAATGATTCCATCTTTGGATGCAAACCAGCCCGTGCAGAATTTCTTGTTATCGTATGAAACCTCGACCAGCGCCTTTTTCCACTTGTAAACCAGGCTTGAATCCTGTGCCGGGTAGAGGATTTTTGAGCATATTGTCATCATAAGCAGAATGAATGTCATAAGCAGGAAGAGGACGAAGCCCCGGTTCGGATCGCGGTATGTCTGGTTGCTCATCTCAATAATCCTCATCTATCGGCACATAAAAGGGGACAAACTCAAACTCTGTTTTACTTACCCCGTTCCTTCTCTCCCTGTCGTTTATAGTGACGGTTACAATAAACCCGCCATTCTCTGCCGGCCAGCCCATACGTCGCGCATGAGGAGTCTGGGCCTGGAAGGAAGGAAGCATAAAGCCCGTGACATTGCGATATTCAAGCAATAGGCATGAGGTGTGATAATGGCCGAGGAAATATAAATCGGGCTTGGAGTCGGGTGACATCTGCTCTATGTTCTTTTGCATCTTGTAGGACCGAGCGTAAGCCTGACCCCCGCCCCCATGCTGGATATACATATTGAGTCTAGGAATCTGAGGATAGGCGCCATAGATGCCGAGATAGTCAATATCATCCCTCTGGGCGGCTATGTCCTTAACGATATTAGACCCGGCCCGCTTCTTGAATGAGTAATCGTGATTCCCGGCTATGACATATGTTTTTCCCCCGTTTTCCATTTTAGGATAATGCTCAATGGTATAATCACGCTGGGCGTCTACACCGTGAATAAACACCTCAAATTCATGCCCGCTGTAGACGTCTATTCCATCCACCATGTCACCAGCATGAAATACTATTTTTATGCCCTTATCTTGAACATACCTGTAAAACGAGGCCAGGTGGGTTAGCTGTTGAAATTTCGATCCCAGATGAGTGCAACTTATAACGGCAAACTGAATTCTGTCACCCTCAAACAGCTTCGGGTTTATCCTCACCCGCCTATCTATCTCTTCCGGGACGATCTTCTCTACCTTATATCCCCGGGCACACAGGGCTTCCGAGAGGTCTTTATCAGGCAAACCTTTTATCACACTATCATCTGGGATTCCCTCATATTTCCGCGAGTCCTCTTTCGGTATAATCTTGATGCCATAATCCCGTAATTTGTTTGATACCTGGGGCCCCCTCATCCCCATGAGCTGGGCTATCTGAAGTATGGTCTTGCCAGCCTGGGCATATTTTTTCAGCTTGGCAACATCCTCATCCGTCCATTGATGCCCATGAGAAAAGCCCATGTCTTACCTCACCAAAACCGCCAGCCCCCGCCCTGCTTCTCCCGCCATTTCGAGAGATAGGCGCCGGCAAAAACTGTTATGACATAGATGAAAAATAGAGACCCTATGCCGAAAAAGGGATAGAATAACTTCGCCCATAGCGTAAACAGCTTCAGCAGCTCATACGCCAGGACCAGATAGAAATTCGCCAGGACGATAAAATTAAGCCATCCCGGTAATTTCGGTATCATGTCATAACTCAAAATGGAAAACGTCTCTGAAGCTCACGAAATTCCCTCCCCATCTGCCCCCAAGCGATTCCCAGAATTCGCCTAGTCGCGCATAATCCGGGTGATCACCATAGTCGTTGACGACACCCCCCGTTGCAGTTACAACGGCAATATCCCTAGCCCTGTCCAACTGGTGATATGAGATTTTTTCATAGCCGTCACACTTGCTCTTGCCATCCAGATAAAGCCTGTTCTGCTCGGCCGCGGTCCGGGAGTATGATGTACAGATAAATTTAATGCCCTGAAGGGCGGCCCAGACAGAGAGCATGCCGAATTTGTAGTTGAATTCGACTCGAGCTAGGGTATTGTTAGGCATTCTCCCCATTCCCATTTATCGGAGCCGTCAGAAAATCGTAGGTGCCGATCATGTCAACTATTCTGGCCTCCCTGGCCCTCGTCAGCGACACCCCCAACAGATACCACTCCCGGCGTTCCTCATAATTCATGCCAATGAGGTTGCGGAGATATGCCCTGTAATCCTGGCTTAAATGACGATTCCCCTTTTTATTGATAACAAAAATGCGTTGCGGCCTCATGCTGTATGGAAATGTAGCAATCGGGATAGACTAATGCAAAAAGATTTCAATAATTTTGTGAGACTTCTTGGGGTAAATGGAGGAAATTTTGAAAAATCAGAAAATCAGCGAAGTTGCTGTTTGTTGGTTAATTTCGTGCGCTCAATCTCAACCTTGTGAATCTCGGCGTCACAACAGGCGCACTTATGTTCTATTCTGCACTGAATAATTCTTTTCTTCGCTTCGTGAATCGAATCGGGAAGCCACTTGGCATATTTGCCGGCCCCCCAAAGGAAAAGACGCCTTGCATCAAGCTCGGCATCCGATGAACAGGAGATTATAATTGCGTTTATCTTAGCCATGTAACCACCTCATTGAATGGAATGCCTGCCCCTCCTCTGTTGTGCTTATATGTAAATATCGGCATCTTTCCGAACAGTACCGGAAATGCGGATTGTCGGTCCAGAATATACGCTTACACCAGGGATATCGACACTTGAATCTATAGAATCCGGGGACGGGTTTGAAGGATACAGCTTCGCACTTGTCGCCCTTCTGATACCCGCCTACCCGTGGTGCGTTTTTTATGTTTGGCATGTTATTAGATTGCCCACCCCTTACCCCCTGCGGAAAGCAGGGACCATGCCGATTAATTATGCGTGGCGCGATAGGCGACCTGAGTGCCGGTGAATACGTTCATCGTAATTATCACCAGGCACAGCCAGTCAAAAGATCCTGTAACGACCTGATAGACCGCCGTTGCGATACCACACATGACGATTGAGACCAGGACGGCCGGCAATCCCGTGACCTTCAGCCATCCCTTGACAAGCCCGATGAGAGCTCTCAGCGTTATCCCGCCCACTGCAAATGTCAGGATAATGTCAACTGCCGTCAAATCACACATGTCTTACCTCCTATTTCATTTCCTCTATAAACACCTCAGTCCGGGGATCGTATTTATCCTCGAGCTGAAAGATATTAAGGTCGATGTATTTAGGCGAATCATCCCATATCAGGCCAAGCTCTCTGATTGCATCGATAAATGGCTTCATGCCCCCGATGAGATTATCTCGGTCACATTCCCGTTTACGGAATGAATATATTTTAACGGTCCGCTTTTTGGGCCGTTTCATCCGCTCTATTTTCATGCCCATGTCGTGGACCGCCCCTTCTATATGAGCCTTGTAGGACTTCTTGAGCCTTGCCTTGTCGTGGTAATGCATATTGATAAGCTCGTTCAGAGACGGGGTTACGATAGGGATGATTATTTTAGCCATTACTCTCGCCAACTATCATAAATTTCAATCTCAATTGGATACTCTTTACAATTACTTGTGCAGATAACTAAATCTCCATGCTTTTCAAAAAATTCCATGATGTCGTCTATTTCAATTGTCCAAAATTTCCGCTCTAAATCTCTAACAACCATGCCCGTTTCTTTTCGATGATTTCTGCCTTCTGCAAACCAACTTTTCGGAGTGTTTATGCCCTTGTGTTTTCTAGCCTCTTCAAGTGTTTTTACTGTTCTGTAATCCAAATAAGTTAAATCTTCTTTTTTTGCCCCATTACAAGGCGCAATTTCATCATCCCAAAGACTTGTTTTTGATATTATAAATTTCATCAAAACAACTCCATTTGCACAGCCCCATCCGGCACCAAATGCGGGTGGGCCCGGGCAACTCGCCTGTATCTCTCATAGCAGGGGTAGACCTTAGCCATGAGGTATGATTTAAAATCCTTTAGCTCCTGTTCGCGAATAGGGTAGAATATCCCCTGTTCACAGGCGCAGACCGGAAGATTACTGTAAATATCTCTCAGCCTACGGTCAGTTATGTCGGCATCAAATAGCCGTGCATAATGCCACAAGTCCCGCCTTTTAATGGCTCTACCCCTACCCCTGTGGTCTCGGGCAAGCTTGGCAAGGATGCGGTCGGGGAGGGTCATTTGTCGGAGACCTCTATGCCAAGTTCGTTGAGCAACCAATCAAAAGACTCCCACGCTCCAGCCCAATAGCTATTATTTATATCTGCTATAACCGACCCATATTTTTCATCAGAGAAATCCCTGAATTTATCCCGCAATTCCTCTCTACTCACCCTCTTCGGCTGTCTGGATTGGAGGAGGTGTTTGATTCTATCCGCTATTTCCATCTCACACATGCTTCCCCATTGAATACTATCGTATATTTCCTTTGCGACTAATTGTATTTTCTCCATTAACTCCACCTCCTCATCAGCAGGGGGTTGACCAAATACTTGCCTTATACCCTCTGCATGTGCTCGCTCCATAGCCTTTGCCACCTCCTCATCAGCAGTAGGCTGTCGAGATTCAATGGTTTGAATAAGAAGCTCGTTTTTTCTTTTAAGCCTAGAATAGTCTTGAAGGATGTGCTTGATTTTCTGCCATCCCCTTAATGTTTCTTTCAAAATATCTGTTGTATAGTGTTCTAGCTCGCTACCATCTAAAGCCTCTTTAACTATGGAAATTTGATTGTCTATCAAATAGAAATAGAACGGCTCTACCTCCTCATCAGCAGGGGTGTCGGGGCGGGATTCTGCCCTCTCCCTTTCCTGTTCAGCAATGACATCAAACTTGCCCTGCTCGTAGCCCAAGAGGTAATCCTTATTCAACGAGTTGGGCAAATCGGCGTACTTGGTGATGAGGGATTTGATTTGTTTGTGGGCCTGTACGTCAATTTCTCCCCACAAGCCATGCTCTTCCAAATAGCTTCTTATTTCTCCCATATATTCTAATAATTCAAACTCATCCATTTTCTTATCGCTTTTATTCGATTCTTTACTCATTGGCTTGCTCCTTTTCAAATGACTGATAATCCTTACACTTCTGCTTAGTCTGTCGCCATGACATTTTTCCGCTTATCATGCAGAGATCATAGTCATACTTATGAATATACTCTCGACAACCAAGACATTGTTTCCTAAACTTTCTCATTCTTCCCCCTCCTCTACAGGCTGGCAGGGCTTGCCACAATTCGTGCACTTGTATAGAATTTCCTCTTTTGGTAAATTAAGTGGATTTCCTTTTATTCTCGGTAACAAAATTGGAGTGACATAAAAAAAGCCTCTTCTGCCACATTCAATCATCTCAGCTTCACAGCAATCAGATACCTTGTCACTCATTAAACAACTCCTCCAATGCCCAGCCTAGTATGCCGACCAGGAACATAAGGGCGAAATAGGGCAGGCCGAAGATTATAAGGACTAGGGTTGCCAGGAATTTTTTAAGCATTGTCATAGCCTCCCCCTAAAGGAATTATGAGCATTAGTTCTCTTTCATTCCACCTCACCTCAAATTGCACCGTTTTGTGAAATCGAATGTTATAGTGTTTGAAAAATGAGGGAGCCATAATTTTGCCCTTCCATATGCGAAAGTTGTCAGGACTAGGTTTTGCTTCAAATTGAATTCCTATTTGCCCTTCTTCCAAATTGAAATATACGGCTGCTCGTTCATGGCCTTTTTTATATTCATCCTGAACAAATCTATTGAGATATATTTGCCCATGTTTATTGATGCTTACCATTGGATAGTCATAATTGCCCCTGCGTTTTTTATATCGTTCAAAACCCATTTCAATCCCCCTCCGAGACACACTCGCTATCCATGCTCACCGCGACCTTGCCATTATCCCAATGCGTCTCAAAATGGCATTTCGTAGTGTCCGGGTCACAATAGCCCCATAGAGGCTGCTCAAAAGGCTTTAGCTCCCCTGCCTGAAAATCACCTATATGCAGGATATATTCAGCCTCCCCGCCGTTCACAATCGTGTGGAGTCTGCCGTTATATGCCGTCAACGCCCCTGTATTCACCACTTCACCGTAAACGCAGATGGTTCCATCGGCTAATGAATCAGCATGAGTTTTCTGGACGACTAGATAGGCGGGGTCAACCAGGCCGGGCTTGCAGGATATCAAAAACAAGAGGTACACAAACCAGGGAAGGGGAGGCCAAAGGTTGAGGCGTTTCATTGACCGTCAAACCTACTTAAGGGCTCAAGCTTAATTATCTCGGTTGGAATTAATTGAGGTTTCGGCCTTACGGCTGTCGTTGCCTCAAGGATAAAAAATGTCGAATTTTCCTTTTGACACAACCGATGAGCCTCATTGAGAGCTTCGTCATATGTTCTATGCCGGACATGCGCGCCACTTCCCAAATTGTCTCTTAAAACCATCCAAAATTTATTGAGTTCCATCTCATACCTCCTAAAGCTGCCTCGTGTAGGCGGCTATTTTGTATTCTCAAAAACTCCATGTGTATATTCATCAAATGTCAATAAACTCCGGTCTTCTTTTTGGGTGTTTTTAGAATATTTCCAATAAATAAAATCACTTGGTATATCTTCATATCTTATCCAATAAAAACTGGCTTGGCTGCCAGCAGTTGGCCTTGTGTTTTTTTCCAACCTTTTTATCGGCTCCCTTTTTAGCCATTCTAAAAAATCAAATATTTTTATAAAATAACATTTCAAAAATCCCGTAATTTTATCTTGCACATCAGCATCCATATATCCATGCAAAAAAAACTGTGCTCCTAAATTAAAGAATTCACCCCTTTCTTTTGTATGTCGGTTTTGATAAAACTCTATAGTATAAGTATTAAAATGGCTGTATTTTTTTCGCAATGCCTTCTCTTGACCTAGTAATTTGATCCCATTTTTCAGCCTAAGCTCAACATCTATATGATATAATCTGTCTAAAATATGACGGTTCCTGGGGTCTTCTTTTGGGAATCGAATTATCTCTCTAAGGCTATCACTAAAAACACGCCAATATATTTGGTTTTGAAACTTTTGAGAAGCTTTACAAAATTTCTGATCATCATCCCATGAGTCAATGTATTTCATTTGCTTTGTCTTCTGATTTTCAACCTGTTTTCAATTGTTGTTACATGCCCATCGTTCATTTCTATTAGCACACATTGCCGATCATCTTTTTGGCATGCCACCCCTGTTGTCCCAGCACCAGCAAAGGGATCAAGAATTCTGCTATTTTTATCAGAACCGACTTCTACAAAAAGCCGAATAAGGGCAAGTGGTTTTTGTGTGGGATGTAGTTTTTTATCTTCAAAATTCGTCTGTGGCACAGCATGAGTTTGTGTATCAAACCATCGTTCTGACCATTCGCTATCAAAATTCAATGCCTTATTACCTGAATGCAAAACAGCTTCCCATGTATCAACAAACTTCATTTTTGCCTTAGAGCCCTCTGCCATATTACGCCGAATCCAGACAACTCTTGACTGAATCGGGAGCCCTATTTCATAGAATAATCTCTCTGTCATTGCTAAATATTTGGGTGAACAGAACCAAAATAAATGGTGTTTATCTTTTAAAGAAGCCCTTATTGCCTGAAGCCATAATCTGCAATTCTTAAAATATTCATTCTCATCAAGTTCATCCCAGCTCCAATCAGTAACTCCATAAGGGGGGTCAGCTATAACCAAATCGAACTTGCCGAGTTTTGGTAATAATTTTGTCATATCATTACAATAAACCCTTACTGGTTCGAGCTTGGGCTCTTCCGGCTCTTGTCTCTTCTCCTGCTCGCGGGGACGTTCTTTGCCGTCTTTTCCGATCAGTTTATCTAACTTCGTAATTTGCGAAGTTCGCTCCATCTCTTCTCTAATAGCCCTAACAGTATGGTCACTTACCCCGCAATCCCCGCCTATCCAATTGTCGCTTCGTTCTGTGTGGCGTTTGAGTTTAAGTTTGGCTGCCTCTTTGCGCTCATTAAGAGTTAAGGGTTGACCATGTTTTAAGTTGGCATCAAAGCTGAATTCTTTAGCATCATCAAAGGTTCCTTGGTGCTTGTTTACATTTATATCTTCTTTGCCCAAATTCTTTGCGGCCTCATATCTATGCCATCCATCTACAAGCCATAAGCCATCTTTACCCTCAATCCAGAACACCTCAATGGGTGGCAATTCGTCATAGCAGCTTTCGTAAATATTTACTGTTGACTTGTTTATGCCTTCTCTAGGGGTTAGTTTTTTGTCTAGCTTAATTTCATTTAATGCTAATTTCATGTTTCACAACTCCGCTTCATATTTAAATTCAATAAACTCCCGCCACCTGTCTTTTCTTAAAAAGGTAGCGGCATGTTTTTTGGCCTGGTTAAAGTTGTCGCTAACGCGCTTTTGCTTTAAAAAGTCTAAATAGCCATGTGTGCCACGTGCTATCTCGCTAACCTTGACACCCTTACGCATAAGCGCCATAAAAGCGTCTTTAGCGTCCTGCTTGTTACCAACGTGTTCGTTGGGTTCACGGTAAAGTCCCCAAAAAGCTTCAAAGTCGTCGGTCCAGAGAGACTCCTTCTCTTTTACTTTACTTTCCTTTACTTTACTTATAGGTGAGTTTTTGTGAGTTACTCGTGAGGCCGCATGAGTAATTACGTTATCTTCTTTAGGTTCAGGGATATCCGACTCTGCTTCGCGTCCTTCGTATATTTTTTGGTATTTTAAAAAGTCTATGAGCTCTAAAAAGGCTTCACCGTTAGAACGGTAGTGAATTATGAGGCCGGCAACGGACAATTCGACTATAAGCTTCTCTATTTTTGCCGGTGTCATGCTTTTGACCTTTGGAAATATGTGACCTTTTATGAGGTCCGGGTCCGCAGAGTAACGGCCTTTGCAGTCAAGGTGCGGGATAAGCCATGTATAAAGAAGCCGGGCCGAGTCGCTTTTGAGGCGTCCGACGGTTTTGCTATTAGATATTCGCTTTTTCAGCATTCGCCCTTCCGGCATTTGCTCTCCTGTTTAGTTTTTTATAAAACTTCTCATCGTCCAGCAGGCTACACTCGGTGCAGACATAGCGGATATAGTCGCGCTGTTGTGCATGTTTAGCCCGCCTGCGGTTGCAGCATTCGCAGATCATTTTTTTGCCTCATATATGAATTTGACGCGCATGTGACAGAGCTTGATATAGGCTATAAGGCATCCGCACCCGTCCTCAATATCTGCACCATGACATGAATCCCAAGCATCACATCTTTTGCATGCCTCTTTGACGTCGACCTCATGGGCCATAATACGAGAACCGTCATATGCATCTGTGATATAGACTAGATTCATCCTCACACCTCTACCTCAAGGCAGGCACGGCCCTCCCCTGGACGCCTTTCGGCGGGGAACAGCATCGGGGATAATAAGCAAAGGGGGATTCTAAAGGAGGGGGTGGGGAGGTTGGCTGTTCCCATAACCGTGCTTGCCTTTTGTTTCATTAATCTTCCGAAATGTCGCCTCTCTCTATGGCTTCCCGGCGTCTCCTTATCTGCTTGGCTAGCTGATGGTTGCCGATAGCGTCCTGGTAGTCTGCCGGGTCGTCGTAGAGGTCTTGTGGCCTCTCGTGAAACTCGAAATAGTCGTCTCTGTTAGTCATGCTTCCCTATGCCTCCAATGCCACACAAGGCCGATAATGGCCTCTATGGCTATGAATGCCCAGATGATATGCAGGGGGGTCATACGCGCCTCTCCTGCCGTCCCTGCCTGTCCTTTATCCATTCAATAGAATCGCTCAGGTCAATATCAATATGCTCATCTGGGCAAGCTACACTACCATAAAGATCCAGATGGACGGGACGGTGAATTTGACAGGATTGACACCAGTACCAGCACTCGGTTTTATTTGCCATCTTGCCCCTCGAACAGTTCGGGTTGGAGCTTTTCGATTTTCTTTTTGAAATATGTTATTGCCGCTTGATATCCACTTGAGTCAACTAGAGAATCCAGCCTATCTTCCTCTTTCTGGGAAAGCTGGCCTCCACAATCTCGGTACATGCGCAGGGTATCGGACAACTCATCCTTGAGATCGTCAAGGTTATCGGCCTCTTCCTGCGACTCTTCCTCTTCAGGTTTGAATCCCCCTTCGGGATAAAACAACTCATCTTTCGATTCATCGACCGGGGGAAGTGCCTCGGGGGTCTTGGCCGGCATTAACCGGGCTTCCCCCTTTACGTCATCTAGGGTTTTATAATATTTTGGGTCGAGATCGAGCTCTAAAATATAATGAGTCGACTTCTTCGGCGTTCCATTAGTAATTCGTTGAACAGGCTGTTCTTTCCGTCTCAAGACCAGCTTGACCGATGAGGGGTCTATCCTGTAGACGGCACAATGTTCGATCAAGTCCCGGATAAACGAATTGATATTGACAATCGAATTGAAGCTCGAGGTTGTTATCTGATAGATGTTGAAGCTGGCGACCTCTCGGATACGGACCCGGAGTATCCCGATCTTCCGGCAGTCCCCTTTATCGAAATAATCACACGGGCAGGGGATTTCTTTCATACCCCCCTCCTCTTCATCCCAGGTATTGGCGACCTCTCCGTCACCCTTACAGACCAGGACGCCGTACCCCTTACCTCCCTTATACCGCTTCAGATATTGGGGAAAGGTTTTTTCAAGATAAAGGTCAAAGCTCCGGTCCAGCCGGGCAGAGGGCAGGCTGACGTTCAATTCCTTCGGTGTGGCCCCATAGAATTCTTGAAGCTCTGTTGGAATGACGAAGAAATCAACCTCACTCGGATACGGTTTGCCGTCTTTACTCTCCTTCATTATCCCCAGGTGAATTTTGCCCTGACGCACAGGGCGGTAAAGATCAGTCAGATTCTTGATCGGCATTAGCCCCTCCTTTTATTCTTATGGAATGACGGAAATCGGTTTTCTTGGCCCTCTCGAATATTTCCGGGTCAACCTCTCCGTCTTTTATTGCTTGCTGAATTAGCCGCGCCTGTGGCTTGGCTATGAGGTGCCATTTATCCTTGAGCCGTGAAAGTAGATAGTCCTCGTCCAGCGTCGTAGACTTGCTAAAAATATGCTTCAGGTAATCCGTTTCGCTCACCCCGGTTGCCTGGAAATACCGCATGAGAAGCCCATAGACGCCTTTTAATTCCTTCTCACGGGCTGCAATCTCCGCTTTTAACTGGACATATCGCTGCTCTGCACTTATGACTAATTCCTTTTCTGGCTTTTCGATCGACTCATCAGGCAGCAATTCCGGCTCTTTAGCCTCGGGTATGCCCTGCCAGCAGAATTCCCGGAAACGGCAATACTGGCACTTGATAGAATCACGCTCATACGGGCGTATCGGAATGTCCTTATCTTGAATAGCCTGCCAGAGCCTTTTGAAGCGGTCCCGGATAACCTCAACGTGATCGGGGTCATAGCCTATTTTCCATCCGGCGATAGGGAAGTCGGCAATCTCGCCGCGTTCCAGGTAGAGAATATATCCATGATCCAGGATCTTCCTGTCGCGGATACTATTGTTTTTCTTGGCTGCGTAGATATACCATTGAAGCTGATCGATTTCGGCCTCCTGCGGTTCATCGACATTAAAACCATAGGGATTTTTGGATTTAATCTCTGCTACGGCAAGCCCTCCGTCCTCTGTGATGAAATTATCAAGTCGGCCCGTAGCCTCGATCTCCCAATCCTCAAGGCCATATTCCAGGTCGCGGGAACTGTCTACGAGCCGCTTCCGCTTTAGCCGGGCCTGGGCTTCCTCGTGATAGAGGTCGCCATGACGGAAAAAGACTAGGGTTTTATCGGCTATGGTCCGTTTCTTGTCGGCGTTATGGAAGCAGTAATAGATTTCCCTGTCACACTTGGATACGTCAGACATATAGAAATACCGTCGCCTCTGCTTGTCTCTCTGGCCCTGCTTGCGTTGCCACTCTTCCCGGTATGATTCAACTAGCTCTTTTATGAGGAAATGGTCAGATGTCAGCTTTTCTATTTGCATTGCTTTTCCATCTGCGCCGCCGTGTACAGGTCAGCCGTCTCTGGCGTGTGGCGTTCCTCTCTCTCGTGGATGAGGTTTTGGATAGTTAAATCATTTTCGGCATCACACATGAGACATAGCTTGACATGATGAGCACAGAGCAGATATGCAAGGCTTCGTCCCCTGTGGAACTCGGAAAAACCCTCAAACCACTTTCCTTTTCTTCTATATTCCAGAAATTCCTGGTGATTCTTCCTGGCGAGCATTACAAAATCCTTAATTACCCTAGATACATCTGATTTAGTTATCATTCCCCCTCCTCATCAGCCTCCATTGCCTTGAATAGCAATAGGCCGATTATTAATATTAGAATTAGTTGCAGGA
>Ga0180437_10006977_pt1 | contig 14879 bp, 9 predicted proteins | sample SS_ome_4_FD_132410 | JGI IMG/M metagenome (GOLD analysis project Ga0180437, IMG submission 132410) | Hypersaline lake sediment archaeal communities from the Salton Sea, California, USA - SS_3_D_1 metaG | ecosystem: Environmental > Aquatic > Non-marine Saline and Alkaline > Hypersaline > Sediment...
ACGTTGGAAGCAAAGAGGTGATCAGCAGCATAGCTGAAGAAATGAGACCGATTATCCCATTCGCTCATTGAGAGCCCTTGGGAGAGATAGGCATTGTAGAGCTCGAGGTGGAGCGCTTCGTGATCGGGAAGGGTGGGGTTAAACGAGAGGGCCTTTTCTGCGTTCTGAATGAACTCGGAGGCCTCGTCTCCGAGTCTCTGATGGCAGAGCGCTTTGAGGAGGTATCCTTCCGCTAGGTCTTTCGGCTCGATCTCTTCCGTCAAAAAGTGGGAGACGAGGGGCATTGCCTCATCAAAGCGGTCGAGCTCACAGAGGGTTTTGATCTGGACGAGAGCAAACTGGTGTGCTTCTGCCTCGCTTAGGATATTTTCTCGGCGAAGTACTTCAGTAAGGATTTGGACGAAAGTGCCTTTTGCCTCGTCGGCCTGTTTCGGATCTCCTTGCTTCATCTCATCGATTGAGCAGTTGAGCATGTGGCGCCAGACAGATGGTGTCCGCCCGCTGTTGGGATACTGATGGAGATAGTTTGTGAACTCAGCACGTGCCTCGGCCCATTTGCCTGTTTGCGTGAGGAGGAGGCCGTAGTCATAGAGAACAGCTTCTGTTTCTTCAAACTGGGGATATTCACTTTTAAGCAACTCGAGGTCGGCGATTGCTTTATCAAACTCTCCAAGATCGCGGCTCATCTGCGCATGCATCATCACAATCTGGGGAGTCTCCGGCTCTCTTGGGAACTGTTTATGGAACCCTGAGAGAGTGTGCTCGAGAAGGGGCATGTCTTTCATATATCTGGCGCAGTTGACGAGGAGGAGGTAGGCTGACTTGAGCTCTTTTGAGCGGCTCTCTGCCTGAGCAGCAAAGGTTTCAAGAGGGAAAACAGCCTGCTCGTAGTCCCCTAGGAAATAAAAGCTTCTCCCTTCGTAGAACTGAAGGAGAGGCGCTTTTTCTTGAGGCATCAGCGCGATCGTTTTCTTATAAAACTTGAGATACTCGCCGTAGTTTTCCCCTTGGTAGAGGAGGATTAGTCGGTTGAATGCAGCAAGACGGGATCGTTTTCCCCCCATCTCATGCACTTTGGCAAAGGTTTTGGCAGCTTCAGCCGCGTTTTCTTTGATCTGTAGGATTCCCGCCTGGAACAAAAACCGCTCCCGGTGCTCAGGATATTTTTGGGCGAGGCTTGAGTAAAGAGAGGCGGCCCGCTCATCTTCTTTGAGGAGGCGGTGGATCTCGGCAAGAGGGAAGAGGACCCGGTCGCTATATTTGGTCTGGGTGAGCACTTTGTAGTGGGGCTTAGCGAGGTTGAGGTAGTGGAGTTTGTCTTCCATCTCTTTTGACTTGAGTGCCTGGCGAAACGCCGCTTCTGCGAGGAGGTAGCGGACCTTGACCATCTGCTGGGTCTCACTTCCTCGCCCGTGGCGGAGGCGACTGTCCGCCTCTTCGATCACCGACAGGTAGTCTCGAACTTCAAAAAGGGCTTGTAGCTGGTTAAAGGAGACCTTGTCTTGGATCTCAAAACACTCGATCTGCCCATAGGTAGAAAGTGCCTCCTGGAAGTCCCGTTCTTGGAAGTAGAGGTCTCCCAGCATCGCAAGCAAGTGGTCTCGAAGAGCTGACTGGGGGTTTTGTTCAAGGAAGTGGCAGATCTGCCGCTTCACCGTCACATAGTCTCCATCCTTCCAGTACTCGGTGATCCTTCGTAGAACGAGCGCCTCTTTAGGAGTCGCGCTTTGGACGCTCCCAAATAGGGGGGTTAGTAGGGCAGTTAAAGCAATAAATAGGGACAAGCCCCATCGCTGAGGGGTGAATTTGCGCGCTCCCATCCTCAATCCTCCAAGGAAAAACCGGTTTTTTTTCATTATACAAAGAAGTAATTATAACTAAAGAGGAAGGAGGGTTATTCGAAGGGGACAAAGATGGGAGGAGCACCCTGGAACTCGAAACCGCCGTCATTGAGAGCTTCTAGACCGCTCTGCTGCAAGTTGGGGCTTTCTGCTTCGAGAAATGTTGGTGCGTTTATACCGAAGAAATTTGGTGCGTAAATTCCAGCAGGAGCGACACTGGTGTTTTTCCAGAAGCGGAGGTGGGTGGTCTCAGCACTGATTTTTGCAGCAACGACTGCATTGTCTGTAATCGCTTCTGTACGGGTGAACAAGTTGTTCTGAGCCACTAGGGTAAAAGGAGCTTCCGTTGCGAAAAAAATGGCCTGGTCGGCAGCAGTGATTTTATTGTTTTGCACCCTCATATTGGTGGCTGGTGAAGAGGGGATTTGGTTAATCAATACCCCTTGGATCACCTGACATGTGATGGTGTTGTATGTAAGGGAGATCTCTTCCCCGCTAAACTCTCCCAAGAAGATAGCTGCCTCTGATCCCGACTTCCCTGCGGTTGCTAATAGGGAAGAATGGCGACAGGTGAAGCTGTCTCCACTAAAAGTGGGTATGGATATTGGTACGATCAAGCTCGCAAGATTGGAATCGGCACAGAGAAAGTCTCTTCCAGTGAAGTCTACGAGCACAAGAGCACTTCCATTACCAGCAAAAAGAGAAGAATTTTTTAGAAGAAAATCTCGCCCTGCGAAAGAAGAAACGAACAAATCCGAACGGCCGGTAGAGCTTATCGTGCAGTTTTCCAAAATGAAGTCTCTTCCTGAGATGGCTTGAAAATTAATGGCGTCTGAACCCACCGAGGAGAAGGTGGAATCTTTAAAGAGAAGGTCTTGTCCTGTAAACGGACGATCTAAAGTAAGCGAGACTCCACTTACCGTTGTGATCGAAGAGTTGTCGAAAGTGAAATCATTGCCTGTGAAACCCATGGGGAAGTAGATCCCTGGGGCAGTACTTCCTGATGTGAAAATCGATGAGCCTTCGGCAGTGAAGTCATTCCCAGTAAAGGTTGCAAATTCAATCCCAGACGCGCCGTCTCCGGTTGTAGAAATCGAAGAGTTTTCGAAAGTGAAGTTATTGCCCGAGAATTCGGCTGCGAAGAGGATTCCTGAGGGGCTAATAGTTGTTTCGTTTCCTGATGTGGTAATGGATGAGCTTTTAGCAGTGAAATCCCTCCCAGTAAAGGTCACAATGCCAATGGCTGGCGCATCATCCCCAGTATTGGAGATCGAAGAGCTGTTGCAAAGGAAGTCCCTCCCACTAAAGGTGTCGATGAGAATGCCAATGTCATCTAACATAGAAATTGAAGAATTTTCGACAGTGAAATCCCTCCCTGCGAAGGATCCCATGTTGATTCCTCGGATGGGCCCGGACGTATCTGTAGCAAATGAGGTGTTTGAGCAGATCAAGTCTCCACTCGAGAAAGAGCCGATACTGATCCCTGCCAAAAAGGAAACCAATGAAGAGCATGATTCAAGGGGCATGGCAGGGGAGCGAGTGTTGATGGTGCAATACTGGACGGTTAAGTCTTGCATCTCTCCACTAGGTTTTGAGATGGTCGATGCATCTGATGACGAAAGAGAGAGCCCCGAGATCAAAATCTGCTGCGCAATCGTGCTTTCAAAGGTGACTGTTTTAGCGCTGTCTACATTGCTGACTTTCGGACGAACACCTGTTTGGGTGGGGATTTCGATGGTGCCGAAGCGGGTGGATACAGCAAACGGGCCTCCCGAGCCAACGAGGCTCTGCCGATTCTTAAGAGTGATTCCCGCATCCATTCCTGTGTCAGTCCCATCACCTGGGAAGACATAGATTACATCGCCTTCTGCAGCTGCGGCTTCTGCCAGAGCAAGGGTTGGGAAGGGGCTTTCGAAGGTGCCGGCGCTGTTGGAGTTGTTGTCGACGAAGTAGAAGGTCAGTGGCAAACCGGTTACGGGATCGCGGGCTACGTCTTTCGATTTTTTCGTCGAGGTGACCGGAATCTCAAATCGCTGTACCTTTTCGACGAGGCGGTATTCCATGGCGAGAAGGTCGCAGCAGTTGGTGACCATTCGAGATGCTCGACGCACCTTAGGGCCAAAGGGAAGATTGAGCGCAAGCTCGCCCTGCCCAAGCCACCTGAACTCGGTATCCCACGAAGCTTGTCCCTCTAGAGTGATATAGTCCGTGAGGCGAACCTTTGCTCGGAAAAGTCCCCCGTAGAGGTCTTTGCTGCTCTTGCCGCGGAAGTAGTAGCCGCCAAGGGCGGTGTGGATCCCAAAGCAACCGCTGTTGTAAAGCCAGTAGCCAACGGCCGCATCGGCTCCCCACATCGAGACCTCTTGCTTTCTCTCGAAAATCGCCTGGTTCCCCTTGAACTTGTCGAAGGAGTTTTGGTAGGTCTTCTTCTTTAAAGAGAGAGGAACGTAACCGTTGACGCGGAGATCCCAGCAGGGCCAGAGGAATTCGAGTCCAGCTCCGAGCTGGTGATAGTTGAAGTGCCGCGCTTCTCGCCAGTCCCAGAAAAAATTGAGTCCATAGATGACGGGGCAGCAGTCGGTGAGCCAGCGGAAACCTAGCCCTGCATTGGTAGCCCATTTTTTGTCATTGTCGAGGTGGCCGCGCAGATCGAGGAAGGTATAGAAGTTGCATCCCCACCCATGAGTATAGAGAAAATCAAGAGAGGTGTACCCTTTGGGGTAGCCGATCCCATTGGCTTCTCGGTGCCTGGCGCTGAGCCACATCGATGAAGGTCCTTCATCGCACTCGCACGAGCAACATTCGAGCTCTTCGTAGCAGCACTCTTCTTCCTCATAGCAGTCGTAACAGTCGCACCAGTCATCTGCAACGAGAAAAAGAGGGGTCAAAATAGCCAATGAAAGAGGGATCCACTTCATAAATACTTAAATAAATTATTTAATAAATTGATGCAACCCTATTCAAAGGGGATGAAGGTGATGTCGGTCAGGCTGAAGGTGCCATCGTTGAGTGCTTCGAGCCCGCTCTGCTGAAGGTTGGGGGTCTGCACTTCGAAGGTGGATCCTGTCCCAACAAACACGACATCGGGAGGGCCGGCTGCTGAGGCGGTATTTTTCCAGTAGCGCAGGTCGATTTCTCCACCTGTTGAGGTGATATTGACAGCTGGGAAAAACACCGTTCCCATCTCATCACTTTGTGAACCCGTCGCAATAAAGGTGTTATTGAGGATATCAGCTTTGAGGGTTCCTGCGGCATGTGTCATCTGGAGAGCCTCTAAGAAAGAGGTGATCTTGTTGTTTTTCACGATCATTTGTGTTCCAGAGGCAGGCGCCTGGATAGTGTGGAGAGAGAGGCCCACTTCGTTAGACTGAAGAGTATTGTATTCGAAGCGGATCTCAGACGCTTCAACATTACGGAGGTCGATTGCTGGTTGGCCTCCGGTGAGATTTGTTGCAGAAATGGTAGAGTGAGTACAGATGAATTTCCCTTGGGAGAAGGTGGGAAGAAAAAAGGAACTACTAGCAGTTGATAGAGTGGAGTGGGCGCAGACGAAGTCATTCCCGATCCAGGTGAGCATCCCGATCCCTTGAGAGTCGCTATTTGTGGTCACAACGGAAGAGTCTTGGATTGTGAAGTTGTTGCCAGCAAATAGATTCAGCGCGACCCCATGGGAGCCAGTTCCCGCTGTGGAGATGGAGCACTCTTCGATTGAGAAGTTGTTTCCCTCAAATATATTCATTGTCAACGCTGATCTAGTATCGGCTATTGTTGAAAATGAGCTATTTCTGCAAATTAAATTGCGTCCATCAAAATTGTTCGTGGAGAGATTGGAGTTTTCAGTTGATACTAAGGAAGAATTCTCAATAATGAGATCTCTTCCTGGGAATAGGACAAAGTTTAGATTGATGTTGTCCGATCTGATTGTCGTGTCTGAGCAGATGAAATCTCCCTCAAACTGAAAGACTGCAACTCCGGAGAATGCAGCATTGAGCCAGCTGTGTTGGACGGTCAGCCCTGCAATTGTTGCCCCCAAAATCGAAGAGTCACTCGCGGAAGTAATCTCGAGTCCCGAAATGGTATTCCCATTTCCCAGGATGACTGTATCGGTATCATTGGAGATTTTAGGAAGAGTTGTTGATTGTGCAGGAAGCTCTATCGTTCCGAACCGAGTAGCTAGAGATAAAGAGCCTCCTGAGCCAGCGAGTATTTGCCGGTCTTGGAGGGTAATCCCCGCATCCATCCCGGTCGTTGTTCCATCTCCAGGGAAGACGTAGATCACATCGCCGATTCCAGCAACCGCTTGTGCTTGGAACAGGGTGGGGAACGGACTTTCAAAGGTGCCGAGGCTGTTGGAAGTGTTATCGACAAAGAAGAAGGTAAGAGGCTCTCCGGTGACTGGGTCGAGGGCGGGTCCTTTTTTCTTGCGTGTGGCAGTGACCGGGATTTCAAACCTCTCCACCTGTTCGACGAGGCGATACTCAAGAGCGAGGAGATCGCAGCAGTCGTAGACTGAGCGGGCACAACGCTTCACAGTGGGGCCGAAGGGGAGATGGAGCGCCAGTTCCCCTTGGCCAAGCCACTTGAACTCGGTGTCATAGGAGGCCTGTCCTTCGAGGGTGATATAGTCGGTAAGTCGTACCTTGGCGCGGAAGAGTCCACCCCCGAGGTCTTTCCCATGCTTTCCTGCAAAATAGTAGCCACCAAGGGCGGTATGGATCCCAAAGCACCCGTAGTTGTAGAGCCAATAGCCAAGGGTTCCATCGACTCCCCAAAGGGCGAGCTCCTGCTTTTGTTCAAAAAACGCCTGGTTCCCTTTGAACTTGTCGAACCCCGTACGATAGGTCTTCTGGCTTGTCGTGATCGGGCCATACCCGTTGAACCGGAAGTCCCAACAGGGCCAAAGGACCTCGAGGCCACCGCCGATCTGGTGGAAGTTGAAGTGGCGAGCTTCTCGCCAGTCCCAATAGAGGTTGAGCCCATAGACCACGCTATGGCAGTTGTCAAGATAGCGGACTCCGACCCCGGCATTGGTCGCCCACTTTCCCGAGTTGTCGATGTGTCCTCTAAGGTCAAGGAAGGGGTAGAGATCGCAATCCAAACAGTCCCAGGTGGGGGTGTAGATAAGATCGAGAGAGGTGTAGCCTCTCGGATAACCGATCCCTTCTGCTTCTCGATGGCGGGCACTGAGGCGAGCAGAGCTTGGTCCTTCATCACAGTCACACGAGCAACACTCTTCTGAAATAAGGGCAATAGGGGTCAATATGGTGACCAAAAGAGGGATCCACTTCATAAATACTTAAATAAATCATCTACTTAATTAAAGCAAGGATCGCTTCGGGAAGGGAGTGGAGGAGGTCGGTGGCTGTCATTCCGAAAGAAGACTCCCGCTCTGCGGCGATCTCTCCAGCAAGGGCGTGGAGGAGGACGCCGAGGGAAGCTCCCTCATTTGGGCTGAGCCCCTGCGCGAGCATCGAGCCGATCACGCCGGTGAGGACGTCGCCGGTTCCTGCGGTAGCCATTCCCGGATCTCCGTAGGGGATGATGAGGGGCTGGGTATGAGGATGGAAAAGGAAGGTGGGAGCTCCTTTGAGGACCAGGGTGACTCCTTTTTCTTTCACATATTCTTGGCAGTGGGCGAGGGTGGGTGGCTTTCCGAGGATCCGCTCCATCTCTTGGGTTTGGGGAGTGAGGACTGTCTTGTCAGGGAGGTTCATCTCGGGATCGATCGAGAGGAAGTAGAGAGCATCGGCATCGATCACGGTGGGGAGAGTGGTTTTAGCAAGGAGGGTTCTCAGTGCTTTGTGGGTCTTGTCTGAGCGGCCGATTCCAGGCCCGACAATGAGCGCTTTAGCCCGCTTTGCTTCTTCGGTGATTCGAGCATCATCGCTTAGGTCCCAGCTCTCTTTGATCAGCTCGTAAGGAGCATTCGCGAGTTCCCCTTCCATTTCTTTGGGGTAGAAGAGGCGGACGATTCCGGTCCCTGTTTTGAGTGCGCTATAGGAGGAGAGAAGAGCTGCGCCAGACATTCCAGGTGAGCCGGCCACAGCGAGAAGATAGCCCGCTTGGTATTTGTGGCGGGTTCTCTTTATGGGAGGCAGCTTGCCGACATAAGACTGTTTGCTCTCAATCCGCGCAACGCTTTTTGCTTTGTGGAGGAACTTCTCGGGCATGCCAAAGTCGATGGGGATGAGCTCGCCCACATGGTCCCAGCCCTGGCCTTGAAAGAATCCGATTTTTGGAAGGGCGAGGTAGAGGGTGGCATCGGCCTTGATGGCGAGAGTTTCGACCTCGCCGGTGTTCCCATTGAGGCCGGAAGGGATGTCGATCGCATAGCAGGGGAGGTGGGCCTGGTTGGCCGCTTCGATCGTTTCAGCAAGAGCTCCCTTGGCAGCTCCTTCAAAGCCGGTGCCAGTGAGCCCATCGACGATGATCCCTTTTTCGTTGAACTGGGGCGTGTGGCTGATTTGGTCGAGCTTGCCTCCATTTTTCTTGAAGCGGGCCCCCATCTCTTCGCAGAGGGGGGAGCATTCATCGAGGGGAGCGAGGTGGTGGGCGGTGACGTCGAACCCTTTTTTGAGGAGGTGATATCCCGCGACGAAGGCATCGCCGCCATTGTTTCCTTTGCCAACGAGGAGGTGGATATGGAACTCTGCGCTGGGAGTGATGAGTTCTTTCTCGAGGACTGCGGCGATCTCACGTCCTGCGGTTTCCATGTAGTCGCGCCCGCTTTCTCCCGCCTCGAATGCTAGCTTCTCGATCCGCTGCATCTCTTTGGCAGTGACCACCAGAGTCATAAGTGTTCTTCCTTGATCGCCCTTTGAAGGAGCGCTGTGACGGCATCTTTTGGAGCCATGTTCTCGTAGACGATCGAGTAGACCGCTTCGGTGATGGGGACGGGGATGTTGTGTTTTTTTCCAAGCTGGCGGGCTGAGACGCAGGTGAAGATCCCTTCGACCACCATCCCGATTTTTTCCCGTGCCTGTTCGGGGGAGAGCCCTTCAGCGAGGCGACGACCAAACATGTAGTTGCGTGAGAGGGTGGAGAGGCAGGTGACGCAGAGGTCTCCCATTCCGGACAGGCCGTTGAGGGTTTCTGGTTCACACCCTTTGGTCGCAGAGAGTTTGCGGATCTCGTGGAGCCCGCGGGTCATGAGCGCTGCTTTGGTATTATCGCCGAAGCCGAGTCCGTCGGAGATCCCGCAGGCGATCGCCATGATGTTTTTCATCGCCCCTCCGAAACACACACCATGCATGTCTGCATTCGGGTAGACGCGGAAGTAGAGGGAGTTGAAGAGGTCCCGGATGGTGAGCATCAGCTTTTTGTCATAGGAGGAGGAGACGACCGAGGTGGGGAATTTGCCAACGACTTCTTCAGCAAGGCTTGGCCCGGTGAGACAGCCGATCTTATTCTTGTACTCTTCGCCCACTACTTCTAGGACCATTTCAGGCAGGAGGAGGCCCGTGTCTTGTTCGATCCCTTTCGAGGTGATGACGAGGGGGATGTCGAGCGCCCCGAGGTCTAGGATTTTATGGAGGACCGAGCGAAGCCCATTGGCGGTGACTGACTCAACGAGGATGTCGGCTCCATTCAGTGCTTCGGCGAGATCGCTTGTGAAGGTGAGTTTTTCATCGACTTCACACGCAGAGAGTTTTGGGTGTTTTCTGTGTTTTTTAAGGTATTCGGCCGACTCGGGGCGGGCCGTCCAGAGGGTAACGTGGTGGCCATTGGCCGAGAGTAGGGTGGCAAGGGCAAAGCCCCAGGCTCCACCGCCGAGGTATCCAACTTTCATGTAGTCACCTTACCAAATTAAGGTTTATGGCTCAATATAAGAGAATCAAGAAGGGGATCGATGGTGCCTTAAAACTTATTTTTGTGGATACTTTTTATAAGTGACCTATATACAACAACATGCTGTTATTTCTCTACAAAACACCCCCGACTTTTGTAGACCTGATCGTTGAAACACCCCCGACTTTTGTAGACTTAAAGCCAGTATTCGACTAAAATGGGGGTTTAGGAGAAAAGGATGAAGCGAAGACGTAGTGCATTTCTCATAGATTGGCTACATGAGAGACCTCGAAAGCCTCTCGTGATTAGAGGGGCACGTCAAGTTGGGAAAACCTGGCTGATACGTGATTTTGCACGCTCTCAGGGGCTAGAGCTGATAGAGCTGAATTTTGAAAAACGCCCCGAATTGGAGTCTCTATTTGCGTCGAATGACCCAAAGGAAATCCTCCTGAACTTGCAAACTTTAGCAAAAGGGAAAATCAACCCGTCTGCGTCCCTGCTATTTCTCGATGAAATCCAAGCAGCTCCTAAACTCCTTGCCAAACTGCGTTGGTTTGCAGAGGATGCTCCGGAGCTCCCTGTGATCGCTGCAGGGTCTTTACTCGAATTTGCTCTGGCCAAACATGAGTTTAGCATGCCTGTCGGTCGCATCAATTATATGTATCTTGAGCCACTTTCATTTGAGGAGTTTATAGAAGCGACGGGGCGTCAAACTCTGGGCACTTATCTGGAGCAATACACATGGAACATGACCATTCCGCTTGCCATTCATACTCAGCTGATGAAAGTGATCAAAGAATATGTCTTAATTGGTGGAATGCCTGCTGCGGTTTCTTCGTGGATCCAAAACCACAATCTGAACAAAGTAAGTCAAGTCCATTTCGACTTGCTAGCAACTTATCGAGACGATTTTGCCAAATACAGCGGACGTCTTCCGGTGGATCGGCTTGAAGAGGTGATGGCGGCAGTCCCCAGACAACTCGGAAATAAGTTTGTCTTTAGTCGAGTGAACTCCCAAGTACCTTCTCCCCCACTTAAGCAAGGGCTCGACTTGCTTGTCAAAGCCAAAGTCTGTCATCTAGTCCTTTCAACGGCAGCAAATGGGTTGCCTATGGGGGCTGAAATCAATGAAAAGTATAAAAAGGTTGTGATGCTAGATTGTGGCTTATGTGGTGTATCTCTTGGTCTTACCATGCAACAGATTCAGTCTGCAGATGAGATCATTCTGATCAATAATGGAGCCATGGCTGAGCAACTGGTTGGGCAAACACTTAGAACGCTATTTCCGCCTTACGTATCTCCTTCTCTCTACTACTGGCAAAGAAGGGCAAAAAAAGCCAATGCAGAGATAGACTATGCGTTCCAATTTAAAAATGAAGTGATCCCTATCGAGGTTAAAGCAGGGAGCAGTGGCAGCCTTAAATCGTTGCACCAATTCATGAAAGAAAAAAGAAAAAAACTCGCGGTTCGAGTGAACTCTGACTATCCTAGCATTGCCCCTGTAGAGGTGAAAAATGGATCTGGAGAGACGATTTCCTATCGCCTTCTCTCACTCCCTTTTTATCTTCTAGGGCAGCTCAATCGACTACTTGAAGAGCTCTCCGATTAAGGTTCGACGTAAGAGGTGGAAGGAAGCGGCCTCTCTTTCCATTTTTCAATGAGCTCGGGGGTTGGGTAGTGGAAATGGGCCGAGAGTTCAAAGATCTCTTCAGAGGGAGGGTGCCCGGTGAGGCGGGCAAAAGAGTGTTGATCGCGGCTGAGAAGGGCGCGCTGGACAGGTCCCACATCTTCCCGACTTTTTAGGGGGGCGAAGATCTCTTCGCGCGGATAGACGAGCACTTGGGGCTGCTCGGCAAATGGAAGAAGGTCGAAGAGGAAGTGCTCTTGCTTGTAGATGATCTCTTTTCCAAGGAACTTCTTTGCAAAATGGACGGGAAGGGGAGCGTCTTCTGTCTTGGCCACAAAGTCGAGCGAAAAAGAGAAGAGGCTTGTGTTTGCAAGCGTCCACTCTTTTGGAGGGTTCTCGCTATATTCGACGATGCAGAGTCTTCCCTCTTTTTGTCCGATCACTCCCATTTTTTCTTCGGGACTGGTTCGGTGGATCGCTTTGAGAGTGACGTCGGCTTTTTTCTTTGCGTGGAGCCCGATTAGGTTGGGATCGAAGGGGTCGGCAAGGGGGTTGTCGATCAGGATGAGGGAGAGATACTCTATCCCTTGCTTTTTCCATTTTTCATAGAGGCCGGCTTTTGTAAAGCATTTCAGGACTTCGCCGTTGCCGTTGGGTCTTTTTTCCGAGAGGGGTGTTTTGTTTTCGTCGAGAATGGGCGCCATGTTCTGGGTGAAAAAATCGACCTGTCCCGGGTAGTTCTCAAATGCCTTTTCGGTGATCTCTCGGTTAAGAGGAGAGGTCATGATGGCTAAGGGGAGGGGGATCTCAAAATGATGGGAGGCTGCATCCACTTTTTCCTGAAGCATCTGGAAGAGAGTTTTCTGTTTGACGAGGGAGAGGGGGAAGGTCCCTTTGGGGCCATCCCAGCCGAGGCGGCTTCCATCTCCTCCAGCGAGGACGATGCATCCTACTTTGCCCGAGGCGATGAGCGCTCTTCCGAGGGCGATGTCGTCGGGATTTCCCGACTCAGTATAGGCTGGCATAGACGTCCTCCGGGCGCACGTTGCGGATGTCTTTGTCTTTCCCGATGAGGGGGATATGGGTGAGTTCTGGGTTGGGCGAGGGGACATTTTGCTTGAGGATCCCCATATAAGGGTCGGCCCACAAGGTGATGTGTTTGAGAGGAAAAGAGGTATTGAGGAAGTAGGCCATGCTGCTGATCCCAGAATCGGGGACTACGAGGGCGCGGCACCGGTTTTTGATGATTGAGAGTAAGGGAAAGAGAGGCGTTTCTCCTCGGAGGTCGACGAGATTAGGAGAAGAGAAGGTAGGAGTTTTCTCAAAGCCAAAGAGGATTACTTTCTCGCCGCGCGCATTGATTTTCTCAAAGAGGGCTTCCCAGTGGCTTGCTGGCCAGTCGCGCCACTGGGCATAGTTGGTTTCGGTTTGGACATGGGCGCCGATGTAGGTTTCGCTATCGTCTAGGGGGTAGTCTTTCCAGAGGGAATCCCACTCTTCTTGCCAATGGAGCAGTGGGGTGAGTTTTCCGTGTTGCCAGGAGACCCAATGGGTCGGGTTGGGTTTTTCGAGGATTAGGTCGTAGTCGCCGGGGTCTTTGCCTACTTCTTGAAGGAGAGACGGGATATCTACCTCGTCACCCCGTTTAAGGCTCTCGGCCACGAGGATTTCTACTCCGCCGAGGAGGGTGAACCCGTCACGGAGGTTGGGGCGGGTCAAAAAGGTGATTTCAGCTTTAGGGATAAAGGCGCGGATCTGGTGGACGATGGCAAAGAGGCCAAGAGGGATGTCGCCGAGTCCCCGGTTCCAAAATAGGAGGATCCGCCGGTCGCCACGCAGGTGCGCTTTCTTAAGGAGGTGGTCCAGGGGGTTGGGAAGAAGTTTACGTAAAAGAGGCTTGAGCATCTAGGCGGTGATGTGGAGTTTAGACTTTGGTTTTTTGATCATCCCGACGATTGTTTGGTAGACCTCTTCGGAACCAATCTCTTTCATGCAGCGGAAGTCAATGGGGCAGGTTCTCTGGTAACAGGGGGAGCATTGGACGTGTTTATGGATCACCTTGCCGGTGCTGAAGGGGCCGGTGACGGTCTCGTTGGTTGAGCCGAATAGGGCGACGATTTTTGTGCCGAGAGCGTCGGCGATATGCATCGGGCCACTGTCGTTGGTGAGAAGGACGTCGCAGAGGCTGATGAGAGAGGCTACTTCGCGTAGAGATGTGAGGCCGGCAAGGTTGATCACTCTTCCTTGCAGCCCTTGACAGATCTCTTTGACAAGGGGAGCGGTCGCCTGGTCACCAAAATAGACGACGTAGATGTTGGGATCGGAGAGGAGCTTTTCGGTCACCTCGCGAAATCTGGAAGGGAGCCAACACTTGGCCGAGCCATAGGTGGCGCCCGGGTTGATCCCCACGATGACGCTATTTTTGGTGAGCCCGTGTTGCTGAAGGAGGGTTTTGGCTTCTGTCACTTCTTTATCGGAGAGGAAGAGGCGAGGAGAGGTAGTGGAGAGGGGGATCCCAAGAGGATCGAGGAGCATTTTATAGGTGTTGACGAGATGTTGCCGTTCGAGGTTTTCAGGGAGAGGGGTTGGATGCGTGAGGAGGAGGCGACGTCCATTGCAGTCGTAGCCGAGGCGCACTTTTACTTTCCCTTGCCAAAACCACCAGGCGGAGCTGAGTGAATGGGTCAGGAGGACGCCTAGGTCGTATTTGCCATGGCGGAGCTTCTCAATAATATTTTTTTTCTCACTCCGTCTAGAGAAGCTGCTCCCTTTGCTGAAGCAAAAGAGCTCGTCCACTTCGGGGTCTTGCTTGAGGAGATCGCAGATAGGGGCTCTGCACATCGCGGTGATCCGGGCCGATGGGTAGGCCTTCCGAAGCTCGGAGAGGATCGGGGTTGCCATCACCATATCCCCAATCCAGTTGGGCATACGGACGATGATGTTTCTGAAGTCGTTTCCCTTAAGAGATTTCATAAGATATTTGGGATCACTATAAAGGTTCAACATACAAAAAAGGGGAGATTTTGTATACACAGAACTGTGAAAAGAAAAATGACCATCCTCGGGATCGATCCAGGGACTCGAGTGACTGGCTTTGGCCTCATCTCCGTCTCGGGGCATACTCGGACCCCTCTCGACTTTGGGGCGATCCGTCCCCCAAACGATGCGACGAGTTCTCGCCGTTACCTGATTATTTTTGAGGCAATTGAAAATTTAATTGCGACTCACCAGGTTGACGTCGTTTCGGTGGAGAGCCAATTTATGCAGAAAAATCCAATGAGCGCGATGAAGCTCGGGATGGCGCGGGCGATGGCGATCTTAGCTGCCGAGCGAGCTGGCATCCCCATTTTCGAGTATGCGCCGCGTAAAGCCAAGCAGGCGGTCGTCGGGAACGGGGGAGCAAGCAAACAGCAGGTCCAAAAAATGGTTCAGCTCCTCCTTAAACTCCCCGAACTTCCTACTCCCGAAGATGCGGCGGATGCGCTAGCTCTTGCCCTTTGTCATGCAAATTCGGTAAGATGCGCCCATGTTTGAATATCTCATTGGAAAGCTTGGGGACGCCTCCCCAGAAAAGATCGCTCTCGAAGTAGGAGGGATCGGTTACCGGGTGTGGGTCTCGATCG
>Ga0180437_10006979_pt1 | contig 14875 bp, 7 predicted proteins | sample SS_ome_4_FD_132410 | JGI IMG/M metagenome (GOLD analysis project Ga0180437, IMG submission 132410) | Hypersaline lake sediment archaeal communities from the Salton Sea, California, USA - SS_3_D_1 metaG | ecosystem: Environmental > Aquatic > Non-marine Saline and Alkaline > Hypersaline > Sediment...
AAGGTTTTTGAAACGAGAGCGGGTGGCATTTCCTTATATGACGGGTCTGGTTCACAAACTCATATAGTTGCCGATAGTACCGATACGCGTATTTATTCCGGGGCGCATGGTTTACCCGTATCAATACAAGGCGAGAACGCAAGCGGAAGCGGGAAATATATGTTTAAAGCCGACCCCGACGGGGAGGCGGAACTATATTATGCCGGTACTAAAATGTTTCAAACAAACTCTTTAGGCATTCAAGTTTTATCAAATAGTAATACAATGGCTTTACAAAGTAGCGGTAGCGGCTTTGAAATATATAGTTATGATCACGGCAACCCATTTTCTATAAAATGTGAAAACGCAAGTGGTGCGAGCAAAACTATATTTAAAGGCGATCCCGATGGGGCGGCGGAACTATACTATGATGGCAACAGAACGATGGATACTATTTCATCCGGTATTAGGGTTACGCGGGGCGGTACGTCTTATCATTGCCAAATTTACAATCAATCTTCCGGTGATGCCACTTGGCACAATTTAACGGTTAGCGCGCCGGTCAAGATACTTGGAACCGATAGCGGGTCAAATACCGATTCTATATTTATTGGCGACCCGGACGGAGAAGCAGAATTGTATTATGCAGGTGTAAAGGCTTTTGAAACACGCGATCCGGGCGGATTTAACCTATATAATACAACAAGCCCAACGTTTCAAGCGGCTATGTGGGTTGGTACAGACGGTAATGTCAAACTAAAACATTATCAAAGTAGCAAGTATTTTGAAATTATAGATACAAGCAACTACCCGCATGTTCGATGCCATGAAGGTGCTGACGTTGAACTGTATTATAACAACCTGAAATGTATTGAAACAACCGTTGTAAATGATAAAAGGGGAATAGCGATGAATTCCGGGGCTGTTATTGTATCCGGCAATGGTTCGCCTAATTCGGTAGTTTCGGCCCCGGTTGGCAGCATTTTTTTAAGGGCGGACGGTGGAACGTCAACATCTATGTATGTTAAAGAGTCTGGCACGGGTAACACGGGTTGGGTAGCTAAATAAGTCAATTAAATTTAATAGGAGAATAATATATGTCTGTATTTAACGTACAAAATAAGTTAGACGAACTCACAGCACAAGCAGAGGTGTTGACGGCTTCCGATCTATTAAATCACTGGAAGCAACTTATGATTCAACACTTCAAATCGCGTAAAGACCATATTGAGGATTGGCAGAACTTAACCGAAAATCAGTTGATTAAACTGAAGAACAGAGTAGAAACGATAGCCGATTCCGACGATCCGTGGACGGAAACGCAATGTAAAGACTTGGGATTAATTGCAATTCTGTATTGGAATGCAATTGCAAATGGAAACTAATAAACAAAGGGGGATATTACAATGAGTAAAGAGATTAAAGAAACCAAGAAAGAAATGATTGAGTTAGAGAAAGTCCATCAGATTATTCAGGAAACTGTGAATGCTTTTATTCAGCAAGAAATAGGAAATAAGATTACGCAGTTTAATATGACAGGCTTTACTACGGCCCTAATCGGTCAACTTTCCAATAAGGAGGGATAATATGGGGTTTTTGAATCAGCCAATGTATCAAAGAGCTATGCAACGACACTTGGCTAAAGCCTCCATGAGAGGTCAAAGGCCAAATGAATTTGCTGTACAGGCTAAGTTTGCAGATCAAGATCTCGCACGTAGACAGCAGTTTCGAGATATTCAGCAAACCAAACAAAGATCGGATTTAGCTCATCGTGGAAGAATGGCGAATCTTAATATGGCGAAGAAAGATTTAAAGACCGCCAAGAAACAGCTACCTTGGGAATTAGGTATAGGTGCTGCTGGAGCTTTGTATTCCACTGTGGAAGGTCGAAGACGAGCAAAAGCCACGGAAGCATTGGCTGAACAACAAAGACGAATATTACGTAACATAGAAATAGATAGAGATACCAACACATACAGACTTCAAGACTTAGCTCGATATGGTGGTATCCCTAACTTTAAATAACACTGGAGGATACTATGGCACAACAAATGAGAAAAGTAACTGGAAATAGAGGTCGATCTTCCAACCCGGCTCATGCTATTCTCCAGTCGAAAATAGCAAGACTGCCTGCTTCGTTAGCACAGAAACAGCAGAAAGCTATTATCCAGAGAGATACTAATTTTCAGAACCAACAGTTACGTTTAATGAATAAAAGACGTAAGATGGAAGAGGATGCGGCAGAACGAGGCATGGGTATGGAGGCTGCTAAATTAGGTCTTACAATGGGAATGAGTGACTTCGGAGGCAAGACAATAGGCGATGCTTTAAGTGGCGGAAGTAAAGCCTTGAATAAAGTATCCATGGGTAAACTAGGGAGTGCGAACCCCCCAGCCAGAAGTAATATGTTTAGTGATTTTAATATTGGTGGGGCTATTTCTTCCGGACTCACAGGATATGGGGTTGGTAAATTAGTCGGTGGTGGTAAAACTAAGAAGAGTTTATTTGGCGCTGGAAGTGGGGCTTTAATGGGTCTGTTGGCAAGCAAACCGGGGCAAGGTTTGTATAGCGGATTGACAGGTCTTATATCTGGCGGATTAGGAGGATATTTTAGCTAATGAGTAGAGCATCCAGACGACAACGAGCAAAAGAAATGGCCGCAGAAGCCGCCAGACAGCAAGAAACACGAAAGCAAGTTGAAGCTCTATATAGAGATATTTTAAAACGTGAAGGTGGTGCTGGTGGTCTTGACTACTGGACTAAACACTTCATGGCAGACGGAAAAGTAGACGCTTCTGAACGAGCAGCATTTTTAAGAGGCGCTGCTCCAGAAATGGAAAAGAGAGGCTTATCTGTTCCCGGATCTCCTATAAAATCGCAACTTGCATCTGGTTCGACTGAGCCGGAACCTAAAACTACGCCCACACCGCAAGCTCCGAGTTATAAAAGACCGGGAAGTTTCGAAGATCAGGTTAGGGAATTTGGTAAATCTCTAGGAATTAATTCTAGTATGATTGAAAAAACTATTATTCCTAGGGCTACTGCTGCTAAAAATAGTGGTAAAAAACATAGTTGGACTACGGGCCAATACGGTCAGCAAATGGAGGAGTATTTTAGTGCCAGAGAGAAAGGAACCTCCCAAGAACAAGCAGCGCAACAAGCAAACACAGCACTACCAAATGCAACTACTCCGGTTTCTAATACTAGCGCCAATCCGGCTAATCCAAATAGATTAAGTCGTGAAGAATTAGAACAGCAACATGCGGCCAAAAGTGCCGCACAAAAGGTCACGCAGAGTAGAGGCAGAGAAGCCAATGAACTAGTGTCGCAAGCGCAAAATATGAAAACGACACTATCTCAATCCCAAGGCAAAGGGGGGTTTGGTCGCGATGGTTTTCATGTTGGGGCAGAAAACGTAGCCGTAGCGAAAGCTGCGGGGTTGATTGGAGATCAGACTTCTCATGTAAATAGAATAGACATAAACGATCCAGCCAAAGCTCAACAAATAGAAGAAGTACGCGGAATTGCTTCTAAATTAGGATTAACAGAGGAACAGACTAATAAGGCTTTAAATGCCTCTCGTTCTCGTCAAACTGGTGGGGAATTAATGGCATCCATGGCTAGTGGCGGAAATGCACAGGATTTTGTCAATCGGCAACAACGTCAAGAGATGGCTCAACAGACCGCCTTGCAGAGGGAACTTGGAACTGAGGGTGCTATTGTATCTAATTTAGCTGCTTTGAATCCAGATGTTTATGAAACGGTAGATCTGAATAATCCTGTTCATGTGGATAATCTAGGCCACTCTTTGAAAATGCTTCAAAACACAAGTAGCCACGGACAAAATGTAGCTCTTAATCACGAACCTTCAAATTCTTGGGCAGATGTGGTTGGTGGACAGATACTACCAAAGGTAGTAGGTGGCGTTATTACGGCAGCCACGGCCGGAGCAAGTAGTCCTTTATTGGCTGGTATGGGCGTTGGAGGAGCATACAATGCGCTTCAAGGTGTTGCAGCAGGAGAGGGTAGTTTAGGCGAAATACTTCAGAATGCAGCAGTTGGTGCCGGACAAAGTGCCGTAGGTACTCTTGCTAGAGGTATTGGGACTGGTTTGGAAAGTGGTATTGGCGGTGTACCCGGTACTATCGCAGGAGATATTGGAGAAGGTTTAGTTAAAACAGTAGGAAATGCAGGTATTTCTGCATTACAAGGTGAAGATGTATCATTAAGTGGTACTCTAAAGGATGCCGCAATTAATGTTGGAACTAACGTAGCTGGCTCTGCCGGTGGTGCTGTATTAAATGAAGCTAAAGGTGCCCTTGGAATGGAAACGACACCTGCTGTAAGTCCTGTTCCGGTTGATGCCGCAGGCGAAGAGTTAGGATTCATGGATAGAGTTGGAGAGGGTTTCAAACAAGCCGGTGAAAACATAATGAACAGTATTGGAATTGGTGATATGTCTACCGGAGATACATTAAAGGAATCTGGAACTACGACAAGCGCAGAGCCGGGTGATATTGCTCCTTCCGCATTAGAAGTTGAAGCCGCCCCCGGAGATATTGGATTAGCACAAGAAGGGGCTACTATTCCCACAACAAAAACTGATTTAGCTAGATTAGCTAATACTGATACTGGATATGGTATAGGCGCTGGCATTCAAGATTTTACTATGGACGAAGGTCAGTTAATTCAAGGCGGTGATTATAATTTCACCCACGAACAAGAGAATTTAGCGCAGGCTCCTACTGGGCCAATGGGCGTGGTGCAGGAACCAATAGAAAATATTAATATTCCGGATGTAGAAACTGTAACTGGGGGCGTTGAACCGCTTCCATTACCTACGATTGAAGAATTAGGTGGGCCTTATCTAACGACTCCAGATCCCGTACCGGAATATTCTCCCACTGCTATCCAAGCTCCTATTATGGGGGAACCCGTTCCAAATGCCATTCAGAATGTTACTGGTACTGCGCCAAGTGGTTTGAGTACTAATGTTGATCAAGCCCTTACACCACCGTCCATAGAGGAATTAGGTGGGCCTTATTTGGCCGAAACGCCAGCCGAAGACAGGGAATACAGGGATTATCCTGAAAGTGCTCCTTTTGATCAACCTGCCTATAGGACAGATCCTATTGAAAACGTAACAGGTATAGATTCTAGCGGTCTTCCGACGGTTATAGATAATGCGCTTCAACCTACGAATCTTTCCATTGAAGATTTAAGCGGCCCATATTTAGGTGGTACTACTCCAGAAGATCGGGAGTACAGACCTGATCCTATTGGAAGCCCATTTGAGGAGTTAATTAAGGAACAAGACGTATCTCCTGAAGAAACTTTGGCTCAAGTTGCAACGGGTATAAGTACTGTGGACGAGAACGGTCAGCCTAATCGTATTCCCGGAGTTAGAGATCCGATTGTAACTTCTGGAATTGCACCTCCTCCGTTAACGTTAGAGGATCTCGAAGAGAAAACTAATACCGGCGGTGGGTTGGAGATGCCTCCACCTGATGGCCCTCCCACATATGAAGTATTTACTCCCGGAGGGGCTTTAGAGGTAATTACTAATAAAATAGAAGATCAAGGTGGAATACCACCCATTACTATCCCACCGGGTGACGATGATACTGGTGCTGGAGCTACTAGTCCTCCGACTAGCCCGCAAGCTGATTTATTTAGTTCATCGGCGGGTCAGGAAGATCCGATGAGTGATCTTCAGAGGATGGCTACCGGAACACGAGCAATTAATTCCGGAATACTGTCGAACTTAATAGAAGCAGGATTAACCGACGAGGAAAAGAAGAAACGGAAACAATTGTGGATGGCGAATCCTGTAATAGAGGGAGTATAACATGACAATATACGAACCATTGAGAGAAGGATTTAGGGAGTTTAATAGACTTTTATTAGACTCCCAACAATGGGATGCTAAACATCAAGCTGCTGCGGCTCAGCAAGAACGGGAGAATACCCGACTCCAAAGCCAGTTGGAGTTGCAGCAGTTCAATAAAGAAATGGCAATGCATAACTTAGAGTTATCCAAGCGTGGCGAACAACGAGCAGTCACTAGGTTACGGGCCGATCTGGAAAACGCAGAAAAAAATTACCTATTGGCGGATAAACAGTTCAAAGAGACACAGAAACAGAATAAAATACGGAATGATCGTAATTCTGTAATCGACGTAATGAACTTTGAGAATCAGCAACATGCCCAACAGATAGCCGAGAATACAGATGCTAGAGCAGAAGTTGCAGCGGCAGAACGAACCGCCATGCATAAACAAAATCTTGAGAAAACTAAGAATGAATTAGTTAAGGTTCGAGACGAAGCACGTAAGATTCGAGATAGAAGTACGCCGAGACAGGTAGACCTTAGTGCATTGGCTGGTAATGATTTACTTGAGAATGGTAAACAAGAATTAATTTCGTATCTAAATCAGAATAATCCTAAGATTGCGGACATACAGAATAACATTCCTGTTGATAAAAATGGAAATCCCGTACTTATTTCAGCTAATGATTTAACTAAAATCTATCCGGGCTTAGCCACGCTTGCAGCTAAATATGATGATCGTAATAGAGTGGTTCAGAAAAACATAGAAGCCTTGAGAGGCAAGCACAAAGAACTTAAATCCTTCGTTGCTTCTACTAAGAATAAACATAAAGGTAAACACATGAAGGATGTTGCTATTGCGAATCGAGAAATTAAAGTTCTTGAGAAACAGATTAAGCAACATGAGGCGTTTTTCACTCCGCAAGGACAGTTAAATTACCATCAAGAAGAAGCAGACGAAGCCCAAAATAGAGCCACTATGTTACTGGATATGGGACAAACAAACCAAGCTGCTGTTGCGGAAAAACAAGCTGCCCACCATCGAGAGAATGTAGAGATTATTACTAAACAGATGACTAAACCAGATGCTATATCTGCTGATGGCCTAAGACAAATAAAAACTTATGTTAAAGGAACCAACGAACCCGGCCCATTGGTGACTCGCGATTTAACAACCGGCGACTTAATTCTGACTATGAATGGACAAACTATCAGAACAAAATCTTCTTTGGCTGATTTAGGATTAACGCATTCTGCTCCGGCCAAAGAGTCTCCCGAAAAGGATTTAACTCCGGGTCAGATGACTAATTTCAATGAGGACATAAAAGCTACAGGTATGGCCGCTAAGATTGTGGATCAGATAGGGACTCCGATTAAACAGAATCTAGGAAAACTAGCTACTTTGTATTCTCAAACTAAGTTTAAAGGTAATCCGAAACAGAATCTACTGTCGAAACAAGCGGCTTTGGAATTCTACAGAAAGACTCATTTGTCTTGGAAAGATGATGTAGATAATATACCATATATTCTAAGTAACAAACAAGTAACAGCGAAAGCCTTAACGAAAGTCGCAGAACGATACTCTGATGATCTGGCAATAGCACAGGCATCGGCTCAAGAAGCCAAAGACAATGGTAATAATAAAGATACGGTTGGGTGGACAAAACGAGCCGAAATGTTATCTCGTCGCTTAAAGAATCTACAATCCTTATCCAAGGGCTTTAGTAAACGAGATAGAATAAAAGCAGCTTTAGAAAAGTTTGCTTCGTATGAATTTGAACAACAATGGCGAGAGGAATCTGGAGATGAGTTTATGAAACCGTATACACCTGATCGTCGTAATTCTAAATTTGTAACTGGGGGTATGTAATGGGAAGTATTGCTGATCTAGCTAATGAGTCTAAAGAGGTCATTAAGAAACGCAAGAAAGATAGAAAAAGACAGACAGGCGGAACATTATCCATGCTGGTTTCTGGTGCCTTGGCCGATTCGGAATTTGATTTTACGGATGACGCCACACTTGGGCCGGTGCTTAAAGAGACGGGTAAGAGCATGGCAAGGCACGGACTACAAACTGTTCGTGGTGGTTTAGAACAGTATGAAGTTCCTGAAAGTACGATGCGTGTTCCCATTGACAACACAGGTCAACCAGTTCCCGTACAAACTACAGCTAAAACACCAGACACCATAGGGGAGTACGCTTCAAATATATGGAATAATATCAAACGAGCGACGGGCATTGGGGAGTACGAAGAACCAAAACCTTTCTATCATCCTGATCAACAGTTTACAACGGTGCCTACTCCCGGAGTCAAACCGTCTGCGGAAGAGGACAAGAAATATCGTAAGGTTGTGGAAGCGGCTATTGATTCTGATTGGCTCAAAGCTAATCCCAAAGTCATAGAAGATATGGGGTTTGTTGATCAATTAGTTATGGCCGCCCCGAATATGGGCGTGGCTGCTGCTTTAACCGTACTAACTAAAAGTCCCGCAGCAGGCGCAACTTATATGGGAACTCAGATCATGGGTAGTTCTATTGAAGAGAACGTAGCCAAAGGTGTACCATTGCGTAGAGCGACCAAGATGGGTTTTATTAATGCTATTGCACAGTATCCTTTAGAGCAATTTGGTTTAGGGAAGGCTACTAAATTATTTAATCTTCGTTCTGCTGTCGCACGACGACTTCAAGAGATGGCGAAAGCCGCTGCTGCCGAAGGTACAACGGAGGCTTTACAGGTTCTCCCGGAAAGAATTACTAATATACTGGCTCAAGATGTAAGTAAGTCCGAATTAGAAGCTATATGGGATACTCTTACTGATCCTGAAACTTTACAGCAGATGGGATTAGAAGGAGCAGCCGGAGCTATATTTGGTGGTGTAATTGGTGCTGGTGGTGCCATAAAGAATATGACTCTCAAGCAAGCTGCTCAAGCCGTCCTCAATAAAAGAGCTGCTGAAGTGGCAGAAGAGATAGACTTCGGAACACCAGACTCATCTTTGTCGGTCGAAGAGCAAGCTAAGTTAGACGACAAAGCAGAACTCGATGCTAAGATCGCAAAACTACGTGAAAAACAGAAAGCCAAAACTACTGGTTCGCTTCAGCCTTTCTCGGCCAAAGTGGAGCAACCTAAGTCTTTTATGCAGATGGCGGATGAAGCCCAAAGAAGGGGTGACGCAGAGCCTATTGGGTCTTCTAAGATTCATGATGTGATTGCTTCCGAGGAGGAAGCGGTACAGCTAATGCAACAGATTCAAGAAGCCACAGCACGTTTACAGGAGTTGGAAAATGCAAAGAAGGCACCAAAGCAAACAAAACCTAAAAGAGTTAAAGAGGCTGTTGCGGATGAGGCAGAGCAAGCAGCAGCAGAGCAATTTGAAAAGGAAGAAACTGTTCCTGAAACTCCTCCAGAAACTACGGAAGAATTAACCAATGACGAGAAGTTGGATCTGGCTGCCCAAGAAGTTCTCAAGAATCCCGGTGAGTGGGAGGCGGATATTGTTGCGGCAGCGAAAGAAAGATTAGGAGTATCTGAAGAAGCCGTTGAGAAGAAACTTGTTGAGCAAGAACAGAAGTCTGAAAAGGATCAGCAGTTAGATCAAGCTGCTCAGTTTGTACTGGATAATCGAGATCAGTTTACGGAAGAAGAAATAGAGGTCGCGTTAGACAGACTTGGTAAGACTCCTTACAAACACGAGACACCGAAGAAAGCTCAAAGGAAGTCCGCGAAAGCACCAGCTTGGAAAGACAGGGATAAACTTTACATACGTGATGAGAACGGTAATGAGACGGAGTTGGATATTGCTCCGTTGCCTAAAGGCCCGTCCAATGCTACCAATGATCAGATTAAATCTTGGAGAGCTACGGTTACTCAGGCGTTAAAAGACAACCCCACTGCTGAGATTTATTTTAAGAATAAGAAGGGTGGAATCTATTATTTAGAGGACGCACAGGAAGATCTGAATACTAAGATTGCTGCAAAGAAGAAGAAGCAAGCCGCTGCATTTAATTTAGAGGAACAACAAAAAGCCAAGACAGAAGCCGATAAAGAGGAAGCAGAAAGACAGGCAGAAGAAGATGCGAAACTCAAGGCTGAAATTGCGGCGGTGCCGGAGTGGACGAAGGAAGACGCTAAACAATTAGCTCGTATTAAAACAAGAATTAAAAACGCAGCTATTAGAGCCACCCGTAGTCAGCCGTCTAGGTTTAAAGATGTACAGCAAGAAATAAACTTGGCGGCAATGAAATATATTCGAGAGGGCAAAGATCCATTAAAATTTAATGCCAATGCTCCTGCTACGAATGCTATCAAAACAATGCGAGGCTTTACTAATAGAAGAAAAGTAGACGAAGCAGCCCAAATTAACGAGGAGAGGACTGCCGCTAATCAGCAAGGAGTCACTCAAGAGTTCGGCGAAGTCAATGAAGTAACTGATATTACTGATGTAAAGGCACCGGCCGCTGACGACACTCGTGTTACTGCGGACGAATCTACTAGGGTTCAAAATGTAAGTGACTACATTGATAAGATTGAGGGGATGGCCGAAGAAGGAAATCTAACCCAAGACGTCAATATGAATGATCCCGTTAAGTCTGCTAAAAGACTTGAAGAGGGCATTGACGAAAATAAGTATAAGGGTCGTAAGCTCACTTTGGCTATGCGTATTCACAAGGAATTAACTGGAACTTATGTTAATCCCAACGCCATCTTTAATACGAAAAAGCATCCGGAGCATATGCAAGAAGCCACCGTAAAGATGCTAGAGGACAACGAACGTCTCCGTAAGCAGACGGAAGAGACTCGTCGGGCCGAAGCTGAGTGGATGAAAAGTAGACCTAAGCCCATGACCAAAGCAGAACGAGCTGCGGTTAAGGCGAGAACAGGTCAGGAAGCCAGAGGTACTGGTTTTAAATCCACGGAAAGACGAACCAGAGAAGGTCAGATGGCTTCTCAAGTTGGAGAGAAGGGATTAGGAGACACCACAGGAGCGCAGTGGTCTGAGCCAGCTATAGCCAGAGATCGACAGAAGTTTACGGATATGAGAAAGGCCAAGGCTTTTGAGAAACGTGCTAAGGCCGATAAGAAGAAACACAATGTTAAGTTAGAAACTTTCACGCATGATCGTGTATACAAGAGTGGTAAGAAGAAAGGTGAGAAAACTGGTAAAACCTACAATACTTATCACGTTACGTGGGAAAAATCTACCGTTGCTGAGGAGTCCAAGATCAAAGGGCTTCGAGCTAAATACTATAAGAAAGGTAAGGCCGCAGGTAAAGGTCGTCCTAGAGTACCAGTTGACGAAGCTATTGAAACTATTGATAAGGATCGTCGCAAAATAGATGCTATTATTAAGAAAGCAGAACTGCAACGAGAGATTAAAGCCGCAAATAGTGTTGTTTCTATGAAAACTCTGCTTCAGATGAGAGCCAGAAGAGAAGCCGCACTTCAAAAAGAGAAAGACCTTAAAGCCTTACTTACCGCAGATGGGCCTAGAAACTTAGTTAGTAAGCCCGTTATAGATCCTGTCTTCGCAAGATATACTATAGATGATAATGGTGAATTAGTTCCGGTAGACAAGACAGTCATGAAGAAAGTAAGTGAGGTTCCAAAGTCCAAGCCCAAAAGGTTTGGCGACTTCTTGGTAGTTGAGGCTTATGGTGGGCATGTTGTAACAGATCTTGATGGTAAAAACATTAAAGGAGCAACGAATGGGAAACCTTATAAAACGATTAAAGGGGCTATTAAAAGAGCCAACCAAGAAACTGTTAAAAATCGGAAAGGAAAAGCTAAAAGACCAGCTAAAAAGAAAAGTAGGCCAGGTTTTAAAGAAATTCTAAAGTCGAATAAAGGTGAGGTTGTTATTCGGCAAGGTACTAAACTAGCCGAAGAGCCTGTTGCGGTTCAGTATAAAGGTAACATATATACTGGTTACTTACATGGGGCTATTAAGGATGAGATTGCAGAACGTAATGGAATTACTTTTGAAGAAGTACACGAGGATTCCACTGATGGTTTTGTAACGGATAAGGGAGAATTTCTGACTAGAAAAGAAGCCGCCGAAGTTGCGAAACAACAGCGTGTATTAGATCCTGTAAGTAGTGAAGCCGAGCTTGAAAAGTTTGGATTAGATTCTGTAGATATAGATTATACTAAGTTAGAAGAATCCCCTGAAAGTACTATCCGCTGGGTGAATGACAAGGAAGCTAGGGAAATGATGCAGTATGGTTCTTTCTCTCAAATACCTACTTTATATGAGGTAGAACGAGGCACATCTAGTCGTGGTGAGATTGTTAGAATGCCCAAAGGTAATTATAGAATCTTCAAACGTAAGCCTAGTGTGTCAAGTATTGTTCAGAATGAACGTGGTGGAATGGACATGACCATTCCGGGACGAGAGGGAATACTATCCTTAGATAAATATACTTCTGGAGTGGATGCCTTGACTAATTGGTTAGTTAGAACTCGTCCGATAACGTGGTTAGCCAACACCAGTACTGTAGATACGTTATTGAATGCCACCGTCGAGAAGTATGGGTTGACTCCAGAATTAGATAATATCCAGCATGGATATGAAATTGGTAAACATCAGATGCAAGTTACGGCCACTCGGTTGAAGAAAGCTATCGAAGATATTGATAGCACTTTTGAAACCGCAACCCAAACTGTATTTGGAACCCCGAAGGTTAGCAAAAAGTATGACGCATTGGCTGGGCTATCGGGTAAGAAATTAGAAGCCCGTAAAAAAGCCTTGGATATACGCAAACGTCAAATCGCGGAAGGTGGAGTAACTTCCTTTCCAGATAAGTATAAGGCTTTAGATGTGGCTAATAAAGAATTTACTAAACTAGAAAAGGAACTACGTGGGCGTGGTATATTAGCAGATCATCAGTTTGCCGAGATGACTCGAAAAAATAGAGCTGCGTTAATCGGCGTAGATCCTAAAGCCAAAGGATACTCCAAGAGCATACGTGGTATCGAGGAAAAAATGAAGTTGGTTAATAAAAGAAAAGAACCTAAGCCTAAAAAGATAAAAGCATTAGCCAAGTTAGAAGCTGATCGTATCAAGGCCATTAAACGACTTCAAATACATTACAAGAATAGTGGGAAAAATTACCTAACCCATATCAAAGATGAAATATCTAGGACAGATATGATCTCTAAAAGGGTTAAGTTAGATCAAATGGTTAAGAAGTTCACCAAACGTAGAAGGAGTTTTCGGACTGCCTATGACAAAAATACTGGTGTTGTAAAAGTTCGTAGAGTTAAACCTCAGAAACTACAAGAGACTGGGACTCTGGTCATGAAGGGTCTGCGACAGGAAGCACACGACATGCATCTATTTGATATGTTTAAAAATATCGCAGATCAACAGAAAGATTGGCGTAAGCGAGGAGACGATACGCCTTGGGTAGCAAAGGAAGGTGATATTCGAATAGATCCTAAGACGATCAACATGAAAGTTAAGGTTGGCAAACACAAAGAAACTGGAAAGAAATATAAACTAATTCCCAAACGACAGGAAGGATTCGGAGAACTGTCCGGACAATGGGTATATCAACCCATCTACAATGCTTTAAAGGATGATTTCTATGATTCCAGTGACCTATATAAAAAGTGGAAGAAGATATTTAGCACTTGGAAAGCAGGCAAAACAGTGTGGAATCCTGCTACTACGGTTCGCAACGTCGGTTCCAACTTTGCATTGTCCCAGTTTTTAGGCGATGTGAACTGGATGAAGAAAGAAAACTGGAAGAACCTTAAAGATTCTATTATTGAGTATAAAGACACCAAGAATAATAAAGTCGTGCAGGGTAAATACGCAAAAGAAATAGTAGAACAGACAACTATTTATCAGTCGGACTTTGCAACTGCTGAGATTGGCAAAGACGGTGCGGATCTCATTGAACAGATGATTTATAAACTAGGTGAGAAATCTCCTATGGAAGCTCTTGGAGAAACCGTTAAAAAATATAGTAATCTTGGCCCGTGGTTTTATGGCATGATGGAGGTTTCTATGAAGTCTGTCGTGTATAAGAACGCTAGGCAGCAAGGGATGTCCATAAAGGATGCGGAAAAGAAGGCGCATTATGCTCTGTTTGATTACAGTAAGGTTCCTCCTGCATTACAATGGGCCAGGAACTGGTACAGTCCTTTTATTACATTCAGCTATAAAGCATTCCCAAGAGTAGGAAAGCAGATGGTTAGAAAACCCTGGAAGTTAGCGCCTTATTTGGCTGCCATATATATGATTGAAGAGGCAGCGCAACGAATGTTTGGCGAAGACGACGAGGAACGAGAGTGGCAGAAAAGAGTATTACCCGGCTATATCAGAAGGGATAGTTTACCGTTTGTAATGGCTTCTCATGTTAGGGTTCCATTTAAAACACCCGACGGCCGAGATAAGTATTTAGATTTATCTTTCTATTTACCTTGGGGTGGTGCTACTGATATGAGTGAGGGTATGCTTAATTGGATGCCGAGTTCCGTTGCTCCTAATAATCCTTTATTTAATATCTATGGTTCTCTTAAATCAAACCATGATATGTTTTGGAATGAGGAGATTGTTTTGGATGCGGATACTGCGATGGAGCAGGGAGTTAAGATCTTTGAAACTATATGGAATGAAGTTGCTCCGGCAGCTTTGGACTTCCGTAGAATAGACAAGATTAGAAATGCGGTATTTGCCCGACGAAATAGGATGGGTGTCCAAAAATATTCAGTGGCCGATGCAGTTGTGGATTATTTATTTGGTATGAAGTTTAGAAACATAGATTATTTTGAAGAAGAAATGTGGAGGGGCAACGAATACGATAAGAAGGCATCCGCATTGCAAGAGAAATACGCTAGAAAACTAGAAGATACTATGATTCTAGATACGAATAATCCATTTAACAAGAGTCAAGATGAAATTATGGATGATTACATGGATGAGATTGAAGATCTGATGGATGATTACCATAATGACTTTATGAGAAAGGAGGGAAGTAATGACTAAGATAGCGATCAGCATTTCCATAGCTATTATAACCGCCTTTATCATAGCTGCTACTGGATGGAACTTCTCTGC
>Ga0180437_10006980_pt1 | contig 14874 bp, 16 predicted proteins | sample SS_ome_4_FD_132410 | JGI IMG/M metagenome (GOLD analysis project Ga0180437, IMG submission 132410) | Hypersaline lake sediment archaeal communities from the Salton Sea, California, USA - SS_3_D_1 metaG | ecosystem: Environmental > Aquatic > Non-marine Saline and Alkaline > Hypersaline >...
TGTATGTATAATAGAAAATATTTAGCGCTTCTTCGGCTTCTTCGCGTAAGATATTCGTTTCCCAATTTTTATCAAATATAATAACTAGCGTGAGATTGTTCCTTGACACTATGAGCATTTCAATATTTAATCCTTTGATAATAATTTCTTCAATTTTCCCTATATTATCCAATCCAAAAAGGGCAAGTGCCCCTACAAAGGACGACAATAAAACAGGATCAATGTCAGTATCTAAAATAAGATCAAGCAAGAATTCTCCCGTTTCTTTACATATGACGATGCCTTTTATAGGTTGGATTTCATTAGAATCCATTTCTTTATCATAATAATTGATTAATTCGACTTTCAATATTATATCTCTAACCTATTTTTCTTATTAAAACTATAAATTCAAATACAAAGAAAAATCCACAAGTAAATTATTTTAAAGAGAGTGTTATTCTGATAATAAAGGAAAAAATTGAGATTGGTTACTTTTCTAGCATGTTTTGAATACTTTTTACAATAGCATTAAAAGCTTTGGCGCTCTCAGAATCGGGATATTTTAATACAAATGGCAATCCTTTGTCTCCTTGTTGACCTACTTCAGTTTCAAAAGGAACTTTTCCTAGTAATGCTACATTGAAGTCATTGGATGCCTTCTCTGCCCCACCACTTCCAAAAATATCTATAAATTCACCACATTTAGGGCACTTATATCCCGACATATTTTCAATTATCCCGAGAACGTTTCTTTCCATTACTTGAGCCATTTTAATGGTTTTTCTTGCATCCATTAAAGCGACTTCTTGAGGAGTCGTGACAACGATTATGTTTTCATCTGGTATGAGTTGTAACATATCTAAAGTCTCGTCTGAAGTTCCTGGGGGCAAGTCACATATTAAATAATCGAGTTCTCCCCACTCTGCGTCCGCCAAGAATTGACGCACAGCACTCATTTTCATTGGACCTCTCCATATAACGGGATCGTCGGGACTCTCCGTGAGAAATGCCATGCTCATTACTTTTAAATTTAATGGCCCTATAACGGGGAAAAATATCTTTTTTTCGGGATCCACGCGTGGACGTGTTTCTTGTGGGATTCCCATCATCTTTCCCACATTTGGACCAGTTATATCGACATCGATTATTCCTACTCTTAATCCAATGCTGGCAAGACTGATTGCTAGATTTACAGATACGGTTGTTTTACCCACGCCGCCTTTTCCAGAGACTATTACAATCTTGTGCTTGATTTTTGCCAGATTTTCTTCGATTTTCCGCGCTTGTGGATCTTGCATTGCTTCTTTTACTGAATCTTCTGAAATTTCTTTCTCTCCCATTTTTTCAATACCTTTTATTCTGATTTTTTTGTTTAAACAGTAATCTTTATGTGTATTAGAATAGTGAAACGATTTTTAAAGTTATGATAATTTTTCATTAAATTCCTCTTGTTTTTCGTTATATTTCAATGTAAATTTTTGAAACATGATTATAAAACTTAATTTGTGAAAATAGAAATTTATACCCTAAAATCTAAAGAAATTTAACCGTGCCCTAAGAGATGCAGGGGCGGAGATAATCAATAGAGTTTTTCAAAGTAAATACTAGGAAATATAAGTGTTTCTAATAATGGAATTAAAAAAGAATTTTTTATTCTATTTTTTGCCAATTTTCGAGTGCCCATTTAATTAATCTATCTTTTTCGGCCCGGGTTATCCATTTTGTATTACAATTCAAACACCAAAAACCTTCTGTTTGGGAGCCAGAACCACTAGATCCTCTTACTTCAACTACTATGTTTTGTTCTTTACATACTGGACAATTTGCTGCAGAAGTCATACTTTATTAAATGAATTTTAGTATAAAAGGTTTTTTAAAGAGAATAAAAGAAAGAATTATTCGCTTAAGCTTTTTACCCACACTTACTAATCAGATAAGGTCTATAGTGCTACCACTATTCTTGTTGTGGGAAGATCATTGATATTTAAGCAATAAACTTCTTACTTTTCGTTATATTTCAACATGAAAATTTGAAATACTGTTATATTATGAAAGATTTGAAAGAGTGAAATTTATACCTTATAATCTAAAGAAATTAATAAATCTGAATTCATTATTCATTACGAGATAATAGATAAATTGCATTTTCCGGTGAAATATCATTTCAAAAAACTTCATGGATTATTATAAATATCTACCTAAAACAAATTGCCATAAGTGCAAAAGCAACACGTGCATGGCATTTGCTCTAGCTTTACTGAAAGGAGATGAAAAGATTGATGATTGCCCTCCTTTATTGGAAGCAAAATATAAAAAAAACTACGATATTTTAAAAGAAATGCTCGGGGAAGAAGAGGGCCAGAAGAAAGAGCTAAGAATTGATGTAGATACTGAATTATGCGATGGATGTGGCATATGCGTGACCGTTTGTCCTGTAAATGCAAGATATTGTCCGTCTTCTTTAAGTGGTAAAGCACCAGATTATCCTCCAGAAAGCCACCAGTTATTCCAGGTTAAAAATGGAAAATGTGAATTGTTACATTTAGAATATTGTAGACGGTTAGAAGCAGGAGGAAGAGAAAGAGAATGTCGAGTTTGTGAATCTTATTGTCCTCGGGATGCCGTCACAATAGATTATCAATGAGAGATTAGTTATAACTAAATAATCATGTGAAATAAAAAGTGAGAAAAGATTTATGGATAGAGTGACTTGTACTGGATGTTCTTTATTATGTGACGATATTATTATAAGAACAGATGGATTATACATCGATGAAATAATAGGTGCGTGTTTAAAAGGAAAAGAGCGATTTGATCAAATCACGGCTAAAAATCGCATTATAAATCCTTTTATTAGAAAAAATGGAGAATTAGAAAAAGTATCATGGGACGAAGCTTTTGAAAAAGTATTGACGATAATGAAGACTTCGTCAAAACCCTTATTATATGGATTTTCTAATTCAAGCTGTGAAGCTCAATTAAAAGGCATTAGATTGGCTAAAAAAATAGACGGATTTATAGATTCTAATTCTACTATATGTCAAGGAAAAACTCTAAACATATCAAGAGATAGTGGAATGACCTTAACGACAATATCAGAAATAATTAATAATGTCGACACGCTAATCCTATGGGGATTGAATGCCGCAGAATCCATACCTCGCTTGCTTAACAAAACACTATTTACGCGAGGTAAATTCCGAATGACTGGAAGGGAAATAAAAACATTAATAATTGTTGATCCCGTGAAGTCCTCCTCTTTTGGGGTTATGGGTCCTCGAGATCTGGCGCTTTTTATCGAACCTAATAGAGATTTAGAGTTAATAAAAATATTAAAGGATGAATGTTGTACCGCTGATAGCATTCCTTCGGGAGGAGGAGCAGGTCTTGATGAAAGTGACATTAGAAGAATGCTTCAGCACTTACAAGGTGCTGAAAATGCTGTTATATTCGTTGGACAAGGAATTCTAACAACTCAAGGTAACGAAAATGCTTTAAAAGAATTACTTGAATTAATAGAACTGGTTAACATTCAACAAAAAAAAGGTCGGATTTCATTGGTTATGGTAGGAGGACACTATAATATGGCCGGTTTCGATCACGTTGCTTTGACAGAAACGGGAAAGAATCAAAATCTCCAATTTAAAAATAATCAGATTATCAAATCTAACGATACGATCATTTCTAAAATTAAAAATGAAGATTTTGACTATACGATAATAGTTGGAACTGATCCAATTTCTCACTTACCACATCAATTAAGTTCAAAATTAGCCTCTAAACCAATAATTCTTATCGACAATCGTAAATCTGGAATTTCGCAATTAGCTGATGTGGTTTTACCAACAGCTATAACCGGAATCGAATGTGCTGGCTTAGCTTATAGGTTAGATCAAGTTCCAATTGAATTAAAAAAACTTGTTAATCCTCCAAATAATGTCCCTTCTGATGAAGAATTACTAGATCAAATAATTGAAAGACTAAGCAAGAAATAGAGTGATATAAAAAAATGGAAATGATTGTTAATACAGTAAGAATACTTGAGCACGATCAAGCTAAAGAACACATGTTTGGAGATGATAAATCGCTAAAAGAGAATGTAGCACTCGCATTGATTAATCCCGAGAATTTAAAAGGATTAAAATTAACTTCTAACTCGAATATAAAGATATCAAGTCAATTTGGGAGCGTTATTCTAAAAATAATAGAAGATGAAAATGTCCCGATAGGAATTATTAATATTCCAGTTTCAATTTGGGCAAACCAATTAACTGGAGTCGAGAACGACCAACTTATATATAAAAATCTTAAGGTTAAAGTGGAACCTTCTAATGATCCCGTGCTAGATTTTGAAGATCTAATATTAAAAATTAAGCCTAATTAAATCATAAAGCGATATTCATGGCAAGCGATAAATTATTAGTAAAAAATGGCATTGTATTTGACCCTTTGAATAAAATCGAAGGAGAAGTAAAGGACATCTTAATAGAAAATAGAATTATTGTAGACAAATTCTCAAGCGATAAAGATGTGAAAGAAATCGATGCCAATAATAAGACCGTAATTCCTGCAGCTCTAGACATTCACGCTCATTTCGCCTCGCAACAAGTCAATTGGGCAAGATTGTTAGGTTCGAAAAATGAAGTATTTCAAAAAACATGGGACGGTTTAAGACTAGAAAGTATCGCCCGGAATTACATATCCAATGGTTACACTTTTGTTGTGGAAGCTAATGTTTTTCCATCCTTAGCTAAACAAACGATTTTTGATTTCAAGCAAATGCCTGTTTTAGATAAGGCCATGTTATTAAATGCGAGTAATTTTTGGCCCTTGGAAATAGAATATCAAAAGGGAAAGATAGAAGACATGGCCATTTTTCTTTCTGATCTTTTATCCAAAACTAAAGGATTTGGTTTAAAGGCCTATAATCCCTTTGAATCAGTAACTTGGGATTTTAAAGTCTTGAGAGACGAGCTAGATAAACAAGGAAGATTATATAACTTTAACGCCTTAGATGTATATAAAAATTTAACAAAATGCGCGGAATTTTTAAGCTTACCGCACTCAATTCACGCTCATGTTGAAGGGTACGAACAAGAGCAAGGAATGAAAAATTTATTTGTTATACTTGAAGAAATCAAATCTTTAGGTTTAGAATCGCCTGATAATCGTTCTCAAATATTCCATCTTGCTCACGCGTCTTCATACAATATCAACGGAGATAATGACACGCTCATTAACTTTTTCAACAACAATAAAGAGTTTGATTTAGATCTCGGATTTTTGGGTTTTAATGAAATAAATCCGCTTATTACTTCTGATCGAAGGTTGATTAATTCAATAATTAAACCAGAAAATCCTAAAAAATTAATTAGTTCTGCAATTGAAATCGAAGGAGATTCATTTTCTACTATAAGAACTTTTGATAAGAAGAACGAGGCAGATTGCATTTTGTGGGCAAATGCTATTGACCTTGCTTTAAATATTAGAAATAAATATCAAATCCAATCATCTCTGAATTTTCCTAATTACGCCAATATAACGGACATGCCTCATATCGCCACATGGCTAATGAGTAGTGAAGCGCGGAATATTTATATGAAAGAAATGAATTCTACATTTCAAAATAAGACTAACTTAAAGGATAACGAGAATACTTTGACTTTTCATGATTTCATTATCATAACGCGAGCTAGTCCTGCTAAATCTCTAGGACTTGCTAAAATTAAAGGAAATTTAGGGATAGAGGCAGACGGAGATCTCAATATTTTAAATATAGATTTAACAGATATAGATTTAAATAAAGATTACAACGAATTAATAAAAGCTCTTTCTAATATTGATCATGTAATAAAAGCTGGAGCGGTTGTTAAGAAAAAAGACAATATTTATCTAAATAATCAAGGTAAGATTTTCTGGTCTAACGGTCAGCTGAAAAAAGAAAATGTATCCATGATCCTGTCAAAAAAGAAAGAATTCTATCAAAAATATGGTTCTATTTTTTACAATTCGTTCAATAACTTGATAGATTCTAAATATTTGAGAAAAATTTAATAGTATTACTCGATTTTCATTTAAATCTCTAATTTTTATAACAATTTGTATATTTATTTTTGATGTTCAGAGCAAAAAATCCTGATATAAGCATTCACCTTGAAACAATTAAGAAATATAACCATTTATCCCAAGAACTTTTTGTTTTATTACAAATACACTTAAAATTTTTTCTTATGTTGTTTATCATGATGGAGTTAATAAAAGTGAAAAATCATAAATATAGAGAAGACACATTTGATACCAAAGTCATTGCAGAATGGCCAGAGATTGACGCAGAAGAGAAAGAATTAATAAAGCTCATTTTAAGAAAAGAATTACAAATTCCACTACACGCTTAAAACAAGTATTAAATTGCTTTAAATGAGAAAATAGAATATATTTTAAGTATATCGTGGAATCGGATAAGTTTTAAGTTGTTGGACGGTTGTTATGATGTTTTTACCTTTCTTCCGCAAATAATCCATAGCTTCTTCAATTCCCTCGACAGTTAAATTAAACATTGGGATGATACTGGCAATTATTTTTCTAGTCCAGGCCATCCATTCCAAGCGAACGATCTCGGGATTTAACCACACGATGTTGTTTTTAAAGTGGTTTTCAAGTTCCCGGATGTAATAAATTCCGGGCATTTCGTTTCGATGGTAATAATATATAGAACCGTATCGCTCCGTGAGCTCCCAACTGGCCATTGCAGCATCACCGACCATAACAACTCGATAAGATTTATCGTATTTTCTTAGAAAATCGTCGAAATCAATCGCTTCGTCAGGATTTCTCCGTGCGTTATCGTATAATTTATCGTAAACGCAGTTATGAAAGTAGTAATACTTGAAATCTTTCCAATGAGACATGTTATTTGCCGCAGAAAATAATAGATTAACTAATTGAGCGTAAGGTGACATGCTACCCCCAACGTCCATCAATAGGACGATTTTAATGTTGTTCTTCCTGCGTTTGTTAAAAATTAATTCGATGTCTCCGCCATTCTTGCAGGTTTCGTCGATTGTTTTATCAATATCTAACTCATCTTGCTTACCAATCTCGTCAAGCTTTTTCAAGCGCTTTAAAGCGATCTTGATCTGCCTCGTGTCTAAGACTATATCCTTTCTATAATCCTTAAAAATCCTTTTTTGCGCAATCTGAACTGCTGTCCGCGCTCCACTACTACCACCTATTTTCAAACCTTGTGGATTTTGCCCATCATGTCCAAATGCAGAAGTTCCTCCCGTTCCAATCCAGTGATGACCACCATTGTGTTCTTCGTCTTGTTTCTGCATCAATTCTTCGAATTTTTTTTGTAAATCCTCAAGATCAAAAAGCTGGCTTATCATCTCTTGAAAAGAAATGTCCATTTCAGATAAATCCATATTTTTCTGCAACCACTCCCAGATTTCCTTTTTTATCTCCTCTGGGGCGTTTATTATGAGCCCTTCTTCTATATTTACACTTTGCTTTTTTAATAAATCTTCCATGAATTTCTGAAAATCTTCAACATTAAGAAAGTCTTTAAGCATGGCTTCTAACGCGTGTGTCAACTCTGCAATGGTTAAATCCTTTTGGAGCCAATCCCAGATTTCTTGTTTTATATCTTCTGGAAATTGAATCATAGCGTCCTTGAAAAAATTGGCAAAAGCAATGTCGTAGATGTCAAAATGATGCTCGTTTTTACACAAAACTGATCTCGAAACGTAATAAAACTCAACCATATTGTGAATAAGTCCTTGATTTAAAGCTTGCATTAAAGTCATGTACTCAGTAATGCTTACGGGTAATCTATCCTTTAAATAATAAAAATATTCTACAAACATGGTATCTTGATGTTAATTTTAAGTTGGAAATTTGACTTTTTCTAAAGCCAGTTCCATGTCTTTCTCTTTCTTTATTAAAACACCTAAAAATGGCACGCCTTTCCGCAATTCCTCAAGCGAAACACCACTCTTTAATAAAACACCAATCCAATCTAAGAGTTCTGATGTAGAAGGCATTTTCCTAAGTTTTGTTATTGCTCTTAGTACATAAAAGTGGTCTAAACATTGATCCATCAAATTTTTCTTTAAATCGGGATAATGTAAATTACAAATATCAGCCATGAATTCTTTTGATGGAAATTCAATCCAGTGAAACACGCATCTTCTAAGAAAAGCGTCAGGAAGCTCTTTTTCGTTATTGGATGTTATTATCACGATTGGCCTCGTTTTAGCTTTTATGAATTCCTTCGTTTCTTTTATGTAAAATTCCATAACATCCAATTCTTGTAAAAGATCGTTTGGGAATTCGATATCAGCCTTGTCAATCTCATCAATTAAGAGAACCACTTGATCGTCAGATAAAAATGCTTCTCCTAACGGGCCATATTCAATGTAATCATGAATGTTATCTACATCTCTATCTTCGCATCCAAACCTGCTATCGTTAAGCCTTTGAATGGTGTCGTACATGTAACATCCATCGATAGCTTCCGTTGTAGATTTTACATTCCAGATCAAAAGTTTCTTTCCTAATGACTCTGCTATTGCGTGAGCTAACATGGTCTTACCCGTACCAGGTTCACCCTTCACGATTAACGGTCGTCCTAACGCAATTGACACGTTTACTATATTCCTGAGTTGAGGATCCGCAATATATCGTACTTTATCTGTATTAATGCTTCCCTGAAATTGATTAAAATTTGAATTACTCATAATTTAATAGAATTCTTTTAGTGTTATAAAATTAATGACAATACTTTTTAAAGATAGATAGTAATAATAACACTATTAACTATCAAGAGTGAAAATAATGATACTAAATTTGAAAGAAAAATGTCTTGCTTCAAAAAAAAGAGAATTTTTTTATGGGGCAAAAATTAATAAAGCCATCCAAGATGTATATTTAGGATTATGTTTTTTAGAACCAGGGGAATCAAAAAGAAAAGTCGGTCCAGGAAAAGGACACGAAGAAATCCTATTCTTAACTGCAGGCCAAATTCAAGTTTCTGTAAACGATGACAGTATCAAATTAAACGAAGGCGAAGTCTATTTCATTCCCGATGGTTCAAAAGCGTTATTAAAGAACTTAACAAAAAAAAGATGCCAATTTGTTATTGCTGGTGGGCATACTAAACGCCATTCTCATTAAATATTTATTTGCAGTTTTTTTTATGGTCTACATAACAGGCATCGCAAAAATATTCCTTACAATGCTTGCAAACAGCTGCACAAATATCACAGACGGTATTACCGCATTCTGCACACGCATAAAGAATCTCGTCAATATTTTCTCCACAATTATCACATAACATCATTTCATCAACCATTATAACACCCTTAACTATTTAATGTAGTAAAATTATAATTTAAAAAAAAATAATTATTAACTGCTTATTATTTAGTCTCTCTGACCAAGTATGGTCACAGAGCAGACGGCGAAAGCACCGCCTAAATTATGAGCTAATCCAATTTTAGCATCTGGTACTTGCCTTCCCTCGGCTCTTCCTTGTAATTGCTTAGTAACTTCAGTAATCATCCTGCATCCTGTTGAACCTATAGGATGCCCGAATGATTTTAATCCTCCTGATGGATTTACGGCAGTTTCTCCATCCCAATTAAATGTACCGTTTTTTAATTCCTCAGGTGCTTTTCCACGATCGCAAAATTGTAAATCTTGACAGTTTAAAAGCTCTGTAATGGTAAAACAATCGTGGACTTCGGCTAGATCTATTTCTTTGCGAGGGCTAGTAATTTCTGCTTCTTTATATGCCATCTCCCTTGCTTTAATTGTTGCTGGAAATTGTGTAAAATCGTAGGATGGCCAATACCATGGTGCCATTGTGTATACTGATATTGCGTTAGATTTTACTAATATATAATCGTCTGCATGAGCATAGCTTTCAGCCAATTCTGGTCTTGTAATTATTAGGGCAGCAGCACCATCACTCATTGCGCAACAATCAAACCTTCCAAGAGGATCGGCAATCATTGGTGCTTTCATTGCCTGGTCACTAGTAATCGGACGTCTGAAATGAGCTTTTGGATGATACTGGCCGTTGTCGTGGTTTTTAACTGCCACACGCGCTAAATCCTCCTTTGTCCAGCCAAATTCGCTGAAACATCTTGTCGCTGCCATAGAAAACATTGCAGGTGCAGAAGGCATGGGAAATACTGGATGACCAAATATTCTAAATCCGGGCAGTCCACTACCGCCTTCATCCATTAGTTTTTCAACGCCACAAGCTAAAGCTACATCGTAAGCGCCAGAAGCCACGCCAAAACAAGCATTGCGGAAAGCATCCATACCCGAAGCACAATAATTCTCCGTTCTTGTAATTGGCTTTCCGTCTAAACGCAGGGCATCCTCAAGCGTACATCCTGCTAGGCCTGTAAAATAATAAAATACACCTAACCACGCAGCATCTATATCGTCTCTAGTAACTCCAGCGTCTTTAAAAGCTCCTTCAGTTGCTTCTACTAATAATTCATATTGATTTTTGTCAAATCGTTCTCCGTACTTACACATGTCGGCTCCAATAATAGCAACCTGATCTTTAATACCATTTCTCGTCATAGTTTTTCAACCTCCATTAATTTCTCCCCCTCTCTGGGCGACATTTCCAATAATAATTGTGGAATTCAGCTCCTTCGTGCATTTTTCTAAAGGTCAATTCTACTCGCATTCCAATTTTCACATTCTCTTCGGGTTTCTCTATCTCCGTCATGTCTAATAAGACTCTCCCTCCACCATCCAAATCTATGACACACCTAGGAATCGGAGTTTCGTAGTAACTACCCCCTATCAAATGATCTAGTGTATATGTAAATATGGTTCCTTTTAATTGAAGTTTCACTTTTTCAAATTGTTCAATTGCCTTGCATTCAAAACACGAAGTAATCATACAAGGATATTGAATTGCTCCACATTTCTTACATTTATTCCCATACATCTGGTATATAGAATCAGTTTCACGCCACATTATTACCGAGGAACTCTTTCGAGTATACCTATCTTTTTCAAGGAGCTTCTTGTTATCGATAAAAACATTGTAATTTGAAAGAGGGGTCATTTTTTTCTGATATCCAAGTGCTACATGATTTTTACTTAGCTCTCGAACCAACTTTTTATCTTGTATTTGCATTAAAAACGCATCTGCTCCATCTCCAAAACCTGCTAAAATTATTTTAGCGTCTGGTTTTGGTCGTTTTATAGCTGATATTAAAAGCATTAACGGCATTGCTGTGCCAAGATCGCCAATTTGAAAAAACATTCCATTTTGAGCTACTCCTTGAGGGAATTTCATTAATTTAGAAACTCTTGCGTGAAGGCGTGGATTACTATAATTATATGCAGCGTGTCCAACGGTCCCCGGTTCAACATTATTTCGTTTTAAAATTTCAGAAATGACAGTAGTAAGAGAAGTTACATAGAATTGGGCATCCATTTTTGGTTCAAAAGTTCGAATAAATTTATCAGTTCCACTCCTTTTCCAAGGTCCAGTAACATTCGCAGAAATTGAATAATAATCTTCTATTGAAATCGGTAAAGTTTCTTCCTCGGCAATAAGAAGAGCCGCAGCACCATCAGCATAGCCATATTCCCACATTGTTGATGGTTCAGGAATTCTTGTATCCGCAGCAATAATTAATAAACTATTCACATCTTTATTTGCTTTAATTGTATCAACTGCACGTGCAATAGCTGTAGTACCGGCTTTTAAAGAATCTGTAAAGTCAACTGTGATTATATTATCTCTTAAATCCAATACTGTAGCGATTAGAGAGGCTGAATCCTTTTCTGTGTATACAGGTGTCGTGGAGGCAAAAAATACTCCGTCAATGCTCTTTGGATCTATTCCATTTAAACAATCCAAACCTGCTTCTACTCCCATAGTTATAGTGTCTTCGTCGATGTTTGCAATTGCCTTATTACCTGGAACGATAGGAAAATCCCAGGCTTTCCCAATTAATTCGCGTGGCAATAAGAATTTTGGTAAATACGCTCCATAGGCTTTAATTCCAATCATTTTAAGTTTTCAACTCTTTATCTAATTATTTTTTATTATTTAAAAATTATTAATTATGTAATTCTTCAGTTGTTTAAGTTAAAAATGTTTCTTTAATTTTCAAATAGATTTCCATTAAGACACCATGCTTCTTAGAAGAAAGCAATTTGAGACAGTATAATGAGAAAGGAAAAATAGAAAGTATTATTTTTTATTGAATTTCTTTTCTAAAACTATTAAAAGAGGATTAAATCCTATCTGACAAAATACATCTATTAATTTACTACTCACATCATAACCTAAATTAATTCGCACGGATTCGCAGCCCCATGATTCGAGTACTTGAATTGCTCTTTCAGCTAAAAATCTACCAACGCGTTTTCCAATATATTTTTCTTTTGTAGCAAAATTATCCATGTAGCCAATGTAATTACCAATAGCATCTTTTTTTGCCTCAATTACCCCCATTGAAACAATCTCTCCAGTCGATTTCAGTTCTGCAACTAAAGTAATTCGTTTTAAATTGACCTTAAATTGTCTTAGCCCTGAAGACTCTTTCCATTTTTTTTCAGTAAAGCCAATGTCATATTTTTTGTTTAATTCCGTTAATATTTCTAATGTAGCAGGATAATCGGAGGTTCTATAATTTCTAATAATTAAATCACTTTCCAAAATTTCTTTCTTTGACATTTTCCTCATACTTTTTTATATTTTTTTATCAATTTGTAGCAAATCGATTTTTTTTGTTAGGATTTTCTCACTATTCGATTTATTAATAATGAAAAATAAATACTCATGAATTTTAGGCATAACAGGGGAGATAAACAGGAGTTCCTCTCCTCGAAACCAGATATCTATATCTTGATCTAAAAGTTCTTTTTCAAAAAATTCCTTGATATGCGTGATTTTCACGGATAAATTCGTTTTATCTTCTTCAGATACATTCTCAACGATTATTTCAATTTCGCTACTATCGTCAATAATTTGAATTTTCTTTATTGCAAAAGGATTTTTAAAAGTATATTCCGATGGTTTTCCGTTTTTATCAAAGAGCTTAATACTTGAAAAAGAACCTACCACTTTATCACCAATGCTCGATACATCAATTCCTTTTAGAGATAAATATGATATAGCTTTTTGTTGTCGTATTGAACTTCCATCTACTGTTTTTATTACTTTTGAAAAATAATCGTTGCTAATCTTTTCAATTACATTATAAAGATTATCCTTGATCATGTTTCCTTCTTTTATTAATTCTTTAGTTTTTTTTGTTTGAATGATTTCCTTTTTGGCGTTTTCCGCGTCAATTATCTTGTATAAATAATTTTCAAACTTGCTTTGAATTTCTTCAGTCATCTCTCGAATGAGGTCATCACCAAACATGTCAATTTCTTTGGGTAGAGAAACGATCACCACTACGACTTCTGGAGTATCTTCTTGGAGGCCACTTCTCTTTTTCTTTCGTTCGGATTTCATCAAGAATTTCTTACCAAAGAATATGAAATTCTTAAAATCAAGATCTATATGATCAAGTGCAGATTGTTCTTCAACATCTAAAAACCATATTGGATGATACTTTATAGGTCTCATGAACGCTTTGTTGTCTTTAAGCATATCTCCCTCAATTGGATAAATAACAAGCGGCATATGTCCTAAAGCTTCATCAAAATATAACACATACACAACACATAATTCTTCAAGAAGTTTTTTTCGAGCGGGTTCTTTTCCGAATAAATCTGCCACTTGTCACCAATTAAAGTTGTGATTTTTAGTTGAAATATTTTATTTCCTTACAATTAAGGTTATTTATCGTAATTTTTTAAATGTTTTTAAAAATTATTGAATGCTTTCCAATTTAGAGTCGTTTTTTAAAAAAAAAGGAATGGTTATTTGATCTCATCCATTTGTGCTTGTCGTGTCCCTAGCAAGAAAGTACTGATAATAATTAAAACGATACCAATGAATAGATATGGAATGGCCAATAAAAATGGTGCAGGTAAAGCAAAAACCACGAAATATACAAAGATTGGGGAGATTTGTATTGGTACTTGTTGTACTCCCGTTAAATTTGAAAGTTTTCCACCCGTAAACGCTACATTTATTCGAATGATAGCAATCGCATTAAGTAGTATTACAAATGCTATACATATTATCATCATAATGATTTGCCACGGATGTAATATAGGATTGGCAAAAATAGCCATTAAGGGAGAAAGATATAAATTAGCAACAGCAAACAATAAACCAGAGCCAAATGCAATAAGGATTGAACCATATTTCTCAAACTTTCTCCGTAATAGATTACATGTAATAAAACCTAAAATAAAAATAAACGTGTAGGTAAACAATCGAACATTGAAATCAACATTTATAATAACCGCATTAACATCTGTTGCGTCAATTTGTAAAGTGCTCAATCCTAGAAAAAGGATCCCTATGATTAATAGGACGATTGCTATTATTTCTGAAGTTTTTAAGCTTTCTTTTAGTATTTTTACCGAACCTAAAGCTAAAATTATTAATCCTGAAGCCATTAACCCTGGAACCAATGCAGGTCCAATGAGTATTTGGGCTACAATTGTTAATACACCTGAAATGGCTAACTGTATGATGAGTCCCCCAAGCCATATTGGTTTTTTCACTAAAGTTCTCATCAACTTTTCTTCTCCTTTAGGTAGTTTGTTTATTTCGTACTTCATCATGATAGTACCACAATTTACTATCACTCCTGCGAGTATAGTTAAAATTACTCCAAGTACATAAGTTTCAGATCCCATCTTGTTTACTCTTTTTTTTTAATTATTAGAATACTTCGAATATATAAAGTTAAATGATAAGCTTAATAAATCTTTCTTCTCAAA
>Ga0180437_10006982_pt1 | contig 14873 bp, 14 predicted proteins | sample SS_ome_4_FD_132410 | JGI IMG/M metagenome (GOLD analysis project Ga0180437, IMG submission 132410) | Hypersaline lake sediment archaeal communities from the Salton Sea, California, USA - SS_3_D_1 metaG | ecosystem: Environmental > Aquatic > Non-marine Saline and Alkaline > Hypersaline >...
ATTTTGGTATTATTTATGCTTTTAGAGGTGAGGTGAGTAGTGCGATAGAGCATTACAACAAAGCTTTAACAATCGCTGTAGCAATTGATTATAAATTTGGAATTGCACAATCTCTAAATAATCTTGGAGATTTGTATCGGAAACAAGGTCGTTACAAACTTGCTATAGAGAATTTGGAAAAAAGCCTAAAAATCTTTAAAGAATTAGGTGTGTCTGGAGTAACAGCTCTTGATTGTTTGTTTCATTCAGCTCTCGAAGAGGGTAACCCCTTGTTAGCCCAACATTACCTAGACCAATTGAAGCAAATTCAAAATAGATCGAAATTAAGTAATATGGCTTATCATGTTGATAAGGCTATATTTTTGAAGACTAGTCCACGTACCATCCATCGAGGAAAAGCAGAAGAAATGTTGAAAGAAATAGTCAACGGGGAAATTGTTGACTATGAAGTTACAATTATTGCCTTGTTGCATTTAACTGATCTACTCTTGTATGAACTTCAAAATACCGGAGATGATGAGTTAATTGATGAGATTAAACCTAATATTATGAAATTACTCGATCTAGCCGAGAAAAACCACTCGTTCCCTTTACTAGCTGAAGTATACATATTTCGAGCTAGACTCGCATTAGTGACCCTTGAATTACAAGAAGCTCAAAAACTATTGACTAAGGCACAAAATATTGCTGAAAAGTATCATATCAATAACCTCGCCATAAGAATTTCAACAGAACACGATGATTTACTCAAAAAGTTAAGCAGATGGGAAGGAATTGATGAATCAAACACCTCATTAAGCGAGAGGATGCAATTGGCGGGCATCCGTCAACAAATGGAACAATTGATCCATAAAAGAGCGTTAAATCCCTTAGAGGTCCTAATCGAAGAACCTATTGTGCTTTTAATTATGGGGAAAAATGGATTATCATATTTTAGTTATCCATTTAGAACAGATTGGGATAAGAATTGGCTTTTCACCTCTTTTATGTCTGCATTAACAACTCTAAGTTCAGAAATTTTTTCTGAGTCTATCGATCGTATCCAGATCGGTGAAAATACGATCCTAATTAATCCAATTGAGTCATTTTTAGTGTGTTATGTAATAAGAGGACAATCTTACCTAGGAATACAGAAATTAAATTTTTTTACAAAAGCCATTAAGGAAGATACTGAAATTTGGGAAAGTTTGAACAGAGTCGTTCAGACAGGAGAAGAATTAGATATAAATTATCTTCCTTCCCTACTATCCATTATAAATGAAATTTTTTATAAATTTAATAAAACTATTAAATTTCAAAAAGATGGCGATTTTGATTACACTGATGTACAAATAGAGCAAACTAGTCAGCAAGATTTAAGCAGGGATTTCAAATTAATTAAATTTTTAGGCGAGGGTTGGTCTGCTAAGGTTTATTCCTGCAATATAAAAAATGATAGATTTGTCAGGCTCTTGGATTTAGACCAAAACAAATTGTATGCAATAAAAATCTACAAGAAGGAAAAACTTCATGTAAAAAATCAAGAAAAGAGAATTCAAAGAGAATTTAAAACGGGAATTAAGTTAAAACATCCTAATTTGGTTAAACTGTATTATTATGGATTGTCACCGAATGGGAATCCCTATCTTTTAATGGAATTTTTAGACGGAAAGACGCTTAACAATTTTGTAGAAGAGAATTATCCAATTGATAAGGATTTAATCATTGAATTGTCAAAGAATATTTGTTCTGTTGTCAATTTTCTCAATCAGAACAAAATTATCCATCGTGACATAAAACCCGATAACATTATGATCTTAAATAATGGATCAATCAAACTTATGGATCTTGGAGTAATTAAAGATTTAAGTGATACCACTTTGCAATATTCAAATCAAGACTTTCTTGGTTCCATTAGATATTCTGCCCCTGAGTATCTCTTAAACTTAGATTATAATTCAATTAAAATGGATGCGTATGCAGTTGGTGCAATCCTGTATTTATTAATATATGGTTATCATATTTTTGACGAAGAACAATACTTTGTGAAATTGATTAATTTAAAGCACACTCATAATCTAAATTTTGAGAGTTTATCACATGAAGATGAGAGTTTAAACGAATTATTAAAAATTTCGCAGAATTTATTAAAGAAAGACCCAGATGAGCGACTTAGTCTTGATGATGCTCTTAGCCGAGTCGAAAAGTTATGTGAAACGATTTGAGGGTTTGTAGCTCAAATCGATTAATCGTGTTAAATTCGGCTAGATTACAATTCTTATCAACCCAATCGAACTGCTATTGGTGGTTATATCATCAAGGGGCACTCATATTCTGGCTTAAAGAAATTATATATTTTCTTAAAAACTTTCAAAAATACTTCATAGAATTGCAATTCCATGACCAATTAGTCCATTATAAAATGTTGGAGTAATTTAAAATTCAATTATATTATTTCCTCCTAAAATATACCGTGTGATATCATCTTCGAATGTTATTTAAAAATTTTTCCACGAAATTTTCACCGAAATCAGATGCTGAATTTACATTTCTCGAAAGCTGAACTATAAATAAAAAGATTTAAAGAATTAGATCATTTTATAAGTAATAATTTAACTAAAACCTTTTAATTTGAGTTTGAGTTCTCTAGTTTACTTAACAATATTCGACAAGAACGATTATATTTATTTTAAATAGTCGTTTCTTATGAATATGAAATTTGGTTATGTTGTAAGAGATCCTTCAAATCAAACATATTCTGAAATTAGAGATTTAACAGTAAAAGTTGAAAGATTGGGGTTTGAATCTGTTCATGTTACAGATCATTTCTTTAGTTTGGGAGATATGGAAAAGAAGAAAATTCCATTTTTAGAATCTAATACTATTTTAGCTGCTTTAGCAACGGAAACAGAAAGGATAAAGTTAGGTCACATTGTTATGTGTAACTCATTTCGTAATCCTGCTTACTTAGCAAAAGTAATATTGACATTAGATCATATTTCTAATGGTAGAATTTTACTATGGCTAGGAGCGGGATGGTTTAAAGACGAATATGAGGCATACGGTTATCAATTTCATTCCCCGAAAAGAAGGGTTGATGAGTTAGAAGAATCACTTATGATTTTTAAAAAAATTTTTACAGAAGAAGTGACTAATTTTGAAGGGAATTTTTGGAAATTAGAGAATCATTTGAACTTTCCTAAATCAGTTCAGAAACCTTATCCTCAGATTGTTGTTGGGACAAACAATGGGAGAAGAATGATAGATATTGCTTGTAGAGACGCAGATGGAATAAATCTTGCTTATGTAGTGCCACGAGATCAGAAAAAATTTAGGGAGAGTATTTCAATCATAAATGAAAAACTAAAAAGATACAATCGCGATTTGACAAAGTTTGAGTTCTCTATTTATACTCATATAACAATAGTAGAAAGTCAAGAGACGCTTGAAAGAATAAGAAAAGAGAGAAATCTACTTAAATCCAATATGAAGTACCAATTCATGGGGAATGTTGAAACTATTAAAGAAAAAATTAATGAAGTCGAAGAATTAGGAGTAAAAAAAATGGTTATAATTGTAGAAAGTCCCGAAAGCGAGGATCCTCTAAAACTTTTTAAAAATGAAGTAATGTAATACCGCACAATAAAGAAGAACCGGTGACTATGAATAGTTTCATTTTCTCATACCTTAATATGTATTTTATTTGGAAATGATTAATAGAGTATAAATACTAAGCCCAATTTGGGATAAATATAATACACTAAAGTATATTTCTGTTGTGAAATCATGCCTTTGATATTGATACTAGGTTATTTATTTGTTCCGTTCATTAGGTTTGGTAACTGGATTAAAAGGGCTATATCTCAGTATATTAGCCTTTTTAACAATCTAAAACCATCTAATAATACCTTTAAACTTGGTTCATGGAATAATGATGCTCTTGTTCAAACCAAGTATGGATTGATATCCGGCTTATTAGATAAAAGTCTTTGGTGTTGGAAGGGAATTCCCTATGCTAATCCTCCAACAGGCCAATATCGTTGGAAAGCACCACTTAACCCTACTCCTTGGATCGGAATACGCAAAGCAAGAAAATTTGGTAATTCTGCAGCCCAAATTATGCCTATATTAGGCCCAATTGGGTCAGAGGACTGCCTTTATCTCAATATCTGGCGCCCTAAAACTCCAGATACTAAATTACCCGTTTATCTATATATTCATGGAGGAGGTAACTCAATTGGAACGTCTGCAGACATCTCTTATTATGGTAATGCGGTAGCTGAGAAGTCTAATTTGTTATATATCTCAGTTAATTACCGTCTTGGAGCAATGGGCTGGTTTATGTACCCAGCAGTGACAGATCAGGGCACTCCTGAAGATAAAAGTGGTAATTTTGGTACTCTTGATCTGATAAAAGCCTTGGAATGGGTAAGAGACAACATTGAAGCATTTGGGGGCAATCCTAATAATGTTACAATTGCGGGTGAATCTGGTGGTGCTTTTAATGTTCTTTCACTTCTTATTTCACCTACTGCTAAAGGACTCTTCCATCGTGCTATCGCTGAAAGTGGATTATCTTTTATTTGGAGTACTAGAACTGCCGAAGTTCAAAGTATCAATCTTCTAACAAATCTTCTAATTAAAGATCGTAAAGCTAAGGATAATAAAGGAGCAGAGCAAATTATCAATAAAATGTCGAAGGAAGAAATTAAAAATTATCTTTATTCAAAATCTGCGTTTGAAATCACAAAAAGTATCCCCACTAGAGACTTTGGAATGTCTGATTGGCGAACTATTTTTACTGATGGTACTGTAATACCAAAGGAAGGGTATGCTATTTTTTCAACAGGAGAATGGGCCAATAAGGTACCATTAATTATTGGTTGTACTAAAGACGAAGTGAAGCTCTTTGGTAAATTTAGAAAAGATCCGCCACGAGGTACAAGAAAATATGACTTAATTTGGGGATATCGTTCCCTACTTTGGCGTGTGAGTGGTCTTGATTCCTTGGTATGTAAGATGACTTCAAATACTAATGTACCCATTTACGCGTACCGATTTGACTGGGGAAGTCCAGATAATAATGGTGTGAGTGTTCTTCCAAATACGATGGGTCGAGACTTGGGTGCACACCACGCATCAGAGATTCCTTTTTTCTTAGGGATGGGGATGGGTTCTATATCAATGATGATAGGAAAAACCCACAATAAGCATAATCGCCTTGGGAGGGAAAAGTTAACTGATTTGTGTATGAAATATCTCGCTAATTTTGCACGAACAGGAAATCCAAACAGAGAAAATCTACCTCTTTGGCCTCCTTGGGATAATACTGAAGGGAAAAACAGGATTATTATCCTTGATGCAGGTATTGCAGATTTAAGAATCTCGTATTTAAAAGATATAGTTACAATTGAGAGTGTTCTTGACCTAATCAATTCTGAGCTGAATGAACCTGAACTAGGAAATATACTGTCGATTCTCGATGATATTATCCCCTTTGGAGTTAATGAACTTGAACCAGAGATATTTAGATAAATAAATTAGAGAAAAAAAAGAAATTTACTTTAGTTTTATATGCTTTTAGGATTTTCAATATTATGTTATTACTTTTTTACTTAAAATGTTCCAAACTTCAGGTCCGGCTGGCTTCCCAAAAATAGTAAAAGGACCTAGCGCTTTAGCACTGGGTATTTTAAAAGGATGTACGCCATGAGTCCTCTCTATTTTTTTTCCAGCGAGAAATATATTGTTAACAACAAGTTCCATTTTACTTTCTGGTATTGAGAAAATCATTTCATGATCTTGTACGCCCGCTATGACACGATCGCCCATTCCAGGTGAAACCACCTGACATTCATTAGTAAGATATGTTCGGATTATACCTTCTTTACAAGATGCTTCCATCCCGTTAAATCTACTTGTTATACAATCTCCATCATAAGTCGCAGCTAAAATTAAATGCGATAAAATTAAAGGCGTAACATATATCATTACTAAATGAGGCTTAATAATGGTTTGATGTAATGGAGAGATAACAAGTCCTTTAATTTGACCATAAGGTAATTTCGCATCAGATTCGCGAGATTTTTTTTCCGAATCCGCATTTCTTTTATAAGCTGCTTTTCTTTCCCAAGCTTTGTATAAATCTTCGGTATCTGTTATTTGCTCTAATCCAAAGTAACCAATACTAATTGGTTTGCAAGCAATATCGTTTTTTGTTAGATAAAATGAAAAACCACTTCTACTGCACCAAGTATAAATTAAGCATGCAGCAACTTCGGAACCAAACATATCTAATGGCTTTATTGCGTTTGCTGGTACTTCTTCTTCTGGTGCGATCAGCCTCACAGCTACGGGGTATGTGATAAGTTTCAATTGATTTATTAATGTATTACCAATTTCTTTATAACGTTCTAAATCTACCATATTTTACATTACTCCTTAATTATTTAATGTTAATTTTAATAATACTATTAAATTAATTGAATTAAATAATATATTTTTGTAAGAGTATTATAAAATTTTAAAAGACCCTTGAAAATTGATCCTGATTCATTTGTAAAATAAAATGGTCTTTTTAGGACATTAAATTTCTATTTTCTTTTCAATAGAATTTTCATTGAAATCAGACCCTGAATTTACCTTTCCATTTAAAATTTCAATGCATTTCACTGAAAAATTGGATTTTTAGATTCTATTATTCTTTACCGAGGTTTTGCATTAGAATGAGTAGCAATTTGGTCGTTTGACTATATTCCTTTTCCTCAATTCCATTAGCTAGCATAATAGCAAAATCAAAAAATTTATAGAGATCAAGATTATATATTTAATAGATTCTTTTACTTAAGTGAAGGTAATCATCATGGCAACAGAAAAGGAAAATATTATCGAAATGATAAAAGCTCTTCCTAATGATGTAAGCATGGAAGATATAATTGAAGCAATATATATAAGACAAAAAATACAGAAGGGTATGAAAGATTCTGAAGAAGGACGATTATTCACACATGAAGAAGCGAAAGAACGGTTAGCAAAATGGTTGAAATAAAATGGACTAAGAATGCTTTAGAAGAGTTAGACGATATTGCTAGTTATATTTCAAAAGATTCGCCAAAATATGCCCAAATTTTAGTAACGCAAATATATGAAATGGTAAGTCATTTAGAGCAATTCCCCAAATTTGGAAGAAAAGTTCCAGAATATAACGATCCTAATCTAAGAGAAATCCTTTATAAAAGTTATCGTATTATTTATTTAATTAAATTAGGGCATTTGGAAATAATTTCTATTAGTCATGGAAGCCGACTTTTAAAAATCTAAATTTCTTTAATATTCAAATATTCTTTTCAGGAGGGAGCACCACAGGGGAGGGAGAAAATAACTAAAGTAATGAGAATTAATAGGTTATAGAAAGAAATAAATATCAAAAATAATAAAATAAAGTTTATTCAAGAGACTTCCAAGCTAATAAATAATCAACCCCGAAGATTCTAGAGCATTTCTAACCACACCAACAGGATCCAGTTGATTATATACCTTCTCAACAAAGTCTTTAGTAAATTTAATTGGCTGATTTTTCACTAAATTTTCATTGAAATCAGACCCTGAATTTACTTTTCAATTATGTTTATTATTAAATAAGCATCTGTAAAACATCAAAAATATAAACTTAAAATGACTTGTTTATGATTAATAATTTCATTAAAAAAGAAGTGGGTATTAAAGAAAATTAATTATTAATATAAAAAATTAAAAATGTAAAGGTAATATTATGACAGAAGAAGATCCTGTAGAGGAGATTGAAGAAGAAAAAGAAGTTAAACCGCGAGAAAAAGCTCGCTCAACTCCAAAGAAAAAGAAGGTTGCTCCAAAGGCAAAAAAAGGAATCCCAGAAGCTCCCGCAGTACCAGAAAAATTGGTACATAAAAAACTAAAGGTTAATTTCTGGCGAACACGTCTACATGATGAAGAATTAGGCGTTCATCAGCAATTAAAATACCAAGCAAAAACTAGATGGTTTAGTAGAAACTTTGATATCGAAGGTATCATTGAAATCGATGATAAAAAGAATAGCATCATTGCTTTTAATAAAGACCAATGGGAAGAAAGTCCATTAGAAGAAAAACGATTGGTTTGTCGTTTCTTTACGATAATGGAGGAGTCTATGGAAGCAATGCCTAAAGGTGGTAATTTTAAAGGGGGTGTAGAATTAAGTGTAGCACATTCATTAATTCAGAGTTATGAAATTAAACATACAGCCCCTGTATTCTTCTTTCAAATTCCTGGAAATATTAACTTAGTTAAATTGGTTAGAGGATGGAGATTAATTGGGTCTCGATGGTCGTTTCCACTTTTACCTGAGCAAAAAGAGGATGAATTTCAAATGGTGGTTGCTAAAGGTGTGGTTGGACCTGGGAGAAACTATAAAATCCATATTGGTAAAAAATTAATTGCGCGAGTAGACGGGCATCCTATTCAAAAGGAATTTATCATTGAAATTTATGATGAAGACTACGCTAAAGATAAGACTTTTGAACGATATATGATTTTATTCGGCTGTGCATGTAATTTCATGGATGGTGCCATGAAATTAATAAAAAGGCTTTATAAGAAAATGAAAGTTACTGGATCATCCACATACAAGCCACCAAAGCAAGAATTAGATCTTTTCCGTAATCCAAGAATGATGAGACGGTAATTAATCCATCCTTAATTAGGTAAAAATCTTTCTATTTTCTTTTTTATTTCTAAAAGTATGAAATTACTAACTTTAATTATTCTATTACCTCTTTCCATTCCTTATTAGTTAATTTAAGAAGATTAATTTCTTGATTATTTGATGAATTTCTGATTTTTTCATTATTAAGATTGATTTCATTGTTAACAAATTCTTTAATTGCATTAATATCAATCTCTTTTTTTTCAGTCAATTTAAGGAGCTTTTCGTTAATCAAATTTCGTATAAGATAAAGATCATAAGCTTCTTTTGATAAATTAGTGATTAAATTCGGATGATACATCGCCTTAAATTTGAATATTTTTTCCTCAATCTTAATTATTTTTAGGCGGTTATCTAAATCTTTTGAGTCCATAATCGAAAATATTTCTCTTAAATTAGTCTTATTTAATTGTATTTATTAAAAGAAACAAAAATTATAAAAAAAAATCTATTAAATTAACTTTTATTAGCTTAACATTTTCTTTTTCCAAGCAGTATAACCTTTAGTTTCTTTTCCCCGATAGATTGCTCGTTTCCCAGTCTGTTTTTCATAAACTGCTTGTAATGTTTCCTCGTCAGCACCCATTAATTCTTCTTTCTTAATCTCCTCTTCAATCTCATATTCTTCTTCAATCCTTTTCACGCGTTTTAATACAGAGAAGACACCCTTATTCCATAAGACAAATCCTAAATAGACTAACAGAATTATTATAAACATCAAAACACCTACTAATAAAACCCACTCACCTGGACCAAAGGTAGTAATTACAAACGTCCAAAAATCTGCTACTAGTTGCCATAAGAATTGGGGCATAATTACAAAAATCAAAGCAATTAAGAAGATGTAAATACTGATAAGCGTAACAGCAATTAAGAGTCTCAGTGTTGTATAATCTTCATACTTTTTAGCTAAAAGGCGATCCTTAAATAATCTTCTGCACAGTTTAAGGATACCGCCTCGAAATAGGGTATAAAATAATACTAGAAGAAAGAGGTGTACTACAACGATTCCAACGATGATTAGTGTAACAATTCCAGGACCTAAAGCTGCAATAGCATCCCATCTTCCAGTTCTTATTAGCCATCCTATGATTGTTAACCAGATTCCTAAGATAGTAATAATTGAGGCTAGAATTATGGAATAGTATATGATTTTTGCTATACGTAGATCCCAAGTACTTTAAGCTGTTGGAGCGAACTACTCTAGGGTTTAACTATACTCATCCAAGGGATCTGGTTCTCTAGTCGGGGCTTTCCTTGCTCTTCGTGGTGACATGTTAATATTCTCTACTAATTTTTACTCTTTAATATTGAAATTTCAAATAACTATTACTTTATTATAAGTTTGAATTTATTTGAATATTTTTGCTCTTTAAATATTAGGTGATTGATAAATATTTAAAAAATGAAATGATTAAGGGGTTTTTAATACTGTGTGGCAATAAGGGCATTTTTTCGTGCCAGGTTTGATATCCTCACCGCAATATGGACAAAAAGTATGTACTGGTTTAATCTCATCTTCTCCTTCTTCAACATCTTTTCGTTCAATTTCCTTTTTGACAGGAAGCTTCTTTCCAGCCTTTCTAAGCACTTTTTCTTTAGGAGTTGATGGAATCTCTTCCTCTTCTTCTGACTCAAAAGGTTCATTAGAAAATTGAACCTTTGATACACAGGTTGGGCAGTAATCTTTTTTTCGATTCATAATGTAAAATGCATAAAAGATTGCGGCGATTCCAACAGTAGCGATTATTAGTATAACCCATACTACTTTTTGAAATGTTTCTAATGGTTTTCTTACAGTATATTCAACTTGTTTTTTACATATATTACAATATGCGTATTTTGTCATTATTTTCCACTAAATGAAGAAGCGTTATTAATTTTAATAATAGATGATTCTATTTAAAATAATTTTTGCATTTTATCTTCTAAATTTTTTACTTTTAATTTATTATACTAAATATAGTCTTTTTAATTGTAATATGAAGCGAAGATCATTTTATATTGAGACCTATGGATGTACTTCTAATAAGGCAGACTCACTTATAATCTCTAAGATTTTAAAAGACAATGGTTACTATGAGATTAATTTTGAAGAAGCTGAGTTTATAATCATCAATACTTGCGCTGTTAAACAACAAACTGAAAATAAAATCAAATCGCGTCTTAAACAGCTCTATAACCGATATAAAAATGACAACAATAAGCACTTCATTATAGCTGGGTGTTTACCTCATATAGATTCAAATTACATTGATGTTGTCAAGAATCTAATACCCAATTTTTCAGCAATACTTGATCTCGATAACTTTAATGAGCTTTCAGCTATTCTTGATAAGATTTCAAAGGGAAATAGAAACCTTATTATTCACAAAGAACATAAAGTTGATAAATCTGAATACTTAATTGATTATCCTAAAGGAAAAATAACCGGAATTTTGCCCATATCCGAAGGATGTTTAGGATCATGTACTTATTGCTGTGTAAAAAATGCCAGAGGAAATCTAAATTGCTATGATCCAGAGAATATTGTAAAAAACGCTGAATTTCAATTAAAGAAAGGAATTAAACAACTATATTTAACTTCACAGGATTGTAGCACTTATGAATATAGGTCTACAAAATTAGTTGATTTAATAACATCGATCACAAATTTGAATTATGAATTTTTTTTAAGAATGGGAATGCTCAATCCCAGTTTCTTAATTGAGAATTATAATCAACTTTCATTCATTTATACTTTAAAAAAAGTCTATCAATTTCTGCATATACCCCTTCAATCGGGAAGCGACACTGTTCTTAAAAAAATGAATCGGCACTATAAAATTTCAGACATAAAAGAAAGTCTTACTACTTTAAGAACCAAATTCCCTTATTTATCTATCTCTACAGATATAATCTGTGGATTTCCGGAAGAAACTGAAAGCAACTTTCAGGAAACCCTTGATTTAATAACATGGTTAAAGCCAGAAATTTTAAATATATCTAAATTTACTATTCGACCTGGAACAAAAGCGCGAAATATGGACCAAGTTGAGAGTCGTGAGATTAAGGAACGCTCTATTAGGCTTTCTAAAATATTTCGAACATCTTTAATAAATATAAATGAGAAATGGAATAATTGGGAAGGTAGAGTTCTAATCTTACATAAAGGAAGTAAAGTGAATCAAGCTTTTGGTAGAAATTTTGCTTATAAAAACATTTTTGTTGAAAATTTCAAAGGGAATTATGGATCATTTATTGATGCTCGAGTAAATAAGGTAGATGGATTCAATTTATACGCAGAACAAATCTAATTTCAATAAAATCTAAAGTTAGCTACTTTCTAAATTCATATAATACTGTATTTTTCTCCTGATGTTTATTAGAAATTTTTAAAAACGCATTATTAAATAGTTCCAAGACTTCATCCTCAGAAATTCCATGCGGCTTTTTACAGTATTCTATCAGCAAGATTCTCCCGTTTTGTTTTAGAGTGGAGGCAAATTCCTCAATAATTTCTTTACGATCCTCAGGGGAAATATGATGGATTACCCAGGTCGAGATAATAACATCAAAACTATTTGGTTGTACTTTTAAATCTCGAATATCCCCTAATAAATATTCTACATTATCGTAGTTTTTAAGTTTTTTATGTGCTTTATTAAGAAAAGCTGATGACGTATCTAAACAAGTTAATTGACCATTATCACTTAGAGATTTAATCACTTTTTTAGCTAAAACTCCCGCACCACTCCCAAAATCTAAAATGGATTCATCACCATTTAATTCAAGAACTTTTAATAGCTTTTTATAAAATTTTCTACCATAAAAAGGACACAAAAGTGAATAATACCATGCAAACAATTTTGACGGATTTTTAAAATTAAACGACATATTTTATCAGATCTAAATTTTAAATTATTCTTTAATATTTATTTTGGTGTGTTTATAATTTAAAATACTCTAAAGCTTTTCTCGCTACAATATTGCCCCACTCCTGCACAAAATGGCCTGCTTCTTTAAGTCTTAAGGGCTTAGAGCATCCAGGAATAATACCTCGTAAGATCTTCATTATTGGAGGCCCTAATACTGGATCTTGCATACCAATTGCCATATATGCGTCACCAGACCATTCATTTTTAAACCAGTCTCTTGCTTTTCTTGAAATATCTGCACCGGGAGCATTAAATTCCATAGGTACTAAGTTTGGAAATCGCCTTATACCTCCTTTAAAAGTAACGTCCGGAAATGGTGCATAATAAGCTTTTGCTTCTTCTTTAGTAAGATTAGGAACAGCACGTATCATTAGCTTACCCACATCCATGTCTGGTGTTCTATTTACCCAGTCACGAAATGATTTAAAACCTTGTGAAATTTCATAATCTCCTGTTCCTAAGGCAGTATTCATAAGAATCAATCGAGAGAATCGATTAGGCATCTCCATTGGCAAAGTTAATCCTAGTAATCCTCCCCAATCCTGACATACTAATATCATATTCGCCCTATCAATATAATTTAGAAATGAAATGAGGGAGTTTCGATGAAATTCGAATGTATAAACTTCGTCTTTGATTGGTTTGTCTGAACGACCAAATCCAAAAAAGTCCGGAGCAATTACTCTATAACCCGCTTCTAAGAAAATGGGTATCATTTTGCGATATAAATAACTCCAAGTTGGCTGTCCGTGTAAGCATAAAAATGTAAATTCTGCATCTTTAGGACCCTCATCAATATAATGCAATCGTAAATTTTCGAATCCTTTTAGATTTTCAACATATTTTGGGGAATATGGAAAATCTACTAAATTATTGAATCTTTCATCAGGTGTTCTTACCATTTCTATCATAATGCGTAATAACCAAATTCATTTACTAATAATATTTGAGATCTTCCTAAGACCATAAAAAAATTAAGAACTAGATAAAAAATACTATTTTTATTTAAGACTATATTTTTCTAATAACGCATTAAGCCTTGAACGATGGAACTTTAAACCCAAATCATCAGAAGTGAATCCAAATGCTAAAGCCATTAGTTCAGTTAAATATAAAATTGGTACATTGAACTCAGTTCCTCCTTGTGTGCTTGCTTTTTTTTGGTTAGTATCCATTTGTTGAAAGCAAGCTGGACAAATTACTACAAATGCTTCAGCACCTGCTTTTAAACCACTGTTGAATTTATTAGATAAAATCATCATTGAAGGTTCTTCCTCAGCATTACCCACTCCAGAGCCACAACAAAGCATTTCTTCTTCATAATCTACAGGTGTAGCTCCGATAGCTGCAATTAATTCTCTTAACTTAACAGGTTTCATAGGATCATCCGTTTGCATAACCTCGGAAGGTCGATTATAATGGCATCCCGTATGACACGCCACTTTGAGACCAGATAGATCGTGTTTAATATGCTCTTTTATTTTATCCGCACCCAATTCATAAAGTACTTCTACAAAATGTTTAACATTGATAGTTCCTTTGAATTCTCTCTTTAAATCCTTTAATATAAGATTAATTTTGTTTCTTTCATGATCATCATGCTTCAACTCATGATTTACCGCTTTTAATGTTTGAAAACATCCATTACAAAGAGATACTATATCTTTTCCTTCATCCTCTGCAAGTGTTAAATTCCTCGCTCCCATTGCTAACCAGCTAGTATGATCTACTGAATTAAACCCTACAGGATCTGGACAGCATGCGAATGGTGCTTCAGTGGTTGTTATCCCAAGAGTCTCAAACACTTTTCTTGCCGATGCTTCGATAAAAGGTATTCTATTTCCAATCGTACAGCCTTGAAACATCTTATATTCTTCAACTTTCGCCATAACCTTTCCTCTTTTATTCTTTATTTATAATTGTATTTAATTTTGTTTGTTTTAATATTTTTTGAACCTCATCTATACTTGGGGGTTCGATTTTAGGAAGGCCCATTTGTTCTCTTCTTCGTTCAATAGCTGGTTGAGGTGGTATTGCTTTTCCATTCTCATAAATTGCCGAAGCTTGAGTCGTATAGTAGTCTGGACCTTCATTACGTTTAATTGCCATGTTTTTAAGAACAATAAATATATCTGTTAATTCGATTTTCTGGGGGCATACCTCATCGCAAGTGTCACACATTGTGCATCCCCATAAGTTAAAATTATCCTCTACGCCTAAGATATTTCCCTTAAAGCCTAAGAATGAATTTAGAATAA
>Ga0180437_10006983_pt1 | contig 14872 bp, 13 predicted proteins | sample SS_ome_4_FD_132410 | JGI IMG/M metagenome (GOLD analysis project Ga0180437, IMG submission 132410) | Hypersaline lake sediment archaeal communities from the Salton Sea, California, USA - SS_3_D_1 metaG | ecosystem: Environmental > Aquatic > Non-marine Saline and Alkaline > Hypersaline >...
CTTCGGGCGGCTACATCGCCCGCTGGTCTGCGTCGGCCTGCATCGGCGATTCGCAGGGGAATCGCCTGCTTCGGCCTCCTTGCCAGCCGGCGATTCGCTCGCCCTCGGGCCTGCGCCAGCGTTCTCAAACAGAGCCTAGTGCTGATGCAGCCTGCACGCCTTGCCGTCGCGGTGGTCGCGGCAGAACAGCAGGGGGAAGACGATGTCGCTGGTGCAGCAGGGGACCCAGACGGCGAGGAACAGGAACACGGGGATCATGACGAGTGTCCAGACGCCGGCGTGGCCGTGCTCGCCGCCGCTGCGGAGGGCCATGAGCATGTGGAACAGCGATGCGGCGGTGCTGAGCACGACGTGGCCGACGTGGGGCAGCCGGGTCCTGGGCCGGAACCAGGCGATGGCGATGCCGAGAACCGCCAGCGGGTTCACCAGCCACCACAGCTCGATGAAGCCGAGGTGCACCTCGCCGTGCATGTGCGGGTCGTGCAGGCCGATCAGCAGCTCGCCGAGGTAGGGCATCAGGCAGTCGCTGAGCGTGCCGATACCGACGGCCCCGACGTAGCCGATCAGGACGAGCGCGACGATGCGGCGGGGGTAGTGCAGCTTGTACATCGCGGCCGTGACGATCGCGCTGAAGGTCACGTGGGCGGGGTGGAAGGCCTCGAAGAGCTTCTCCGAGACGCCGCGCGGGATGCCGGCGTAGACGAAGACGATCGCCACCGCCATGCCCGAGACCGTGCCGATCAGGGTGAACGGCGCGTGGGCACGGAGTTGATGGATGATCCGTTTGAGCATGATGCCTGCTCCTGCTTTCGGACGCGCCTCAGGCCCGCTGCCCGCCCAGCGAGCAGGTCAGGTGCATCTCGTGGCACTTCGGGCACTCGGCCACGGCGTGGCCGGCCCGGAAGTCGTCCCAGTGCTCCCGCTGCTTGGGGCTGAGAATGCCCGTACCCATGCACAATGGACAGACGTTGTCGAGGGCGGCGAGGATCGCGTCGCGGATGAAGCGGCTGCGGTTCGGCACGCCCTTCATCGCCTCGAGGAGGGCCTCGTTCACCTTCAACGTGATGACTTCCTGCTTCCTGCGGGGCATCTCGAAACTCCTGCGCGGGCGCCGGGGAGGACACACGTCACCGGGACCCAGTATTACAAAGTAATACGGAGAGGGCAACCGGTCGGTTCCCGCTTTTTCGCGGGAACGATGCATCCCCCGGGCCGGAGAGGCCGTCTGACATGGGCGATGGCCATTGAGTTGTCGGGCGGATCGGTTTATCCTGGATAGGGCCGTATCTGCGGATCAGAGGAGTCGGGGCGATGATAGAGTTGACGTGTCCGAACTGCGGGGCCACGTACCATCTGGACAGGGCGCTGGCGACCCGAAAGGCCGTCTGCACGGAGTGCAAGACGGTGATGGATGTTCCGCCGGAGCCGCAGCCGGTGGCGGTTGGGGCCCCGGCCCCGCCGGCCGCTGCCGCGGCCCCGCCGCCTGCCGCCCCCGCCCCGGCGGCCCCGGCCGTCCCCGCGGCGCCGCCGGCGCCTCCGCTACCGCCGGTCGCCCCGCCCGCTGCCGCGGCGGAGGCGGACGTGCCGATGGCCGTGCCCGCCGAGCAGATTCCCATGGCCCGGCCGACCGGCGGAGGATGGCGACTGCTGCTGTTGGCGGGGATCGCCGCCGGCGTGCTCGCCGTCGCGGTGGTCCTGGTGGTCGTCCTGCTGCCGAAGACCGAGACGCCCTACAACATCGAGGAACTGAACCGGGCGGTCGACCAGGCCCAGCAGTTGGCCGAGGAGGCCCTGCCCCCCGACACGGAGGTGGATTCCCTCGACGAGGCGGCGCTGATCAAGGCCCGCGACGGGCTGCGGAAGGCCGTCGAGGCCTACGAGCAGGTTCGCGGTCAACTTGAGCCGTTGGAGGAGCATGCGTCGGCCGACGGCGATCTGCAGGATCTCATCCGGGCGGTCAGGTTCCGCTTCCCGCTGGTGACCGGCGACCTCCGCCAGGTGGCCGACGCGCTCTGGCCTCGCCCGGGCGACTTCGCCGAGATGGCCGCCCGCATCTCGCCGTCGGTCCCCGTCGTCATGGCGCAGGGGCGGGGCCGAAGCGGGACGGGGTTTCTCATCCGGCACGAGCATCGGTACTACGTGGCCACGAACCGTCACGTGGTCGAGCGGGGCGACGACGGGTTCCGGCTGCGGTTCCTGGTCGAGCAGAAGGGGGAGGTCCGCCCGGCGATGGACATCGACGTCGAGCCGGACGCGGTCGTGTTCGTCCACCGCCACTCCGACCTGGCGGTCATCCGCATCGGCAAGGAGTCGGAGCGTCTGGAGTCCGAGGGGATTCGGCCGCTGACGATGGCGAAGGAAGTCAAGGTGGGCGAGGAGGTGTGGGTCATCGGGCACCCGGGCGCCGGCAAGCTGGGTCTGCTGAAGAGCGCGTTCGACAAGGGGTATGTCTCGTTCATCAAGGACGACTCGCCCGACGACCCGGGCGTGATCCGTATCACCGCGCCGATCAACAAGGGCAACAGCGGCGGGCCCGTGCTCAACGGCGAGGGCCGGGTCGTGGGCGTCGTGTACGGGGGAATCCAGGGCAAGAACGACATGAACTTCGCGGTGCACATCCACAAGCTGCGCAGCCTGCTGGACCAGCAGCGCGAGCAGTGGTCGGACAACCTCGACGCGAACCAGATCCGGCTGATCGTCGAGCCGAAGAAGGAGTTCCCCAAGGAGTTCGAGAGGCGGGCGGCCTTCCTGAAGTCGCAGGGGTACACGCCGCACAAGTGGGCCGGGCCGAAGGCCGAGCCGTTCTTCGTCCTGCCGCCGTCGGGTTCGAGGACCCTCGAGTTCCAGGCCACCAAAGGCAGGCGATACCGCGTCGTCGTGGTAACCGCAAGGGCCCGCGACGTGGACTACCGGGTCCGCCGAAAGGGCAGCAAGGAGTACGTCTACGTCAAAACGACCGGGCACGGCTCGGCGGAGATCAAGGGCAAGCGGGCGGAGAGCAGCTCGGACTTCGAGGCCGCCGCCGACGGGCGGTACCAAGTGGAGTTCAAGAGCCTCCTGCCGCAGATGCCCATCGCCGCCTACGCGCGCGTCCTGTCGAGGATGAAGGAGCTGGAGTTCAGGATCCCCACGACGCGAGCGTCGGAGGAAACGGACGCCAACACCCCTCCCACGACGCAGGAGTCGAAGGAGGTGGATTTCAAGCCCCCGGACCCGACGCCGGAGTGATGCTCACTCCAGCTTGACGTGGATCTCGTGGATCGACCACGGGCGCTGGCCGCCCCCGGTCAGGACGAACCGGAGATACCGCAGGCGGACCGATTCGGGGAAGTTGATGCCCATCTGCGCGGAGACCTTGTCGGCCTCAAGGCCCTTGTGCCACTGCATGCCGTCCCGGGAGACGTGCAAGGTGAAGCCGGCCGGGACGTCCTTCGGCGAGCCGCGCATGTCGAGGACGGCCTGCTTCAGGCCCGTGACGCGCCCGAGATCGACGCTGAACCAGTCGCCCTCCTTCATCGCCCGCCCGGTGCTCCACTTGGTCGCCGGGTCTCCGTCGACGGCCTTGGCGGCCTCGTTGTTGGCCACGGAGGCCTGGGCGGTAAGCGTCAGCGGCTCGACCGGCTCGATGGCCCCGCCCGGCGTTCCGCCGGAGGGCGGCGGGCCGCCGGCCGACAGGATCGCGATGTTCCGCACGATCCGATACGCGCTCTTGGGCGTGTAGCCGCGGATCAGGTCGCACGGATTGCCCAGCAGCCCGCAGGTGAGGTCCTCGCGGCTGAAGTAGACGGCCGGGCGATCCTCCAGCATGGCCGCACGGACGCGAGGCGGGCCTTCGCTGCCGAGCGTCTTCAGCAGGCTGCGGCGGTAGCCGACCTTCTTGATCTCGAAGCCCTCCATGCTGTAGACGTCCGCCTCCAACGCGAGCAGGCGCAGCGCCCTGGCGCCGTACATCGCCTGGAGCATGGCCTCGGCCGACTTGGCGAAGGCCTCGTCGCCCCCGGCCGCGTCCACCAGAAGCGTCCCCCCGGAGCCGACCCACTCCTTCAGCGCCGCCTGCTCCGGCTCGGTCAGCGTCAACTCGCCCGTGCCGGTCAGCGTGGCGAGCTTCGCGCCGCTGGCGGCCAACTCGTTGACGGGGATCGGCCCGACGACGGTGACCTTGATCTGCTGCTGGCGCCCGAGCATGCGGCTGAACCGCTCGTAGGCCAGCGGCTCCGGATCGCAGTTGGCGCCGTGCTGGAGGCGGGCGATCTTGACCGCCGCCCGGACCGTTCCCTTGTACGGCTTGGGCCAAAGCGACGTGCCGCGGTTTCGCAGTTGCCCGGCCACCGCGGTCGCGCCGTTGGTGTGGACCACGACGTTGGCCACGGCCCGGTAGTACACCGAGTGGGTCTTGTACGTGCCGGCCTGCCAGGAGCGGGGCAGATCGTCGTCGGTGTGGACGACCATCGGGCGCGCGCCGTTGGAGATCTCCATCAGCGTGGGCCGACCGGGCAGGCGGAGGGGCTCTTTGTAGATCGAGTGGTCCTTGGGCAGCGTCACGAGCTTGTAGTCGGGGAACAGCTTCTTGTAGACCTCGCGGATGCCGTCCTTGAAGGCCTTTCCGCTGCACTCGGCCGTGCTGAGGATCGTCCCGCCCTGGTGGACGAACCTGCGAAGCTTGTCCATCTCATCGTCGGAGAACGTCGGCGCCTTCGCGCCGCTGATGCAGAGCACCGGCGCGTCGTGCCACTCGGCCACGGGCGACTTGATGGAGACGATCTGCCAGTGGACCTCCCGCTCGAACTCGCGGGTGAACCATCGCGTCAGGTTGGCCGGGCCTCGCGGGCGGTTGTTCCAGTCGCCCTCATACTCGAGGCGGTTGATCACCACCGGGCGCCGCCCGCGAAGCAGGAACAGCAGTGCGTAGGACGTCGACGTCGACGGGCCGCCGCCGAGGTTGCCCGCGCCCATCGTCCACGACCCGTCGCCGCCCTGGCGGGCCAGCAGGTCCGACGAACCCCAGCGGTACCAGTCCTTCTCGCCGAAGTACTTGTACCCCGTCGCCAGCGCCACCCGCTCGATGCCGTACATCGCGTAGTAGTACCACCCGCCCATTCTGCGGACGGTCTCCAGGTCCGCCACGACGTACTTCAACGCCTTCTTCACCGCCGGCAGGTCGGGGTGCTCGCGGCAGGTGAGGAACTTCGTGCGGTAGAGGTTGTCGATGCAGACGTAGACGCTGGCCAGGCCCGCCAGCGTCATCGAGAGGTACGGCTGCTTCCGCAGCTCGGGGTGATAGCCCCACCCGCCGTTGTGGGCCTGGTGCTTCAGCCAGTACTTCAGCGACATCTGCCAGTATTTCGCGGGGACCTCCTCGTTCTGCAGCGCCCCCGCCCAGACGCCCAGCAGCCCGTACTGCGTGTTCGAGTTGTCCCCTTGGCTGCTGGTGGTCTGGGTGCCCTTGTCGTCGCCCATCCGGGGGTACTCGGAGTCCTTGGGGGGCCGGCCCTTGCTGAAGTACGTGTAGCTGCCCTCCCGGTCCATGCTCAGGATCAGCGTGCGGACGTCCTTGCGGAGCAGTTGGCGGAACTTCTGGTCGTACCTCATCGCCGCCCCCCACGCCAGCGCGCGGAACGCGATGCAGTACGTCATGTCCGACTTGGTCGCCTTGAGGTACATCAGCGCCTTGCGCATCCGCGGGTCGGTCGGCGGCACGCCGCTCTCGAGCAGGGCGTAGGCGCAGATCGCCGTCGGGCCGACCGTGTACGAGCTGTTCTGCACCGTGTTGACCGCCGGCCAGCTCCCGTCGGCCTGCTGCGTCGACCAGATGAACTTCGCGCCCCGCTCGATCGCCTTGCCGACGGCCTCGTCGGAGAACGGGACCCGCATCCGGCCCGGGATCTGGCCCGCCCCCGGCCGGACCCATCCAAGCACCGCCGCCGCACAGATGGCGGCCACCGGCAAACGTGAAACGGCACGTCGGCTCGATCTCATCTCGAGGCTCCTCTCTCGTGGTCCATTATGCCCCCGGCCCGTCCGCAAATCAAACACAAGCCGCCGTGACCGACACCGCGAAGGACAGAGGGCTGCTCGTCTCGGTCCGCCCGATCGGCCCACAGTGGCGGGATCGCCCGGAAGCGGATACCATGGCCGCCTGCCATGGAGAAGATACTGGTCACACCGAGGTCGTTGTCGGCCGGCGGGCATCCGTCGTTGGAGGCGTTGACGGCCGCCGGGTACGAGGTGGTCTTCGCCTCGCCGGGCAAGCAGCCGACCGAGCAGCAACTGCTCGATGTCCTGCCGGACTGCGTCGGATACCTCGCCGGCGTCGAGCCCGTCAGCGCCCGGGTGCTCGAGGCCGCGACGAAACTGAAGGCCATCAGCCGAAACGGCACGGGAATCTCCAACATCGACCTCGCCGCCGCCGAGGCGTTGGGCATCCGCATCTTCCGGGCCGAGGGCGCCAACGCCCGAGGCGTCGCCGAACTGACGATCGGGCTGATCCTGTCGCTGGTCCGCTCCGTCCCCTTCAGCGACGCGGCGATGAAGGGCGAGGGCTGGCAGCGGCGGAAGGGCATCGAGTTGGCCGGGCGGACACTCGGGCTGATCGGCTGCGGACGCATCGGCCAACTCGTCGCCCGATTCGCCCTCGCCTTCGACATGAACGTCCTCGCCTGCGATCCGTATCCCGACATGGCGTTCGCGCCGTCGAAGGCCTTTGTCTGGCGCGGCCGGGACGAAGTGCTGGCCGGCTCGGACGTCGTCAGCCTGCACTGCCCGCCGCCCGAAGACGGCTCGCCGCTGATCGACGCGGCCGACATCGCCCGGATGAAGCAGGGCGCCTACCTGATCAACACGGCGCGCGGCGCGCTGCTGGACCAGGACGCGGTCCTCGCGGGGCTCGAGGGCGGCCGGATCGCCGGTCTGGCCGTCGACGCGTTCGACCCGGAGCCGCCGACGGACTGGCGGCTGGCCAGGCACCCTCGCGTGATCGCCACGCCGCATATCGGCGGGTACACGACAGAAAGCGTCGGACGGGCCGCGACGGCGGCGGTGGAGAACCTGTTGGCCGCCCTGATCGCCGAACCGCCTCAGACGCCGCTGTAGGCGCTGAAGGCCCCGTCGACGGGCACGGTGATGCCGCTGACGAATTTCGACGCGTTGCTGATCAGCCAGACGAGCGTGCCGACCAGTTCGGCCGGCTCGCCGAATCGGCCCATCGGCGTCCCGTCGATGATCTGCCTGCCGCGGGCGGTCAGCTCGCCGGTCTGCTCTTCGGTCAGCAGGAAGCGGTTCTGTTCGGTCAGGAAGAAGCCCGGCGCGATGGCGTTGACGCGGATCGCCGGCGAGTGCGTCTGGGCCATGTACGTCGCCAGCCACTGCGTGAAGTTGCTGATCGCCGCCTTCGCCGCCGAATAGGCCGGGATCCGCGTCAGCGGCGTGAAGGCGTTCATCGACGAGATGTTGACGATCACCCCCTCGCCCGCCTCGGCCATCGCCGACCCGAAGACCTGGCACGGAAGCATCGTGCCGAGGCAGTTCAGCTCGAAGACCCAGCGGATCGCATCGGCCTCGAGGTCGAAGTACGTCTCCGGCGGGACGCACGTGGCCTGACGCTTGTTGCCCCCCGCCCCGTTGACCAGCACGTCCACCTTGCCGAGCTTCGCCGTCGCCTCCGCGAAGGCCCGCTCGATCGACGGCTTCTCCAGCACGTTGCAGTGGACCGCAACCGCCTCGCCCCCGGCGTCGGCGATGCTCTCGCACACCGCCGCGGCCGCGTCGTCCACGATGTCCATCACGGCGACCTTCGCCCCCCGCCCCGCCAGCGCCCGCGACATCTCGCCGCACAACACGCCGGCCCCGCCGGTGATCGCCACGCTCTTGCCCGTTACGTCAAAAAGCTCGTCAGTCATTCCTCTGAGTCCTATTCCGGATCAATGGTGATTGTCTTGAGCAGATGTTCGGCTGGAACGTCTTCCAGGGCGACCGATACGTATGCGTCTCTGAGGTTGGCCTCGAGCTCCTCGATCGTTCGGCCCTGGGTCATGATCTCCGGATGCTCGATCAGCTTGCCCAGCCGGAATTCGTCCGATCGCCAGTAGACCATCGTCATCTCGGTGGTCACGCGGTTCTCCCGTCAGGTCTTGGCAAACGGCGCCACGTGTCGGCCGAGATGTTTCTCCAGGGCGGCGTAGTGGGCCTCCTCGTCGGACTCGAGGGCCGCGTGGAGGCGCGTGCGGAAGCGCTGCCCGCCGCCCGTGGTCAACACGCTGCCGAACGTCACGTGCAAGGCCTGGCGGGTGTCGAAGTCGTCGATCCGTCCGGCCAGCTCGTCGTCGGACAGCTCGGACGCCGGCGGGACCTTCGACATGTCGGCCGACACGTGATACGTCTTCTTGTCCGCCTCGTAGTGCTCGCGGGCGAAGTCGTAGATCTCGCGGAAGAGGCCCGGATCGATCTTCGCCACGGCGCGGACGGCCTCGAGGTAGCTCGTTCCGGCCGTCTTCAGGTGAACCAGCCCGCCGGTCAGTTCGGCGACCAGCGGGTAGATGCTGAACTTGTCGCTGCCGGAGTGGATGGACATCTTGTACGGCCCGACGGTCCGCATGACGGCGACGTGCTCGGCGAAGCTGGTGCGGAAGGCGTCGAGATCGCCGATGTAGTCGACGCCCTTCTCGAACCGCCCGACGAACCGCGGGGCCATCGAGACCCACTCGACGCCCAGCCGCTTCAGCTCCGTGGCGAACAGGAAGTGCTCGCCGGGGCTGGTGGGGCTCTCCGTCTCGTCGACGGACACCTCCAGCTCGAACGGCCCGCTTGCGGCTTCGCAAAGGTGGCGGTACATCTTCACCGTATGGGCGATGGCCCCGCCGTACTTGACCAGCGCCCGCAGAAAGGCCGCCTCGTCCATCTCGACCCGCCCCCCGCCGGCCAGGTCGAAGCCCTTGCCGCACCACGCAGCCTTCATCTCCGCAGCCGTCGTCTCGAGCGTTTCGAAGTCGAGCGATTCGAACCTCGCCGACAGGCCCGCGACGTCCATCGCGTCGGCCTCGTTGACCACGTGGGCGCCCGGGTCGATCGTGAACATCGTGAAGCCCGCCGCGACCGTCGCGTCGATGTCCTCGCCCCTCTGGAGGTGGTCGGCGTCCGAGCCGAACCCGTCGCGGAAGCCCTCCTGGAGCACGCCGAACGTCGCGCAGTCCATCACCTGCCGCGGCGTCCGCTCGGTGCGGGTCATCTCGCGGATGGACTGCTGCGCGAGCACGGCCGCCAGGTGAGTTCCGCGGATTGCCCGGACGTGCCCGGGCGTGGCCAGCCCCAGCCGGTCCCCGAGGCCCGCGCTGGTGGCCAGCCCCACGCACTTCGGGGCCGTCCAGGGCAGCAGGCCGCGGATGGCGGCCGCGTTGGCGGCGTCGGCAGGCCCCGCGCAGACGCACCGGCCGTCGATCTCGCCGAGCATCTCCACGTTCGCCGGGCAGGGCCTGCCCACACCGCCGACGAGCTTCTCCGCGCCTCGCCGGGCGAGGAAGTACGTCGCCGTGTCGGTCGGCGTGATGCTCGCTTCGTACACGTCCAGGCCCGTGGCCTGTTGGATCTTCTCGATCATGGGTGTTCCTTGAGCGGGTGCGGAATTTGCCGCCCGTTCGGGGCGCCGAGGGCGGCCGTGCCGGCCGCCGCTAAACCGGTCACGCCACGGGTGCGGCCGGGGTTGTGGTGCGCCGGTAGAACGCGTCGTATTGCGCGGAACTGCCGCGGCCAATCGCTCTCGTCGTCGCCGTCCTCGACTGTCTCTTCTGCACCGACGGCGCCGCGGCGCTATTCGGGAACGTAGCTGACGACGGCCTCGATATCGCCCATCATCTCGTTGGGATCGACGGGGAAGCTCACGTCGGCCTGCGGGCCCGTCGCCGGATGGTACTCGAACATCCAGAAGCCCTGCTTGATCTCCGCGACCTGCCAGACGTCGGGCTTGATCTGGACGATCTTGCCGGAGGAGTCCTTGATCTTCTGCTTGATGAACTCGGCGTTGGCCAGCTCGGTGGCCAGTTCGCGGACCTCGTCCGCCGTCGGCTCGGTCCGGTTGGGATCGTCGTCCGTCTCGTCCGACCCGCCGCAGCCGACGGCGGCCGACAGCCCCGCCGCCAACGCCAGAATGACCAGCCATTGCGCTCGCATGGTGGATTGCCTTTCGCTTCCGCCCGTGCTCGGAGCCTTCATCGCTCGACACTCGACATTCGACATTCGCCCGAAGGCACCCGCGCCCGGGCGCTATGCGTTGTACGTGCTGGCCGTCGTGTCGCCGCCCGTGCCCGTCCAGTTCGTGTGGAAGAATTCGCCGCGCGGCTTGTCGACGCGCTCGTACGTGTGCGCGCCGAAGTAGTCGCGCTGGGCCTGGAGCAGGTTGGCGGGCAGGCGCTCGGACCGGTAGCCGTCGTAGTAGGCCAGCGCGCTGGCGAAGGCCGGCGCGGGGATGCCCATTCGGACGGCCTCGGCGACCACGCGGCGCCAGGCGTCCTGGCAGTCGGTGACGGCCTGCTTGAAGTAAGGCGTCAGCAGCAGGTTGACCAGCTTGGCGTCGGCGTCGAAGGCCTCCTTGATCTTGCCGAGGAACTGGCTGCGGATGATGCACCCGCCGCGCCACATCAGGGCGATCCCGCCGTAGTTGAGGTTCCATCCGTACTCGACGGCCGCCTCGCGCAGAAGCTGATAGCCCTGGGCGTACGAGCAGATCTTGCTGGCGTACAGGGCCTGGCGGATGTCGTCGACGAAGGCCTCGCGGTCGCCTTCGAACGTTGCGGCCGGGCCGGGAAGCTGCTTCGAGGCGCTGACCCGCTCGTCCTTCAGCGCCGACAGGCACCGCGCGAAGACGGCCTCGCCGATCAGCGTCAGCGGCTGGCCCAGCTCCAGCGCCGTGATGCCCGTCCACTTCCCCGTGCCCTTCTGCCCGGCCGTGTCGAGGATCAGGTCCACCATCGGCACCCCCGTCTGATCGTCGACGTAGCCGAGGATGTCGCGGGTGATCTCGATGAGATAGCTGTCCAGCTCGCCCTCGTTCCACTTGGCGAAGACCTCGCTCATCTCGCCCGCCGCCATGCCGACGGCCTTCATCAGCGAGTAGGCCTCGCAGATGAGCTGCATGTCGCCGTACTCGATGCCGTTGTGGACCATCTTGACGAAGTGTCCCGCCCCGTTCTCGCCGACCCAGTCGCAGCAGGGCTCGCCGCTGGCGACCTTGGCGGCGACGGCCTGGAAGATCTCCTTGACGTGCTCCCAGGCGGCGGGCGAGCCGCCGGGCATGATGCTCGGGCCGTGCCGCGCGCCCTCCTCCCCGCCGGAGACGCCCGTGCCGATGTACAGCTTGCCCGCCTGCTCGACCTTGTTGTGGCGGCGGATCGTGTCGTGGAAGTTGCTGTTGCCCCCGTCGATGACGATGTCCCCGTCCTCCAGGTGCGGCAGGACCTTGTCGATGAACGCGTCGACCGCTGAGCCCGCCTTCACCAGCAGCATCACGCGCCGGGGCTTCTTCAGCGCGGCGACGAACTCCTCGATCGAATGCGCGGGGAGGATCGTCTCCCGCCCCGCCGCCGGGCCCTCGACGAAGTCGTCCACCTTGCTGACGGTCCGGTTGAACACCGCCACGGTGAAGCCCTTGTCGTTCATGTTGAGGACGAGATTCTGGCCCATCACCGCCAGGCCGATGAGCCCGAGATCCGCTTGTGCTTCCGACATGTTCGCTTGCTCCTTGCCGAGGGCCCTTCCCGTCCGGTATCGCCGCCTGGTCTCCGACGGCTGACTGGAACGCTCAAAGGGCCCTGACCCTTCATCGTAGCGGGACGCCCCGGGATTGCAAGAAGGGGCGGCGGGTTTTCGAAGCGGCGGCGGGGGGGATGCCGCCTGCCCCTTCGCGTCCTGGTCTGTACGCAAGCGGTGCGTCAGGAGGTCACGTCTCCAACTGCCGCAGCGTGATGTTGCGCAGCGCGCCGGTGGTGTACCACGTGGTGATGCCCAGCGGGCAGGCGTCCTCCTGCTGCGGCCAGACGTCGAACTTGCGGCCGTCGGTCTCCAGCTCGATGATCTTCTCGTCGTCGAGCCAGACGTCGACGTGCTTGTCGGTGACGAGCACGTGGATGCGGTACCATCGGCCCTTCTCGAACTCGATGATGCGGGTCGTCTCGTTCTCGTCGGCCGACAGGCCGTCGACGTTCGAGATCCCCACGACCTGTCCGCCCCAGCCGCCCATGATCAGGGTGGCCTGGCCCTTCTCGACGGGGAAGTTCAGCCCGCAGAAGAAGTCCTCTCCCTCGACGCGCATGGCCTCGAGCTTGATCTCGAACTCTCCGGTGGGGGCCTTTCCGGCCCAGCGGACGCCCGTCATCGCCTGCCCCATGCCCAGGTACAGCGCGCCGTCCCTCGCGTAGACCGCCCCCGCGGAATCGAAGTAGCCGTCGTCGAGCACCTTCCAGCCGGTCAGGTCCTTGCCGTTGAACAGGCGGGTGAGGCCCTCGTCGGCCTTGGCCGGCGCGGTGGCCGGCGCCGATGCCGTCGCCGGCGGCGCCGGCGGGGCGGGTTTCTCCTCGCAGCCGGCGGAGGCGACCAGCAGGCCGCCCAACACGACGGCCCATCGCGTGAGGGTGTGCGTGTTCATGCCGCCGATTATGGCGGCCGGGGGCGCGGATGTCCATCGCTTCGTCAAGACCGGACAGCCCACGTCGGTGCTCGCGCGCCCGATGCGGCGTACGGCAGAGTGGCGCCGCCCCACGCGCGGCAACCGTGGGACAGGTCGTTCAAGGGCCGGCAGTGCTGTTGCACGAGGCCTGCCGCTGCGGCAGTCCGGATCGCATCGCGAGAGAACGGACCCGCCGTCTGGAGCGCGACGCAGAAGCGCGGTACCATGAGCCGCGCCGGCCTGCGCGGCCGCCGAACCGGCATCGAGCCGGGGCTCGTCGTGCGAGAGAGCGCCGGACCGGCCGGCCCGAGACAGCAGAGACAGGGAAACCGACATGTCAGACCAACTCGCGTTGTGCGGCGGGAAGCGAACGGTTCCAGAGGGGCTGATCCGGCCCTGGCCGCACGTGACGGAGGCGGACCGCAAGGCAGTGATGGACGTGCTGGAGACGCCGACGTCGGTCGGCCCGCCCGGCGAGACGAACCAGCAGCGCTTGCAGTCCGAGGGCCTCGCGGCCGAGTGGGCCGAGTACATGGGCGTCAAGCACTGCATCCCCGTCAACAGCGGGACGGCGGCGCTGCACATGTGCGTGGCAGGGCTGGGCATCGAGCCGGGCGACGAGGTGATCCTGCCGGCCTTCACGTTCTGGGCCAGTGCGGCGGCGGTGCTGCATCACAACGCCATCCCCGTCTTCGTGGACATCGATCCGCGGACGTATTGCATCGACGCCGACCTGATCGAGGCGGTGATCACCGAGCACACGAAGGCGGTCATGCCGGTGCACATCCACGGCATGCCGGCCGACATGGACCGCGTGCTGGCGGTCGCCCGCCGGCACGGGCTGGGGGTGATCGAGGACGTCGCCCAGGCGCACGGCGCGAGGTACAAGGGCCACCTCTGCGGCTCGATGGGCGACGCGGCGGGCTACAGCACGCAGGCGTCCAAGACGCTCAGCAGCGGCTGTCAGGGCGGACTGTTCACGACTGACGACGATATCGTCTACGCGCGGGCGGACCGGTTGCAGTACTTCGGCGAGCGGCTGATCCCGGGGCGGGAGCGCCAGGACCAGGAGTACAACGCCCACGGCCTGTCGTGGATGTACCGGGGCGACATGTTCTCGCAGGCGTTCGTCCGCAGCCAGCTCAGGCGGCTCGACGAGAACAACGCGCTGCGCGCGGGCAACTGCGAGTTCCTCACGAAGCAACTGGCCGAGGTTCCGGGCGTCGAGCCGCCCTACGTGCCCGAGGACCGCGATCATGTCTACTACAACTACGTTGTCGGGTTCGACGCAGCCGCGCTGGGGCTGGACGTGCCCGCAAGCGTGCTGCGCGACAAGGCGATGGAGGCGCTGAAGGCCGAGGGCGTGCCCGTCGGCCTCTGGCAGCGGCGGACCGTGCCGGGCCAGGACGTCTTCCAGAACCCGATTGGCTACGGCAAGGGCTGTCCGTGGAAATGCCACGGCCGGCAGGTCGACTACAGCCCGGAGAACTATCCCGAGGCGGAGGCCTTCCTGGACTCGCATTGCTACGTCTTCGACGTCAATCCCCCCAACGACCTGGAGTTGATGGAGCTGTACGCGGCGGCGTTCCGAAAGGTGATGGCCGGAATCGGTGGGATCGTCGAGCAGTGACCAGGGCGGCACTACGTCACCCGGGAGGCCAACGTGGAGGCGTTGAAGGGGAATCAGAGGCCGCGGCAGGCCGTCGAGGCTCTTGGGAAGTGCTACGGCTTGGAGCAGTTCATGCCGATGAAGCTATTGCCGAACGCGTTCGGCCGTGGTAATCTGAGGCAGCGAGGCTACAAGAACGTCTTGCACGAGCCGTGCGGGTCTTGTAAGTTGTTGATTGGTTGCTGATTACGCCGACGTAGCTCAACGGTAGAGCACAGCTTTCGTAAAGCTGGGGTTGTGAGTTCGATTCTCACCGTCGGCTGTTCCACGGACGCTTCCTTGTTTTTGTGGGGCGTTCGTGCGCGAAGAGGGGTAGTCAACAGATTCCACGGATTGTCAGAAGAGAGCAGCTCGGCAGGCGAAGGTGGCGGGGCTCGACATTCCGGCGCCGACAAGACACAGGGGGGAACGGCAGACAGCGTGGCGAAGAGCACGGCCGCAGACTCCGCGGCCGTGGCACCCAACGCCGTGAACAAATCCGCGGTGCGCGGCGTCGCAACTTGTTTATATGCAGTAATTTAAATGTGAGGCAATGCGCGCTTAATCGGGCCTCC
>Ga0180437_10006984_pt1 | contig 14869 bp, 10 predicted proteins | sample SS_ome_4_FD_132410 | JGI IMG/M metagenome (GOLD analysis project Ga0180437, IMG submission 132410) | Hypersaline lake sediment archaeal communities from the Salton Sea, California, USA - SS_3_D_1 metaG | ecosystem: Environmental > Aquatic > Non-marine Saline and Alkaline > Hypersaline >...
ATCGAACAGGATGATCTCTTCCTTCCATTCGATGGTCGGCTTATACGCAATCTGCGAAAAGAAGGCGGCCATGCCCGACCAACGCTCTGGGGGCCAGCTCTCCGGCCGCACTCCCATGAACGAAAGCGCCACGGCCTGGGCGATGGCCTGCGGCTCGCGGCTCTGCACGGCGCGGTAGAAATTCACTTGCGGTTCGCGGAAGTTGCTGCCGCTGCCGGTGAGCATCTCGCGGACGAACCGGTCGTACGGCATGTTCTCCCGGACGCTTGTGTGAATCCAGTGGTGATAGGCCTGCACCGCGTTGGGCCAGAGTTTGATGGGGAACTCGGACTTGACCCGCAGCAGGTCGCACCACTTCATCGCCCAGTAGTCGGCGTACTCCTCGCGCTCCAAGAGGTGGTCGATAAGCTTGCGGCGCTTGTCGGGATCCGAGTCCTTCAAGAACTGCGCCGCCTCTTCAGCCGTGGGGAGGGTGCCGATCACGTCCAGGTAGGCCCGGCGCACAAACACGCCGTCGGAACACACCCGAGCGGGAGTGATCCCCAGTTGTTTCAGCCGGCCGAGGACCAGTTCGTCAATCCGGCCTCGGGAAATCGGATCGGCGTCGCTTTCAAAGGCGCTAATCGATGATTCGGCTTCGGCCCGCTGATGAACAGCCATGGCCGCCACCAGGACAAGAACAACTGCCAGGGATTGCTTCATGGTATCGTTTCGGCTATGCTAAGCATAAGGGGCAGGACTCTTATATTGTGTAGCCGCGTCTGTCCTGGTGCAACCTGTCCCTCACAATAAAACCGTTTGCTTTGCCACGCAACGACTTACGTCAACTGGCGAAACCGAGGGGTTGTAAGCCAAATGACCGTGAAATCTCCAGGGTCGAATGTCCCCATTACCGTCGATGCCAGCAAGTTTGCCGATTGGAAGAAGTTGGAGTTCTATGACGGGGCGAAGAAACTTGGGACACTCACCACAGCGCCGCCCCAGTTCACCGCCACGAACCTGACGCCCGGCTACCACGTCTTTTCCGTACTCGCCAAGGATGTTCAGGGATCCATGCGCTCTTCCGACCCGGTGATGGTCGTCGTGCGGAGACCAGTCTTCCGGTGATTCTCCTTGGAATTGACTTCGACGAAAACCACTGAAGCCACAGCGGTTGCACCGGCGTACGGGGCGAAGTAAGCTGAACGCACACGCCACAGCGTCTTACCGATCCCCCAGTTCTCCACTGGTGCCGGAGAAGGAGCATGACCATCCTGCGAGTAGCTCTCGTGTCCCTCTGTTTCATGGGAAGCCACGGTTCGGCCGAAGTGAATCTGCTTCCCCAGGGAGACTTTGCCAATCCCGGCGTCAATACGGGATGGGCCGAACTGCGAGAACGAACGTCAAATCGCGCGCAACATGGGGGAAAACTGACCCTTGTTGAGAACGGCACTCCACTTCAGCGGCCGGGCGAGACCTGTGAAGGGTCTCGCGGGCCGCTACACTTTAACCAACCCCAGTTGCTGTCCAGTCGTTGGGGTCCACCCCAAGATTTGGCTCACGCAAGCTGCCTTAGGTGATTGACCCACTCTGTCAGCATCGGCAGCAGGATGATCGTGCACGAACGGACGATCCAGGCCTGGTCGGTTGTGTACCCTTGATAGATCTCGCGTTCGGCCATCAGTTCGAAGATCGCCTTAGCATCTTCCACGGTGGGTCGTCTCTTGGTTTCAAAGGCGAGTTCAGCGACAGCCAACAGCACGCGCACGCTTTCGGCCGTGTGGCGGATGGCTTGCGGCGCATCCTGACGGCAGACTTCCGTGAACAGTTCGTTAGCCCTGCGCAAAGTCTCCAGATTCATCGTCTGGCCGAACTCCTCCAGTGTCCAAATGGCCTCGCCCAGCGCCGTTCGTTGCTCCGCTTGCGAGACCGACTCCTCGACGATGTCTTGAACGGTCCGTTTTGCATCGACGTCAGGGTTCCAGGCCCACCGGAGTACGAGATTGTCGCTGATGAACCGCACGACGGGCGCCAGGCGCCATCCGTCGATCCCATCCACGTCCTCCCGGCGGGAGCGATCGACTTCCTTCTTGGTCTCGGCGATGCGGGGGAAGGGAAACACGCTGAGTTGAGTCTCCATGCCTCCTTCCGGATCGGTGAGGTAGAGGACGTTCGTCGCATGTCGGCCCATTTGTTTGGCGACGCCGTAGCCCGTGCGCCCTCCCGAACCGGGAGGATATTCGGCATCGATGAAGGAGACGTCGGGCGCGGCCGCCTTGGCCACCTGTTCCAGGACCTTGCCGGGGCGTCGGTCCAACGCCCAGGTCACGGCGCGGACCTTCGCCTTCGATCCAACGTCGGCCAGCAACTCGCCGGCCATGTTCAAAGCCCCGAGGATGACCTCGGCACGATGACCCTCGCAATAGGAGCAGTGGCAGTCGGCGCCCCCGTCGACGAACATGTAGCCGAGCGTATCGATCTCCTTGAGGAATTTGACGAAGGGTCGCTGAGACTCTCGGATCTTCTCCAGCCCGAAGTGGGGACAGAGGTTGTGGCCATGATAACCCCAGGTCTTGGCCCTCAGCTTGGGATTCTGCCACCAGATCTCGCTGGGGACCGTGTTATTGGGCATCAGGTAGTGGAACCGCATGCCCATTTGATGGGCGTAGCGCACCGCCTCGCGCGTGTTCTCGTAGAAGGGGCGATATCGATCCGTTTCGGGGACGGCAGGCGAGTAGTACTTCTTGCTCAACACGCCGACGGCGTTGGCTCCCAGCGAACGGAGGAAGTCGATATACGCCCGCCAATCCGCCACCGTGAAACCGTCCACCGAAAGATGCGTGTACTGCGTGAGGAAGTGGAGAAGCAAGATGCCCCGATCTTCGAATCGCGGAGCATCGGTCGTGTCCCACCGCAGCGCGAAGGGGTCATGCTCCGTTTCTCGCTTAAGCCGGCGGGCCATGGCGAAAAGCCCGTTGGCCGCGCCGTCGGCCGTCGCGCTGCCGACGTCGATCCGCGAAGACGAGGCGCTCCGGATGACGAATCCTTCGCGTCCGACCGCCGCTTCCAACCGGCCGTCGACGCGAACGACGACCTCAGCATCGCGGCGGCCCGTGGCCGGATAGTCGGCGGCCAAGCCGCTCGCGTCATGGAGGTACCGTGCCGCCTTCTCAAGAACCGGCGAGGGCTTGTCGGGCAGGACGAGCCTCCACGACGCCGGTCGATCCGCTTCCGAGGCGCCCTGGTTGTCTTCGGCCGCTGCGAATCGCGAAGCGTGCGCCGACGAGACGGCCGTCGCACTGCCGGCCAGCGACCAAAGAAACTCCCGCCTGGCAAGCTCCTGTATTTGGCGATGTGACATCTGTGCGTCTCCTCGTCGATTACGTCAAGTGGTCCAACAGGATCATTCATCACCGTTGCGATCACGCGCCGCAACGGTCTCTTCCAAAAGTTGAATCGCTTGAAGGATCCGCTGCTCGCCAACGCGGTTGCGAGCAGCTAGCGCCCAGACCCAGAATCCGAGTGTCAAATAGACAAACAATGCTGCCACGAAGACTACGATCTGTGTTCGGTTGCTCCAATCGACTATGACGGCGAGGGTGATCAGGCCACCCCACTCCACAACCACGGTTACAGCCAGTAGAATCTTGGCCCACAGCGCGTTCCGATCAGCTTTGTTGAGCGTCTCGTTTCGAATGCGGTCTAGGTTACTTGGAAAGTTCATTGTTCACCTCCTCTGTATTTAGCGGTGGTCTTGCGAAGGCAAGTTAGCGCGTAGGACAGTCGAGACTTTACTGTTCCCACTGGGACCTCCAGGATCGCTGCCACCTCCGGCACAGTGAATTCCTCAAAATAATGAAGGACGAGGACTTCTCGACAGTTCGACGTCAATGCTTCGAGCAGTTCGGGAAGCCGCTCTTTGATTTCGAAGTCGTCGAGATTGACGACCGAAGTAGTATCAGGCAGCGCGTCCACGTAATCGGTGACGGTCAGTCGAGAATGCCGCTGACGACGGTTGCATACGCGGTAGGCGATTCGGGCTGCAATGCGATACGTCCAGGGGCGAAACAAGGCAGGGTTCCTCAGCGACCGAAGCTTCCGGCAGACCTGCAAGAATGTCATCTGAACGGCGTCTTCTGCATCGAGGGGATCCTCCAGCAGGCTCGAAAGATAGCGGTACAATGGAACCTGGCAGCCCTTCAGCAAGTCGTCGAGCGCTCGGCGGTCTCCTGATTGAGCTCGCAGCACCTGGAAACTGGTCTTCTTGTCTTCGAGCATCACGTGCGACTCCCGGCCATTAAGGTGTAAGAGCCCAGAAGCTGACAGAGCGTTCGGAAGAAACCGCATATTTCGGCAAGACTCGTCCGTCAGTCCAACCGTAGTTTACCCAACGCGTACCGAATCCGATAATGACTACGCGTTCAACTGGCATGCCGTGACACCAAACAAGCGGCATCGGCGGCCCCTGGTCCTGAAACGAACCGTGGCGCGGCACAGCGAAGCTCAGTTCTGACAGCGAGGTTTACGATTCTGAGAATCGGTCTCACGCGATGTTGATTCACGATCTCAAATCAGGAAGGTCATCGGCAATTCCGCTCTTGACCCGCCGCCCACAAAGATGGACAACTCGATGGGTTTGCAGTCAGCCGACAAGGGAGCCTCAAGTCCGGTGCGTGGTTCGAGGCGATCAGGGAATGAGCGGCCGGAAGAGCCGTCGTTGTTACCAGCTCAGTGTCCCTTATGAATTGCCGCTGGGCCTCACTGCCATGCTTGGTTACTGACTTTCAAACCTCTGGAAGTTCATATCCCGCCCGACGCGACCGGTCGTTCCAGGCGTTTGCGTCGGCGGCGTCGATGAATCGCTCGGCCTTCGGATGGAACGTCAGTTCACGGCCCATCCATCGCGTAATGTTGCTCAGATGGCAGAAGGCGATGCTGCGGTGTCCGATTTCGACGTCGGAAACCGGCTTCTCACGGGTCTTGATGCAGTCAAGCCAGTTCTGCATATGCCACTTGGCCTGCCAGAGTGCGGTTTGATCCGACCACTTCACCTCCTCTTCGGCTTCGTCGACCTTCTTGAGCAATTCGTCCCGGATTTCGACCGGATTCGACATGAACTTGTTGCGATTGATCTCGAGCTTGCCCTGTTCGCCGACGAAGATCGCGCCACCCATCGGACCTTGCCCCAACTCGAAGCGGATTTCCGTCCCGTCGTCGTACCATGCGGTCACTTTTCCATTTTGCCCGGGGGTTATCGGCTTGAAGCGGATCGGCAACGTGTCGTCCTTTCCGAGAGCCCACTGGATCTGATCGACGCCGTGCGCGCCCCAGTTGGTCATCTCTCCGCCGACATAATTGCGGCCGTGCGTGGCACCGTTGCCATACGGCCGCCACTCGCTCTGGTTGAGATGCAGTTCCCAATGGAAGCCCGAGGGAATCGGCGTCTCTTCGTAGCTGTCGACCGCAGGGGTCGGCCCCACGCCGGGGTAATTGACCGCCAAAACGTATCTCAGCTTTCCGAGACCACCGTTGCGGACGAACTCGCATGCGACCCGGTTCATCTCCATCGACCGCTGCTGCGTTCCGACCTGAAACACGGCTCCATGCTTGCGAACGTGGCTGATCAACGTTCGACCTTCCTGGATGTAAAGCGTCAGTGGTTTTTCCGCGTAGACGTCCTTGCCCGCCTGCACTGCGTGAATGCAGGGCAAGACCCGTTGATACTCCTGTCCGGCGATGATCACGGCGTCGATATCCTTGCGATCCAGCAGGGGATAATGGCTCCCGTAGACCGCCCAATCGGCTGCCTTCTCTTTCTTGAGACGAAGTGCTTGCGGCAGATTGCAGTCCGCGACGGCAATCAACCGCGCGCCCTCGGGCAACTGCTCCATCAGCAGGCGGGCACGACCTCCGGCACTTACACAGCCGACCGTTACGCGGTCGTTTGCCCCGGGGCGCTCCTTTTCGGCCAGCACGGATCGTGGGACGATCGTCGGCGCGGCAAAAGCGGAAGCGGCAGCCGCGGCCGACGTCATCTGGAGAAAGCTCCGACGATGAAACTGATTCTTCTTGTGGGACATGTTTCTACCTTCCTGAATAACATGGATCGATACGCCAATGACCTCTGACTCTTTGATGTCGCCCGTGCGCCGAGCTTCGCTACGTCGGCCGACGTGTGACCGCATTGTAACAGTTCGGACGCCACGAGGCCACTTCTGTGATGCATAGGTTGCCGTATCAATGATGCCGTTCTGCCCGGCCACCCTTCCTAGATGTCGAGTACGCCGGCGCAACGCGCCAGTTACCTCGACTTCGGGGCTGGGACATCGAACCTCACTCACGATTAAGCCACCGGCTCTGCCGGTGGTCACTGATTGGGCGGGGAGTTGCTTGAAAGCAGAACACCTCGCCGTATACCGGTCAGTCCGTCAAGCCAGTTCGGTGCGGGAAGCGGTCTTGCCTTGATTGGTGTTGCTTCTAGCCGTTGGGCGATATGCGCCATAGATCAGCAGTGGCGGACTCCGGCCAGGAGCGACATCATACTACCGAGGATTCTGTCTTGCGCCGCAGACAAAACGTTGCGGCGGTTTCACCGTCAGGGTAATCCGCTCGCCTACCGTTCCGAAATAGCCGCCCCAGCCGACGCTGATGGAAGCGATCTTTGAGAGGTCGAGCTTGCCTTGAGTTTGTCCAAAGGGCTTGAACTGACTGAACATCACATAGGCGCGGGGTGAGTCCGGTGCGTTTAGATACTGCCCTGTACCCGCCAGGAATCTGGCGCCGTTTGCCGTGTGCAGGAACACCAGCAACTCGGCGGGAGTACGCTGACCCCGCGGCACCAAGGCATCAATGGACAGTCCTTCGCACGCGGTCAGATCCAGCGGCTTGGCATACGTGAAGTTCAGGAAGAGAAAGGTGTCGACCTGTCCTTTGGTCAAAGTGGCCGCGGCACGCCAACCGGAGGTGTCGTTACCGGTCAGCTCGGACTGCACGAATTTCCCCTGAGAAACGGCCGGTTTGGGTGTTGCGGGCAGCGGCTCACAACTCAGGGAGAGGGCGGCCGTGCCGGTGCCGCCCAATCGCTTTGGCTCGTTGGCTCTTACCGATCGGAACAACATCGCCGCATACGGACCAAGTCGCACGGACACGTCGGTACCGTTCGCCAGCGGCGTCATTACGCCGGTGGCAGGATTCCATTGCTCGCTCACGCCTCGGCCGCAGAAGCGGATCTCACCGTCCCAAGGTGCGTCACTATCATTGATAGCGAAATAGACCTCATGCCCGTTGATGCGCCGGCGCGTGATTTTGATCGGTGACTTCGCCTCTGGACAGCGAGCGTCGCGTTCGAAAAGCGAGTCGATCACCTGCGGCACCAGGGCAATCATGGTGGTCGGCAACAAAATGCCCGCTCCGCCGGCTGGATTGGTGACAAGGCAAGGGGCATCAGTCGTACCAAACAGTTCGCGCGCGATCGCTTGCACTGGCAACGACGGGAATTCCTCCGCGCTATTCGTGGGGCGTCTGCCGATCGCGATCACCACGCCGCCGTTGCGCCAGAACGTGGCCACGTTTTCCCATGCTTCCAGCGGTAGCGTATCCGCAGCGGGCAATACCAAGATGCGCCAGCGCAGAGCGCCATGCGTTATCGTATCGTCCACGACTTTCGCTTCGCATAACGCCTTGGAGTCCACATAGGCAAAATCGCGGTTCACGCCGAACAGCGCTGAACTCACACCATCGAAAACGCTCTCGACGCGGCGCGCAGCCGACTCCGCAGTCGCACCGTGGTACGCGGGAATGAAGGCAGGCCAAACGCTCTCGATGGGGTAGAGCACCGCGATGTCCGCGACCTGATGCCCACCGCGCATCATGGTCTGGCAGCGGCCGACGTGCGTGTTAATGCGCTGCAACTGCTCATCGGTCAAGTCTTGAAAAGCATAATAGCTGGTTAGCGTGTTGATACCACCCCACACCAGCCGGTTACAGGTGCCGCGGATCTCGTCTTCGGTCACAATCCGGATCGGGCGCGTGTCGCCCGTCGGCCGGTAGCGTTGGCTGTGGTCGGAGACTTCGCACATCGTCACGGTGCGGCCTTCCAGGTCAGCAATACTGCCGATCATGCGGGCGATGTGCCACGGCACTTGCGGCGGCAGGCTGGTCAGGCAGTCGATGCTCGGTGCGTCGAGGCGCCGCGCACAGCGGAAGAAGTGGCCATAGAGCGGCACGTGCCCGACGAGCCCTTCCTCCATTAACAGGTGGCCACCGGAAAGGACGTGGTGTGCGTGGCACCAGGTCTGGATCTGGCCGAAGTAGTTTTCCGAGACCAATTCGCCCACCGTATTCCAGAAGTCGTAGCGCGCCCGCGCGCCTGCCGGTCCTGCTTCGGCTACCAGCGCGGGCAGTAGCGGGCGCAGTTCCCTGCCGCGACGTTGCTGGAACTCGCGCTCGATGGTGAGCGACCACGGCAACACGCGGTAAGGCATGGGACGGAACCAGTAGTTCTGCAGCGATGGCTCGTCGGTGAAGGTCGAGACGAAGTACCGACCAAGATCCCCGCCCAGTTCTTCCGCGTAACGAGCATGTGTAACCTCCAAGAAGCGCGCCGTTGGTTCCGGTGTCAGCAGGTCGATGCACGGCTTTTTGTAAGCGAGACTGATCGCTGCATGGGTCCCCTCATAGATCAGGTCGTCCGTCATCACCACCACGAACCATGCGCCTGCGGGAGCCTGCCAGGAGAGACGGCTGCCGTCGATCGCTGCCGTAAGATCCCGCGCTTTCTCCAGCGCGATCACGCCGTCGTGACGAGGCAGAGCCGCGGCCAGCACCAATCGGCCGGGCGGCAGCAAGAGCGAAACGGGGCCGCCGCTGGTGTTCGTTTCAGCTACCAGCAGACCGCGCGCGGCCCATTCGGGGTGGCCGCGCAGCGTGAGGTCGCGCGCACTTCCGGAGGGGTAGCCACACTCGTCATAAAGCCAGAGCGACATGCCGGCCGCTTTGGCTTGGCGTACACCCCGCACAAAGGCGGGCCACTTCGTCTCGTCGTCCAGATAGCCGTCAAAGGCGACATTGCCCGCAAAGCCACCGAAGCCCTGCGCCGCCAGCGTCCGCAACTGCCTGTCCTGCGCTGCGGGGTCGTCCTGCTGCGAGTGCATGATGCGCAGGATCCGCGTCGAGGGCGGCGGCACCGCAAAACGCTCGGCTAGTGGTCGATCTTCCGTCGGCAGCGGCGCGAGCACAGACACGGACGGCTCTGCCGCTTGGCAGAACAACGCGACGAAACCGAGCAAGATCGCGGCCAACGACTCTTCGTAATAATTCATCGTCTCTCCGCTTCCGTGTCGGGTTAGTGCAGGACGAACTACACTCGATGTTGTGGACCGTCGTTCACACCCGGGTAACAAAACGTCAGGGCTCAGTTACCCGCTTGGAGTAATCACTTGTTCTCGCGGAACCTCATAGTCTGCGCCTTGCCATGTGAGCACTTGATCACCAAAGCCGTGGAATACGCGCAGCTTGCCGGCCTTCTCAAGGCTCTTCCCTTCGACGACTTGTACCGTAAACAAGGCGCCGCCCGGATAGCTCCTTCCGCCCCATTTCTTGGCGTAAAACGCGGCGAACCTTGGGCCTTCGATCGCCAGTCCCCAGGGCGGAAGCTGCACGGCGCCACCTAGCTCGGTGGTGACCGTGGCGTCGCGCTCGCCGAAGTTCACCACCACGGTCGTTGCACCGTCCCCAGCGCCGTACTTCGCCCGGCGAACCGAGCGATCTGGTGTGAGGAACTCCAAGCTTACGAGTCGATCGTAGGCCGTGGCCGCGTGCAGCGGCCCAAGCAACTCTTGCGTCGTTTTCACGAAAGCGTCGAGAGGATGCATTCCATCGGCCCAGCCCTGGTCGGTCCGCGCGTAGGCGGCGCGGTCTCCCGATGGTTTGTCGTTTTCCGACGCCTTGGCTGCCTCCTCGGTCCAATAGAGATGGTCCGGCACGGAGTGGTAGTAGAGTGGCCGTGCGCAGAGGGCGTGATGGGCGACGAACTCGGCCGCCTCATCGGCCGAATACCCGTACTTGCCCCAGCAGATCTGGCAGTCGTGATAGACCATCTCCCAAAACGGAACCACGGTGGCGCCCAGCCTGGCCGGATCGAGATTGTGGAAGTACCGGCCCGATACCCCCACCAGCCCTTCGAAGAACTCGCTGTGCGCAAGGGCCCACTCCCGGCCGCACTCGCTGCCGAAAATCCCGAACAGCTTGCGGGCTTCGTCGCTCAAACGGCTCTTCCAGGCGACGTCTTCGTTTCGTCCCAGCGGGTGATCGGGGTCGGAGCACTCACGGGGACCCACTGCATAGGTCGTGTCGATGAAATAGCTCCAAGGGGCGAACAGCTTCCGGATCTCGGGGAGGTTTTGCGGGCGCATGGCCATCTCGACTTGCTTCGGTGCGCAGACCATGTAGGCCCGTCCGCCCAGCCACCGTCCGCCGGTGATCAGGGAACCGTCGGGCCTTTTCTCGATGACGGCCGGGTCCCAACTCGCGGCGTCGCGGTACATATCCTGGTAGTTGTCATGCAGGCAGGCAACGAAGCGCAGTTCTTGGATCCGCCGAACGGCGTCGGTCAGCGCGTCGTTTCCGCCGCACTCGGGATTGGCGGGCAGGTTGTCGGGATGTCGGCAGTCGTAGCCGCCTTCGGTCCAGCCACCGATCATAAAGAGGCAACGGCGGATGCCCACCTCCCGGTGAAGGTGCTCGGCAATCGTAGCGGCCTCGTCAAAGGTCCATCGCACGCGGACCGACTCCTCCGCGGTGCTCTCCTCGTTCATGCGGCGCGCCAGACACGTCCAGAGCTTGAAGTCGGCCGCGCCCACCAAAAGCTTTACCCGGGAGTTTCGCTTGATCTTCTCTCGCAGGGTCACCGCCAGGCCCTTCTGATCGGCGATGTGGCGATACCCGGCGGCCAGCGTGTTCCAGTCACCCTTGCCCAGCGGCGTCAGGCGAAGCGAGCGTGCCGAGCGGCGCAGGTTGAAGCCGACCGTGAGCCGCTGCGAACCGTTCTGCCCAGTCGGCAGCGTACTGTTTAGCTCTGCAAACACGTAGGCGTCGCTCCAGCTGACCACCATCGCGGCCCCTCGTTTCACCAGGCCGATCATGTTCATGTGACAGCCTTCGTAGTCCGACGTTCCGAAAGTTCGCGAGAACGTCACGCCGCTTTTGGCAGGGATAAGTAGTCCCTCGCGACACGGCACCACGGCGTAGCCGTCTTCCGCGGCGGTCATCGCCAGCGCGTCGTCCAACACTCGGACGTCGCCGACCGCCTGGCCCTCGTAGCAAATTTCCAGAGAGCGACCTTCGTCGACGAGTCTGAAGATCACCGTCGCATCGTCTGCCGTTTCGACACGCACCGATCGCGCCGAGGCCGCCACCTTGGCAAATTCGCGTTCGAGTCCGGTGGCGGAGCCGGCGCTGGCCGTGCCCTCCGACGGCCATCGCACGCCCGATGCTATGTCCACCATCGACCACTCCCCGGTTTGCGCGTCGATCGTGACCCGCATTGCCGGGCTCTCCAGAACACGTGTGTCGGCTCTGGCCCGGAACGCTGTGCAAAGCACGGTGGCGATCCCGAGCGACGCCGCCAAGCCCCACCTCGTGAAACGGAACCATTGAAATCGGTCCGACATGGTCAACATATCCAACTTCCGGCGCATCGAACGGCTCCTTGTGCTGCTCCCGCGCGATTCGACGCGCGGGCACGTGTTACACTCGGCAAGTTTCCCCCATCATAATCTTGGACATCCCGAGGAGCCACCCGCGGATCGGGCTCCGGCGGCGCCAAATACCCGGTCGCAGCAGCAACGGCTGCAACGCCTCGTCCAGGGGTGTCCGGCTGGCGCGTGCCGTATTTTCCTCGTGCCTATATTTGGCGTCACCCTTGTTGCCCTCAAATGGCCTTTTTGCGAAGGACAGGTGGGCATGAGTTCTCGGTTTGGACCCTGTCCTCACCGCTCTGCTTTCGAGCCGTCCGGATCACTTGTCGTTGTTGATAGTAGCGTCTTTCGTACTTCTCGGCGGTGCCGGAGGATGGGCCGCTGTGTCGTCTTCCACCGTAGCGGCGATGGTTTGAAAGAAACGGGCCGACCACTCCGCGCTCCGCGGACCGCTTCGCCTGCGAGCTTGCGTAATGACGAGTTGCTGCTCTGGATCGACGACAAGGACGCAGCCGGAGAAAGAACCGTGCCCGACGGTGCGTGGACTGAACAGCAGATCTTCGGCGCGCTTCGAGTTCCGACTGGCGCCCGGCTTTACATGCCGGATCCAGTGTAGACCGATCCCTTCGTCTTCGACCAAGCCATGATCGGGCACACGCAGGGGTTCGGGGAGGAGTCGGTCGAACGTTTCAGGAGCGATGTACTCCCACGGGCCGTAGCTGCCGTGGTTGGCAATCCACTGAGCGAGAATACCGAGTTCCATCGCCGTGAACTCGCCATCGGCACTGGCGTTGCCGATGGGTACGTCACCAAATCCCAGCGGCCGGAAGAGGTGGTCGTCGTAAAGCCGGACGGCGCTCTTGCCAGCGACGAGTTCCATCGCTTTGGCAGCGAGTTCGAATCCCAGGCCACTGTAGGCATACTTGACGTTCGGTTGGTTCACGTCGATTCCGTTGAGGATGACGTTCTCCAGATGCGGATTGCGCATGCCGCCGAAGTCGCCGTGACCGGACAGGCCGCTGGTGTGGTTGAAGCACTGCCGGAACGTGGGCACGTGCGGATCCTCTTTCGGATAGTCGGGAAAGACCGCCGACAGAGGGTCATCCAGCGCGATCAGACCTTGATCCAGGAACTGGCTGAACAGCACCGCCGTGACCGTTTTGGTGATCGAAGCGACCCAGCAGCGGTAATCGAGGGAGATGGGTTCTCCGCCCGGCTCGCAGCCGAACGCCTCGTGGGTGACCATGACGCCACGCCTCGCGACCAGGGTCACAAACGGTTCGCCGGTATCCTTCGCCCAGGCCCGGCAGAGTGCATCGATCTTGGTCTTCGCATCGGGGCGCATGCCGGCCTCCGCCAGCGAGCCCTCATGGAGTACGGGGGCTGGCGGCTCGCGGCGACGCGGGGGCCGGAGCGGGCGAACGCGAGGCTGCAATCCCTGGAGTTTGAGCTTCAAGGCCAGGTGATAATCGTCGTTCAGAACGGCAGCGGATTCGACGAACCGCGCCGGGCGTCCCAGCGGCTTGAACTCCGCCAGCCCCGCGATCAGGATGGCCCCCTTCTCGCTGTCGATGGCCGCGCGGGGGAGCAGATCGTTCGCCAGGCGGATCACTTCCGCTTGGTGCTCTTGCAGGGCAACGGGGGCCTTCGGGCCGGGAAAGCGAGGCAAAGCGACGGTCAGATCCGGGGCATAGGAACTGGGAAGTTCCTTGGGCAGGCCGTAAAAGGTCAGCGCGCGACGCAACGGCGTCCCGTTGGGGGCGGTTCCCTCGATCCAAGCCAGCCAGCGGCCAGGCGCGTTGGGCACAGGACACTCGTTGAGCTTTGCATCAAACCATCGGACGCGAGGCCGCGCCTCGCACTCCAGACGTCTGACTTCCTCGACATCGCGCCAGACGATCCGGGGCGTATCACCCGGCTTGAAGATCCAGGTGCCGGTCCTGGCCGTCATCAGTTCCTGAGCTTGAAACTGCCGCCGCTGTTCCTGTCTCCGTTTGGCCGCCGACTCCCGCGTGGAGAGCCCTTCTTGGGCTTTCGGCTTTGGCCGGGTTTGGGCCAGGCCATGTGCTGCGTGGCAGGCGGTGGCGCAGATCGCAAGAAGTAGGGATGCGCGGCGGCTTAGGCGTGTGGCATTCATCGAGTTGGCCCCAATCCCACGGTTCTTCTGGCCTCATAGCAGACTTATACCATACCTGAACACCCCAGCTCTGGCCAGACGGTGGTCTTGGTGCCTTTCGCGCCGAAGATGCCGAAGTACTTCTCACTGGAACACGCTCTTTCGAGGGGATGAGACGCAGATTCTGGAGCCCTGCCGATGACCGGGTTTGCGTCGCCTGCGGCCTTCGCGGAGAGCCGCATCGAGTGGCTGGAAGAGCCGTTGCACCAGGCTGACGTGGGAGGTTACCGCTGGCTCCGTGATCGTTCGCCGGTGCCCATTGCCGCTGGCGAAGGCGAGTGTGGCCGGGAGGCGTTTCGCCCGCTGATCGATCGACGTGCGCTGGACGTCTACTAAGTGGATTTGGCGCGTAGCGGACCGCTTCGTCGATCGTCGATTGGCGTCTTGGCCTCGATCGTGTTTTGCTCCAGGTGAATTACTCCGACTTGCTCCTCGATGAGGATTCCCGTCGTTTGTGTCTGGGCCCCTTTGGGTCGGGAATCGCGAATGGTATTGCCTTTGAAGATCAGCCCATTAGTCTCGCCGCGGATGCGGATTCCGGCGACCGCGCCGTCGGTTCCATTATCTTCGATCAGGTTGTCCTCCAGGCGGTTTCGGTGGGCGGCCATCCCCAGCGTCTCGTTGCGAAAGAACACACCGTTGCTGCCGTTGAGGCGGACCTGGTTGCCTCGAAGCAGATTGTCGGAGTCCTTGTGGCCGATGGAGATGCCAAACCGTCCGTTCTGCTGAAGCACATTCTCCTCGAACCGCCCGTGCCGGACTCGCCAGCAGAGGAACAGGCCATCCGTTCCGTTGCGCCGGGCGACGCAGCGGCGGACGACGGGGCGCTGTGAGCCGCTTCCGGGATGGAGGCCCAACGAGGCGTTGTCTTCGCTGATGCAACCGATCACGGTCACATCGTTTGATTGCTGGAAGCTGATGCCGTCGCCGTTGTAATTGCGGACGGTGCAATCGCGAATGACCGTGCCAAAGGCCCGGTAGAGAAAGATGCCGGCGCCGCGGCAGCCGTTGAGGGGGC
>Ga0180437_10006985_pt1 | contig 14869 bp, 8 predicted proteins | sample SS_ome_4_FD_132410 | JGI IMG/M metagenome (GOLD analysis project Ga0180437, IMG submission 132410) | Hypersaline lake sediment archaeal communities from the Salton Sea, California, USA - SS_3_D_1 metaG | ecosystem: Environmental > Aquatic > Non-marine Saline and Alkaline > Hypersaline > Sediment...
AATCGATTTCTTTGCCCTTGGTCAGTTGAGCGACGATGAGGGAGGAGGCGAAGATCCTCAGACTTCCGCGGTACCGGAACCCGGCGCATTCGCCATGGGCTGGATGGGCCTGTTGGCGCTGTCGCTGTATGGATGGCGACGACGAAGCGGCAAGTGACTTCTTGATGCCCGATCAATAAGCCCCCATCAAGAAGATCGAACCAAGGTTATCTCAGAAAGCAGGCTCTCCTGGAAACAGGGGGACCTGCTTTCTTCTTTTTCTTCGGTCAGCAAGACGATTGTATGAGTTCGATGAGGCGCGCGATTTCAACTCCTAAACCTCGGCTGCAGGCAACAACTTAGGGCATATCCGCGCGGAAAGCGCCTTCTTATGGGGACTCCGGTTTCCTTGACGTCTGCTTCGATTTACACGAGAATTGAGGCAAATTGAGGAGGCCTTCTGGCAGTTCAACTGGGACTGTCCGTTCTTAGAGCACAGGGTCATCTCGATCGTGTCCGCCAGCCCGGCCGCCGACATCTACCAGCTCAACTGCGTTGCCATCGACCCTACAAGGAAAGTGAACATGTTTGATCCCCAGCTCCGCCGACTGTTTATCGCGAATCTGTCGGCGCTCGCGCTGGCCGCTATTCTGGTGTCGCCCGCCTCCGCCATTGTGATCCACGATCCCGTTGGCGTCTCCGGAGCGATCGATCTGGGCACGCCCCACAAGTCCGTGGTCTCGCTGTTTGTCCCGGGCGGCTTTTGCAGTGGCACCTTGATCGACTCGACCCACATCCTGACGGCCAAGCACTGTACCGCGGGAGCTGCTCCCGGCAGCATGAGCGTGCAGTTCTATCTCGACAACGATGGTGTGGCCGACGCAACCTACGGTGTGACGGCGAAAGCGGAGGTGCCTGGCGGGACCTTACTGGATGGGACCGACATCTCGGTCCTCACGCTCAATGCACCCGCCCCGGCCGGGGTGACCCCGCTGCGAATTGGATTTGGAAGCGCCGTCGGTCTGACGGCGGAAACGGTCGGCTTCGGTTTCAGTGGGATCGGCAGCACCGGTACCACGATCGGCTTTGACGGCAAGCGAAAGGCGGCCGAAAACGTCATCGACTGGTACGGCGCAGCCATCGGCGGCGTCGGTGGCGCGAACATTTTCAATACCGATTTTGATAGCGGCAGCAGCAACACCCTCAGCAGCGTCGGCAGCAGCCCCACGCCGCTCGCACACGAAGGTACCACCGCTGGTGGTGACAGCGGCGGCCCCTTGCTGATCGACGGCAAAGTTTTTGGAGTCCTCTCCAGCGGCTCTACCTCGGGCAGCGGATACGGTGACATTTCCTGGTGGACCGACGCGGGTGCCCAGTTCTCCTTTATCAAGGCCGCAGCTCCCGACGCAAAATTCGGGGTCGTGCCAACGGTCGCTTCCGACGCTTCCTTCAGCGATTCCGCCAATCTCGATGTCTTGAACATCGACTTTGGCACCTTGGACGTCGACGACGTCATCGCTCCCGTCTCGTTCGACGTGGCCAACTTCCCCACCGGCCTGACCGTCTCCTATCTCGACCTGTTGAGCACGACCGGCTCGGGCGATACGGGGGTGCTGACAACGGACTTGGAACCGTTCGTGAATATGGAATCCGGCGCGTTGACTTCGTTCAACGCCATGATTGACACTTCAGCGCCGGGAACTTTCTCGGCCTCGTACGACCTCAACCTGTCCGATTTCCTGGGCACCGACCAAACCTTAACGCTCAATCTCAGTGGCATTGTCGAGGCAACTTTGACATGTGCCATCGGAGACGCCGACTGCGACGGGGATGTCGACGTCAGTGACGATATCCTGGTCGCCTTTAGTAACTTTAGCGGCCCCGGATCGTTCGGACTGACGAGAGCCCATGGCGATGTGGAAGGAAATCCCGACGGCAACACGCCCACCACCCCCGGCCCGGCTGATGGAGATGTCGACGTGAGCGACATCCTGACGATGTTCGGCAACTTCACCGGTCCGCTTGACGAAGCAGGACTCGAAGTTCTTGGTGCCTTGGCGGGACCTGCGGAAGCGGGCGACCCGAGCATTCCTGACCTGATCTACGACCCCGCCACCGGCGAAGTCGTTCTTTCGACAGACGGAGCGTCGATCATTGGCTACTCGCTGAAGAGTGCTGGTGCATTCTTGGCCGGTGGCCATACGCCGATTCTCGGTGGTGTTTCGACCAGTCTGCCGACGGAGCTGGCCGAAGCGGCCTTGAGTTCGGCGGACGGCAGCATCGGTTTTGTCTTCCCTGTAGGGCTCGATCTGGCAGCCTTAGCAGGCCTGCTCACGGAGAATACGGTCAGTACCGGGCTCGGCGCGCCGCTGGTCCCGTTTGACCTGGTGGTGCTCGGTCCCGCGGTGCCGGAACCAAGCGCGTTTTTCGTGGCCCTGTCGGCCCTCGGCGCCCTCCTCGCGGTGGCCTACCGCAAGCTCCAGCGTCGAGAAGAGTAACGCTATGGCTAGCCTGAGCAAACACTCGACGCCCCGTTGTTCTACAGCGGGGCGTTTTTTTCGTTCGGCAGAAGAAGCCTGGAGTCGATAGATCCGGAAGAGGGAGGTAGCTTCCCGCACTGTGGCCCGCGGCCATAATTTGCTTGACTCAGCAGCGGCCGCAGATACATTGGGGGGAAGGTCGGCGAGATCGTCCCAGGTGTTGATCGCCCGACCGCTATTTTGAATTCGAGGGTCCGAGCATGAGCCTTCTTAAGGAATCGCCCTGTCGCTAGAGCGGCCCGATCACGAATCGCGACACAGAATTTCCCATACACAACATCCCGATACGCCACATCATGGTCTGTTAGTGGCCATGTTTCTTGGGGCGGGGGCAATCTCGCATCGATACCGCGGATCACTCCCCAGGCAGCTCGCGGCGGAATGATCCTGGCGGTCGCCAAGAGTAGGCATCACCGTGCGATGGGGCTCACAACGAGAATCGAACATCACTTGTCGCTAAGTGGATTCAGTGGAGACAGAGAACGAGAATTGTTGGCAAGGGAATAATCGTACCACTCATTTGAAGGACCGGTTTTCATGAAATCGTCATCTCGCTTTCTGGCGTACTCGTTACTACTCGCAGTTGCTCCCATTCTGTTAATCGTGCCTCAGGCGCTGGCGGTGCCCTACGAGCCGGGTCTCGGCTACTCGCGAATCGAATTGGCAGCTGCCCCGAGACAACTGGGCCCCACGGACGACTATCCTGGTATGTGGGAATACGTTTACGACGTCTGGGGCGGTAACAATTCATGGACACGATTCGCCTCCATCTCGGGCTTTGACGCGGATTCAATTGCGAACCAACACACCGCCACTACTGGCGAAGATCGCGACGGCGACGGGGACATCCTCGACACGGGCGTGTGGCAACGCTGGGACTCCCACAGTGTCGGTGGCTACGCCAACTGGGGCGGATTCCGAGAGAACTCCATCTATCCTTCGTACTGGGACTACGGATCGTCGACGTGGAAACTAGGTGGTACCGAGGTCGGCGGCGGTAACTGGCCCGGTCAGAATACGGTGTTTCAATATCCCAATGAGTGGCATACCGGCGACGAGTATGAAGTCAGCGCACAAGAGATCTGCGTCGTTCAGTTTGGCTGCGGAGCCACGACATTTAGCCCCTACAACAGTTTCCGCCGCTGGCCCGGCATCATTCAAGACTCGGACGGTCTGCTGGGCGGGGACACGCTGACCTTCGACAGCTTTGTTCACACCCACGCCTTTTGGGGCCAAAGCAATGCCTCACTCGAATTGACTTTCCGCGTCGTCCATCCCAATGCACCCGGTTCCATTGACTGGTCGACCTACCACAACGGTGGCAGCTTTTCAGTCGAAGGCACCGTAACCGGGCCGGGCCTGGGAATCGGCTGTGTCGTGGGCGACGCCAACTGCGACGGATTTGTCGACATTGCCAACGACATCCTTACCGGCTTCACGAACTTTACCGGTCCGGGTTCCTTCGGCAAGACGCGATCTCAAGGCGATGTTCACGGCTCCGCCTCCGGGGCAACCGAAATCCTTGATCCGCACGATGGCGACGTCGACGTTAGCGATATCTTGGCCATGTTCGGAGGCTTTACCGGACCGCCAACCGATCAGGGCGAAGGGTTGTTGGGTGTCGCGGCGGCCGGTGACCCCGCCATCCCCGACTTGATCTACGATCCGGCGACGGGCGAGGTCGTGCTGTTCACCGACGGGGCATCGATCATCGGATATTCGCTGAAGAGTGCTGGTGCGTTTCTTGCCGGCGGACATACTCCGATTCTCGGCGGCGTCGCGACCAGTCTGCCGACGGAGCTGGCCGAAGCGGCCTTGAGTTCCAGCGATGGCAGTATCGGTTTTGTGTTCCCGTTGGGTCTCGACCTGGCGGGGCTTGCCGGTCTGCTCACCGAGAACACCGTCAGCACCGGGCTGGGCGCCCCATTGGTGCCATTCGATCTCGTCGTCCTAGGACCGGTCGTTCCGGAGCCAACGACGTTCTCGATGGCCACCGTCGGATTGGTGGCTCTCGGCCTGCTGGGCTGGCGTCGTCGGAGTTTGTCCTGAATAGCGCCAGTCGCTCTGAACGTCGACCGACAACGTGCCTAGATAGAATATTCACGGGGAGTTCGGGCTATCTTCGCGCCCTCGTGGATCGGCACGGGCGGATCTGAAATAACCCTATCTGGCGACCACGGCCTGACCCAGCTCTATGAATCCTGACACGGATTCGTGGACGGAGAGTGCGGGCTACCGCCTGTGCGGATACGCGCGATTTCTGATGGAGTACGCAGCAGTTGGCGACCGATCGGTTTCGTGTTTCGCGCAATCCCTGGAATACTCGTAAACTCTGCGGATTTTCCTTGACACCCTTCTCTCTCTGTGTATTTTAGGGGGGTAGTCGTTGGAGTGTGGAAGAGGCGCCCTCTTGAACGACAGAAGACATTAAGGAATAGCCAGCGGGCTGAGAAGAGCTGTCTGGAATCTCCCCGGGATGGTCGCATTTGCGATGATCTTGGGTCGGAGACTCCCGACAGCTTTTTTCGTTAGATGACAACTCTTGGTAGATCGTGATGCACATAAGGGGAAACAACGTATGAAGACGAATCGGGCCGTAAGAACCCACGAGACGGATGAGGGTTCAAGAAAACGAAAATCGAAGAGACTGGCCAAGCGACTTGCCACTTATGCGGCTGCCGGAACGGCGGCAACGCTCGGCGGCGTCAACATGGCCGAAGCCATAACCATGACCGGTCCCGTCGTCGACGCCCCTGGCTTTGGCGCGGCTCCTGGCTTTCTCCAGGTCGACATCGATGGCGACGGAACGTTCGACATCGAACTCGGTATCCAGACCGGTGCCGGCCCCGCTGCCGCGACGATCAATAGCGAACGTGCGAGCGCGCGTGGCCTGGGTGGCAATTTGCTTGGTCTGCCGGGCGCTGGCTCTTTCTATGGAGCCTATCAGTACCTGAACGGTTTCACCGGATCGGGATTTTCCAATGTCACCTCCGTGAATGACTTCGGTGCTGGCGATGCCACTTTGGGCAACGCGGCGCTGTTCATTCAAAATAACTACGGTTACTTCGGCGTCGGTGGAACGTGGGGAATCGAATTCGACATCGGTGGTCAGACCCACTACGGTGGCTTCTACCGTGTCGTGAAGACGGCCAACGTTCTACGCTATGCGTTCGAGTGGGAATCCGTGCCGAACGCACCTTACGGATCGAATGCCGCGCCTGCGGTTCCCGAGCCGAGTGCCCTGGCCCTGCTTGCTATCGGTTCCGCCGGCTTGGCGATGCGTCGTCGAAGGAAAACAAGCAAGTAGTTTTTGCTGATACTTCCACGTGTTAACTAAAAGGAGTTGCCGTTTGGCAACTCCTTTTTTTTGGTTAGCATAAGGCAGAAACCGCGTCGTTCTACGACGCGTGGTGCTCCTATCCGTTTATCAAGTAGCTCACCTCCATGACTGAATCAACAAGGCCTGCTGCCGACTCAAGCGACAAGCAGCGCGTGGTTCTTATCGGCTGGGACGCCGCCGATTGGGAACATATTGACCCCCTGCTCGACCAAGGGCAACTGCCGAACCTCGAGCGCCTCATCAACGGCGGCACGATGGGCAATCTGGCCACGATGCAGCCCATCCTCTCGCCGATGCTCTGGAATACCATTGCCACGGGAAAGCTCCCCGATGCCCATGGCATCCACGGCTTTATGGAACCGGACGAAGTGAACAACGGCGCTCGTCCCGTAACGAGCGTTTCTCGCAAGGTCAAAGCGATCTGGAATATCTTGAGTCAGAGCGGGTATCGCAGCAATGTGGTCGGCTGGTGGGCGAGTTATCCCGCGGAGAAGATCGACGGTCGGGTGGTGACGCAAAGCATCAAGTCGGCCAAGCGAAGCGACGGCACAGTGGACTTGCCGGCGGGCGCGGTCCATCCGGCGGAATTGACTGAAGAAGTCGCCAACAACATCTTCTTTCCCGACGAAATGTTGCCGGATGATTTCTTGCCCTTCATTCCCGACGCCGCGGACATCAATCAGCAGGAAGACAAGCGGCTGAGAATGTTCGCCAAGGTCTTCTGCGATTGTGCGACCATCCAGGCGATCACCACGGCGCTAATGGAAAAGCCCGACTGGGATTTTACCGCCGTCTATTACGATGCGATCGATCACTTCTGCCACGCCTTCATGGAATACTATCCTCCGCAGATGCCGGTCGTGAGTGACGAAGACTTTGAGATGTATCAGCACGTGATCCCCAGCGTCTATCGTTTTCACGATATGCTGCTCGGCCGGTTGTGGGAGCTCGCCGGGGAAGACGCCCTGATCGTGCTCTGTTCCGATCACGGATTCCAGTCGGGTGGTGGTCGGCCCTTGCTGACCTCCAACGAACCCGCCGGTCCCGCCGATTGGCACCGCGAATATGGCATCGTTGTCATGCACGGTCCGGGAATCAAGAAAGACCATCGCATCTATGGCGCGAATCTTATCGATATCACGCCGACGATTCTGTCTTACTTGGGTTTGCCGCTGGGCGAAGATATGCAGGGCCGCCCTCTGGTCGATGCCTTCGAGAAGCAGGAGGTGGTCGAGACAATCGAGTCTTGGGAAAACGTGCCGGGAGACCACGGCATGCACCCACCAGGCACCAAGCTCGAAGCGCATGACTCGAATGAATTGACCAAACAGTTCGTGGCCCTCGGCTATGTCAACGATCACGGAGATGATCTCGACAAAGCGAGAACTTCGGCCCAAACCGAAATGGATTACAACTTGTCTCAGGTCTACATCGGCAGCGGCCGAGCGGAAAACGCGAGAGAGCTGCTCGAGAACCTCCTGGTTCAATATCCCTGGGAAATCCGGTTTGTCTTCAAGCTCGCCCATTGTTACTTCGCTTGCGGTTATTATCAGCAATGTCTGGACTTATTGGAGAAGGCTTACCCGGGCGATGAGTGGCTGCCTCCGCACATGAGAATGTTCAAAGCGCGGTCGCTCGTTGAGTTGGACCGACTCGATGAAGCACACCAGCACTTCGACTTTCTGAGGCAGCGTAACCCCCGTTCTCCAGACCTACATGCGCAACTGGGCCGCATCTATCACACTCAGCGCCAATATGACAAGTCGGTGGCCGCCTTTGAGCGTGCTATCGAACTGGCTCCCGAAAGGGCAACCGCCTATCAGGGACTCTCCACCGTGCGACTGAAACGACGCGAGAACGAACTCGCCGCCGACGCCGCGCTGACGGCCGTGGGACTTCTCCACTATTTGCCACGGGCCCATTTCAACTTGGGTGTCGCCCTGGCTCGACTCGGAGATTACGAGCGGGCTGCCGTCGCCTTTGAGAATGCCTGTCATAATCATGGATCGATGCTGCAAGGCCACCGCTGGCTCGAACACATTTACACTCGGTTCCTCAAGGACATTGAGAAAGCCGAACTTCACAAACAGCGCTGCGAACAGCTGCGGAAGAATGCCACGGCTCTCAGAAAGCGATCGGAAGAAAGCAAACACGCCACCTTCGATCTTCCCGATCTTCCAGCCCACGACGAACGCGTGGCGACGCTCAACAAAGAACGCCCGATGGGCCAGCACAAGGAACCGGAGGAATCTTCCGGACGCACGTTAACAATCGTTTCCGGCCTGCCGCGGTCAGGAACCTCTTTGATGATGCAAATGCTCGCGGCCGCCGGCCTGGAAGCGAAGACGGACGGAGAGCGAGTCGCCGACACCGACAACCCCGAAGGCTATCTGGAGTGGGAAGCCGTCAAGAATCTGGCCAAAGAACCGGAATTGCTCGACGACCCCGACCTCGACACGAAGGCGATCAAGGTCATCAGCATGTTGCTGCCCACTTTGCCCAAGAAGCACCAGTACAAGATCATCTTCATGACGCGCCCCGTTGAGGAAGTCGCCGCCTCGCAAATGAAGATGATCGAACGGCTTCAGAATGGTGAACCCGATCCAACTTCCGAGGATATCACCAAACAGCTGGAGCAGCATCGAACGGCTGTCTTGTCCTGGATGAAAGCCAACGACCATGTCAAAGCGATATTGGTAAATTTCCCAAATCTGGTCAAGAATCCTGAACCTTACATCGAAGAAATTACAGCATTCTTGGGCGATGAACTGATCTCCAACCCGCAAGCCATGGCATCCGTGGTACGGCCAGAACTTCATCGTCAAAAGCTGAATAAATAGGTTCCGACGGATCGCCTTGGGCAAGGCGACCGCGAGGCTATCGTCTCATCCAGAGTCGGGGTCCGGCACGCCTGCTCGTCTCCTCATCGATAGGGGGGACCCAGCGGGCATAGGATCGGCTGGACGCGCCATCTTCTAGGAAGCCGAGGCCGCTTGTGCGAGAATTAGCCGGGCAAGACTCCCGCCGCTCCACAAACTCCTCTCGTCCTCGCCCCGCTTATGAAGTTGCCCTCTCCACGATCCGTCGGCCTCTGGCTGCTCATCGTCCTGGCGGTGGCCTTTCTCAATTTGGTCGTCGGACGATTGTGCCTACTGTTGGCGGTCGGACCCGGCTATGCGACCGCCGTGTTCGCGCCGGCCGGCATTGCCCTGGCTGTCATGTTGATCTTTGGCACCCGCGTCTGGCCGGGCATTTTCCTTGGTGCCTGGGCGCTTTCCCCCGCATTTGGCGATTCCGCTCTGACAAGTACGACGATCTCGTTCAGCATCGCGGCAGGGTCAACCTTGCAAGCGGTCGTCGGCGCCTGGCTGATTCGCCGCGCGGTCGGTTTTCCAACACCACTCGACGACGAACGTTCGATCGCCAAGTTCTTTATCCTCGGCGGTCCAGTTGCCTGTACCATCTCCGCAACTTGGGGCATGGCAACCGTGAAGACCGCGGGAATCGAAATCGACAATCTGCTTTACGACTGGACCACCTGGTGGGTTGGCGATTCGATCGGTGTCATGATCTTCGCCCCATTGTTACTCATCTGCGCTGGTCAGCCTCGTGAAGTTTGGCGCCCGCGGTGGCTAACTGTTGGAGTGCCTTTGGCAATCGCCTTCGGTGTCGTGGTAAGTCTCTACTACTACGCGCGGGAAAACGCCGAGTCGGACACCCGACTGGAGTTCAACCATTTGGCCGATACGATTCACGGAGCCTTGGCCAGCAAGACCAACAGTTATCGGGAATCGCTGAACTCCATCGTGGGGCTTTACCAGAGCAGCGTCCGAGTCGACCGCTCGGAATTTCGTTTATTCGTCGAGCGAACGTTCGCGCGTCAGCCCGGCATCACGGCCATCGGATGGGTCCCCAGAATTCCCAGTGAAGCCTGGCGTCAGCATGAGCAGGAGACTCGCCAGGAAGCCCTCCAGGACAGTGACGAGGCGGTGAGTCGAGCCTTGGAACAATATCGTGTCAAACAATGGCAAGCCAATGACACCTGGACGCCCTACGAGAAGATGACCGCGAATGAGTTCTATCCGGTCCATTTCATCGAACCCCACCGGAATAATGAAGCCGCCTTGGGTATCGATCTCGGTTCGAATCCGGCCCGTCTTGCGGCACTCCAGCGAGCGCGGGACACCGGCCAACCGATCGCCACGGCACCGATTCAACTGGCGCAGGAAGTCGAGGGCAGACTCTCCCTGTTGCTAATTGTTCCGATTCAAGTCAAAGGACTCCCACAAGAAACGGTCCAGAATCGGCGTGACAACCTGAGTGGCTTCGTGTCGGGCGTGGTACGACTCCATGAGGTGGTCGAGTCGGCCTTCGATCCATTCGATCTGGCATTGGTTCAGATTAGTCTGCTGGACAATTCACCGGATCAATCGCAGCCCCGACTGCTCTACGGACAATCGCCGGAAGAAGTCGACAAGGCCGCGACCCCTGAACAGATCCGCCTGAGGTCGGTCAGTGAATTCGATGTGGGAGGTCGAAGTTGGCAGCTGCAAGCGACTCCCAGTACCCTGTTCATGAAGACCGCTCACAATCGCGAGCTATGGGGGGAGTTGGCCATCGGGTTTCTGTTTACAGTCTCGGTGGTCATTTCGACTCTGTTGGTCACAGGTCGAAAGCGACAGGTCGAACTGCTCGTTGCCGAGAGAACGAACGAGTTGCGCGTGGTCCGTTTCGCCATGGATCACATGGCGGATTCGATCTTTTGGATCAACGATCAAGGCCGTTTCTTTGACGTCAGCCGCTCCGCCTGTGAGAAACTCGGTTACTCGCGCGAGGAATTGCTATCGATGTACGTCTGGGATATCGATCCCGACTACCCGCGAGCCCGTTGGGGAGCGAATCGCGGGCAGCTTCGCGAGCACGGACGTATGCTGTTCGAGTCGCGCCATGAGACAAAAGATGGGCAGATCTTTCCGGTCGAAGTATCGACCGGTTACATGGCCTTTCTGGGGGAAGACTACTTGTGTGCCATCGCTCGTGACATTACCGATCGAAAGAACACTGAGAACCGGCTGAAATCCGATGAGGAATTCTTGCGAAGTCTGCTCGACTTGCAAGAACGAGAACGCCGGACGGTCGCCCTCGAAATTCACGATGGCTTCGTCCAATATGCCGTCGGCGCGCAGATGCAGGCGGAAGCGCTGCGACCGGACGACGACGGGGCAGCGCCCACTCCTTTGAAGATGGTCATCTCGTTGCTCAAGAAGGCCATTAACGAGGGCCGGGGCATGATCAGCGATCTGCGCCCGATGGTCATCGATGAGTCGGGAATCGTCAGTGCCATCGAGCACCTACTGGCTGATGAGCGCAAGCGAGGACTCGATGTCGACTTTGCTCATCAAGTCTTGTTTGAGCGGTTGGACCCGATGCTTGAGAGTGCGATTTTTCGTATTGTCCAAGAGGCCCTGAACAATGTCCGGCACCATAGTCAGACAAGCCAGGCGATCGTACGTATGACGCAGGAAGGCGACCAACTGAGCATCACCATTCAAGATGACGGCGTCGGATTCGATCCGGAACAAATTTCCCACGATCGCTTCGGCTTGCGTGGCATCCGCGAAAGAGCCCATCTGTTCGGTGGAGCCGCGGATATCGAGAGTCGTCCGGATGGTGGGACCGTCGTCCGTGTCGACCTGCCTATCTCCCAGCTCGACACCGAGCAGAAACCGTGATTTTCTTGCCCTTGGTCGTCCGGCAATTCTTTGCCGATTTCGAAGCGGAACCTTCTTCACGCGACTAATGCGTGAACTCAAAGCCGGCAAAGATTCCGGTGTAGAAAATGGTTCCGCTGGTATCGATGGTGTCGATCGGATCGACGTTCGGAACTCCATTGACGATCGGCTGATCGGAGGCCAAGGCGATGTTGTTGACCCACAACAATTGCAAGCCGACTCGAATCGCCAAGTTGTACGTGAGATCGTATGAGGCGGCCATTCCCAATTCGGCCACCGACGACGTGTTATTGTCGTTAAGTCGGTTGTTGCTATCGGTGGTGAAGTTCGAGACGTTTCCGTTTCGGGAGGAGATGCGATTGTCGTAAACGCCGACTTTGGCCACACCCTCCAACTGCCAGGCATAATCGGCTGGCAGCAGCGAACCCTCAATACCGACCTGAAATCCGTACAACTCGTTGTTCGTGCTGTAGAAGAGATTGTTCGAGGCGGTGGAAGTATCGGCCAGATTCAGTGAGAGCAGCTCATCGACCGCGACGTGACGAAAGCCGGCCAGCAAACTCACCTGACCGATGTGGCCCTTGAGATTCGCTTCGGCGCTTCGCAAATTCGAGTCGTAGAGCAGGGTTCCAGAAACAGGGAACGCGCCGCCCAGGATACCGGTCGCGGTCCCGCCATCGACGATCATCCCGTAGCCGTCGGCCGGGGCGAAATTGACTCCGCTGGTCATCTCGTCAACTTGGAAGTAGCGAACCTCGAACGCCGTGCAACAGTTCATCTCGACCTGCGCGGCCGCTTCCCAACCGGTCTCCAGGTTGAATCCGATATCGGAGGCGTCCAAGAATGGAAATACCCCAAAGGCATCCTGCCGAGCGACAAGGTCCTTGGCTTCAGGACGGTCACGATGCAGGAACAAGGCTCCACCGCGAAGTTTCACCAGCGGTTCGTCGTTGCCAAGGCCCAGCCAGCCACCATGTCCTCCACCGTATCCGCCTCCACAGCTGGCACAGCCATAGCCGTCATATTGCGCGTGGGCAGTCGCTGTCGCGACGAGGCTTACCGCAAAGATCGTTAGCACGTATGTGATATGTTTCGCCGACATGGCTCGCTTCTCTCATGTTGGTGGATGGGTCGATATCGGGGCCTGGACCGGCACCCGTATAACCACATCGACCGATATCACCGGCAGAAACCGAAAAATCCGGTGAACCCGTACAACCCTTACAACCCGCAAAGTTTAACATCGACCGCTGGCACTGCTGGCAAACAGCGATTCGCGACATACGGAGCCGCTTAACGCCAAGTTCCATGTCCAGAAGCGAGAGTGAGCGACTGGGAATTAAGACCGCGTACGGTTAGATTCAGTTTCCGGTAGTCTCAGTTTCGTCGAAGCCTGAGACAGCGGTAGTAGCACCGCAGCATCCCAGCGGAGTAACCGATTCATCCCCGTGAGAGCGCGAAATAACGATGAGCAAAAACCTTATGGGCCAGCGAGCGGTCTCCTTTGAGCTTTCTGACACAACCGGGAAGACCTATCGACTGGAACAATTCGCCGGACAGCCTCTGTTGCTCGTGTTTCACCGGCATCTCGGCTGACTGCCTTGCCGAGAGCACCTGTTGCAGTTGCAGCAGCACGAAAAGGAAATCGACGCGCTGAACCTGGCGGTGCTGGTCGTCACCTTCGAGACACCTGAACGTGCTCGAACCTATTCCGCGGACATGCAACTGCCATGGCCGCTGCTGGTCGACGAGAGTCGCAAGCTAGCCACAGCCTACGGCATGCACCGAGGGCGGGCCTGGGATCTGTATGGGCCGTCGGCGCTCTGGGTCTACCTGAAACTACTGGCCCGGGGCCGGCGACCAAGTCGCCCCACCAACGACATCACGCAATTAGGCGGTGATGTGCTTGCAGATCACGACGGCACCATCCTACTGCACCATGTCGGTCGCGGACCCGCCGATCGTCCGCCCGTCGACGCGATTCTCCGCCTGCTGCGCTAACCCAACACTCGAAAATCCACCTTCAGCACTGGGGATCGCGGAGAAGGAGGCCGAACGAGCGAAACGCTAGCGTTGACAGCGCCCCGCCCGCCGTACCGAGTGCCATGAAGGCCTTGACCGCGGTGCCAGGAATTCCTACCGTTGCGCCGCTAATTTCGATCCCCTGCGATATTCCCTCGCAGTAATTCCTCTTGATGAAGATAGTGTTACGTATGAAAGCCCCGGCCACGGTCACCGACGCCTCGACGACGCCCGTTCCACTCCTCGATCTTGCTCGGCAAAACGGTCCGCTCGAACAAGAAATCCGTGACGCCATCGATGAAGTCTGTCGCTCGGGTCAGTTCGTCCTTGGGCCGGCAGTAAAGCAGTTGGAGGCCGCGGTCGCCGAGTGCTCTGGAGCCAAACATGCCATTGGATGCGCCTCGGGAAGCGACGCCTTGCTGTTAGCCCTGATGGCCATTGATGTCGGACCGGGCGACGAGGTGATTGTGCCAAGTTTCACGTTCTTCGCGACGGCCAGTGCCGTGGCACGACTCGGTGCCAAGGTCGTCTTTGTCGACATCGCCCCCGAAACCTACAACCTCGACCCGGCCGCCGTCGCGGCGGCGGTCACACCAGCGACCAAGGCGATTATCCCGGTGCACCTGTTCGGTCAGTGTGCCGACATGACCTCGATCAACGACATTGCCCGTGAGCACTCGCTCACCGTGATTGAGGATGCCGCCCAGGCGATTGGCGCAGAGCACAACGGGGTGCGAGCTGGTTCGATTGGTGAGATCGGCTGCTTTAGCTTTTACCCGACCAAGAATCTTGGCGGCATGGGCGACGGCGGCATGTTGACCACCAACGACGATCAGTTGGCCGACAAGCTGCAACTGCTGCGAGGACACGGTATGCGACCTCGTTATTTCCACCAGGTCGTCGGCATTAACAGCCGGCTCGATTCAATCCAGGCCGCAGTGATCAATGTGAAAATGCCTCACCTGGAACGCTGGAGTGATCAGCGACAAGAAAACGCTGAGCGTTACACACGACTGCTCAACGAGGCTGGTCTGTCTGACGAGATCGATCTGCCCGTCGGTCCATCCGAGGCGAGCAGCGGCCGACACGTCTGGAACCAATATACAATTCGCGTCCCGGGCGGCCGACGCGACGCGCTACGTACTTATCTGAGCGAAAGAAGTATCGGCAGCGAAATCTACTATCCGGTGCCATTGCACCAACAGGAGTGCTTCAGCTCGCTCGACTATGGGAGTGACGCTTTGTCACAAACAGAT
>Ga0180437_10006986_pt1 | contig 14865 bp, 10 predicted proteins | sample SS_ome_4_FD_132410 | JGI IMG/M metagenome (GOLD analysis project Ga0180437, IMG submission 132410) | Hypersaline lake sediment archaeal communities from the Salton Sea, California, USA - SS_3_D_1 metaG | ecosystem: Environmental > Aquatic > Non-marine Saline and Alkaline > Hypersaline >...
AGCGCGTTTAATTTCCATTGGAACCGTTACCGTTTCCGCCTCCCTGGTCACTCCATTTAACCTGCCGTGACGGCACGACAGTCGAAATGGCGTGCTTGTAGACCATCTGCGTAACCGTGTTTTTCAGCAAGATCGCGAACTGATCGAAGGATTCGATCTGGCCCTGCAGCTTGATGCCGTTTACCAGGTAGATCGCAACCGGTACACGCTCTCTACGTAACGTATTCAGGTAAGGGTCTTGTAAATGGTGCCCTTTTGACATTATCCCGCTCCCCGTCATTTTTATTTTTTTGGGTCAAGATTACGGCTTTGAGGTGGTTATACCATACACCAAAGCCCCGCGTACAAACAGTATCATAGTAAAGATCTGAGATTTTTCAGCATATTCAATAATTTGACCGACTGCGGATCAAAAAAATTGCATGCTTTCTCTTTTCTGAGCCAGGTCATCTGCCGTTTTGCGAGCTGCGCAGTCGCGATTATCGCCCTTTCGCGCATGGTTTCGAAATCGTATTCCCCTGCCAGCATGGCCCATACCTGGCGGTAACCCACTGCGCGTATCGCGGGCAAATCCGCGCTCAGATCCTCGCGCCGGTAAAGCTGCTCTACCTCCTCGATCAGGCCCGCATCGAGCATCGCGTCGAACCGGCGCGCGATCATGGTCCGCAGCTCGGTGCGATCGGGCGGCATCAACGCGATTTTTACCCGCCGGTAAGCCAGCCCTTCGGCGCCCTGTTCACGCCAGAATTGCGTCAGCGTTTTCCCTGAAACTTCATACACCTCCAGCGCTCTTTGAATCCTTTGCGGGTCGTTCGGATGGATGCGCCGGGCCGATTCGGGGTCGACCTTCTGCAGCCACTGATGAAGGCAGGCCGACCCCCTGGTGCGCATTTCCCGGTCCAGCTGCCGGCGAACCTCGGGCGCCGCATCCGGCAGTTCGGCGATGCCTTCCTGCAGGGTTCTGAAATACAGCATGGTGCCACCGACCAGCAACGGGATCCGCCGGGCCGCCGTAATCTGCTGCATTTCAGCCAGCGCATCGTCCCGGAACCGTCCCGCTGAATAGGCCTCGGCCGGATCGCAGATATCGACCAGGCGATGCGGCGCCCGGGCCAGTGTCGCCGGGTCAGGCTTGGCGCTGCCGATGTCCATGCCGCGATAAACCATCGCGGAATCGACGCTGATGATATCCATCGGCAATTCGTCCGCGAACGCGATCGCCAGGTCGGTCTTGCCGGTCGCGGTCGGACCCATGATGAACACCGCAAGCGGTTCGTCGGGCGAGTTACCGCATTCGACGATTAAAGATATCTTTTTAGCCACAGAGACACAGAGGACACAGAGTTTTATTTGTGTGTATGCGTAGCGGCTTTAGCGGGTAACCTGTTCGCCGCTAAAGCCGCTACTCCACACGGGTTTGGATGAAGCAACAGGACCATGATCAAGACCACAAAAAGAATTCTCTGTGCGCTCTGTGTCTCTGTGGCTAAAACTTATCCACATCAACGCCCGCGCTGAAACAGTTTGTCGAGCTCGTCAACTGTTACCTGAACCCAGGTCGGGCGGCCATGGTTGCACTGGCCGCTGCGTTCGGTCTGTTCCATATCGCGCAGCAGCGCGTTCATTTCGGGCAGGGTCAGTTTGCGGTTGGCGCGCACCGAGCCGTGGCAGGCCATGGTCGACAGGACCTCGTTGATTGCCTCGCGGATACGGGAGCTGCTTCCGTGTTTCAACAGATCGGACAGCACGTCTCTGACCAGCGCCTCGTTGTCGCCCTGTGCCAGCACGACCGGAACCTGGCGGATACGAACACGCTCGGGGCCTGTCCTGTCGACTTCCAGCCCGAGTTCACCGAACAGCCCGGGGCTGGACTCGACCAGCGCCGCCTCCTTTTCACTGACGTCGATGTTCAGGGGCACCAGCAGCGGCTGCGACTGTATGCCGTCGTGCAGCTGCTGCTTCAGGCGCTCATAGGTGATGCGCTCATGCGCCGCGTGCATGTCGACCAGCACCATCCCCTGGGCGTTCTCGGCCAGGATATAGATGCCGTGCAGCTGCGCGCGGGCATAACCCAGCGGCGGCACCTCCTGCTCTTGCTCCGCAACTTCGATCACGGCCGCAGCCGCGGCAGCATTCGCTGCGATGCCGCTGTAGGCGGACATCTGTTCGGCGACGGCCAGTGACAGGGACGCCTGGCTCGAACCCGGCCCATACACGCCCGCATTGGCGGGTGGGTGACCGGGCCTCCGGTCATCCGCCTGCCCCGGGCTGGCTGTGGCGGCAACGTTCAGCCGATGATCGGCGTCGTCCGGCCTGATATCGGCGAGCGACTTGTGAATGGCCCGGTATATAAAGTCGTGAACGCTGCGGCCCTGCCTGAAGCGCACCTCGTGTTTGCCCGGGTGCGCATTCACATCGACCGTGGCGGGGTCGAGTTCGAAAAACAGCACATAGGCCGGATGCCTGCCGTGATAGAGCACGTCCTGGTAGGCCTGGCGGATCGCATGATTGACCAGTTTGTCGCGCACCGTGCGGCCATTGACATAGAAATACTGCATGTCCGCCTGGCTGCGTGAGAACGCGGGCCTGGCAACCCAGCCCCACAGGCGAAGATCGTCGATCGAAAAATCGATGTACACCGCGTTTTCGATGAACGCAGGACCGCAGACACCCGCAATCCGCTTTTCCTGCTGAAGACGGTCGTTCGCCCGGCGCAGCTGCCTGACAGCCCGGCTGTTATGTCGCAGCGTGATATCGACGTTGAAATGGCTCAGCGCTATGCGCTTGACCACGTCCTCGAGATGCCCAAACTCGGTTTTCTCGGTCCGCAAGAATTTACGTCGCGCCGGCACGTTGTAGAACAGGTCCCGGACTTCGACCGTTGTACCGCCCGCGTGCGCCGCGGGTCGCACATCGAACGCCTCGGCTGATGTACTGCTGATGCACCAGGCCTGGTCATCATCCTGCCAGCGCGAGGTCAGGCTCAAGCGACTGACCGAGGCGATACTCGGCAGCGCCTCACCCCGAAAGCCCAGGCTGCTGACGCGCTCGAGATCCTCCAGCTTGTTGATTTTGCTGGTCGCATGAGAGGAAAGTGACAGTTTCAGGTCGTCCTTGTGGATACCGTGGCCGTCGTCGCGGATGCGGATCGACTTGATCCCGCCCTGCTCCACGTCGACCTCGATGCGCCGCGCATTCGCATCGAGACTGTTTTCCAGCAGCTCCTTGGCAACCGACGCAGGCCGCTCGACCACCTCGCCGGCTGCGATCTGGTTGACCAGGTGATCGGACATGACATGGATACGGCGTGGCATGGCGACACATTATATATAGGTTGCCGTATCAGCGCATAGCTTATGGGCTTATGGGGTCGGACCAGCACAACCCGTTGAATACCTTGAAAAACCCAATCAGGCTAGCCCCGGAAAACTTCTTAAACCGGGCATTTGATGCCTCAAATGGCCGGTTTAAGAAGAATTCAGCCACTTTACTGATTATGAGAACGCGTCTTGCCTTTTTGAGTAGCTGAAACCCGGGTGCAGGTACGACTCCAAACAAACCGCCATAAGCACCATCAACATGTTCGAACAATGAAGATTTTTTGAAAAGTGACAATTGTCAATTACACACCCCATTCGTGCTGATAGGTTCTGACGTTGTCTGAACAAGGACGTTCGGACCTTAAAATCCCTTCTATCCCTGTTTTCAACGGGAGAGCGCACAATTTTCCATTATGCAGACAGGATAATTCGCACAATCGCCGGAAAAACTGCAATCAGTATGCGCCCTTAATGAATACAACCGGAAGCGTGCATTCGACGTCTCGAATCTCGTATCAGTCAGGGACGAATCACACGCGCAATAGCGAAGACAAGACTACTGCACGCCCATGATAGACGTCCGCAACACGGGCGCGACTTTTCGAACACTAAAAGCTACTTCCCGGTCTGGATAGCCGCCCTTTCGCTGCACCAATGACTCCATGGATCCATCGATCGCGAGGATCCGGCCCAGAAAGGTAAAAGTGTCGAAGTTATTTACCCGTCGGTCGCTGAAAAACCTGGGCAAATTTTCAGGTTATTGATTATCTGGAAATTTTTTCTCTTGGCCTGTTCCTTGCATGCTCATAGTAACCGGTTCTATTAGCTTGTTATCCGGCAAATGAGTTACGTATCAAGGAATATAGTCGCTGTTGGCATCTGCGCACTACTATTCGGCTGTACTGTTGATAACGATAACAATAAAAAACATTCAACCGACCAAGTGCTGGCGGACGCCTATGGATTGGTTCTGGAACCATCCAGAGACATGTATATCGATTTCGACAGGATTTCCAAAACATATACCGAGACCATGGCCTGCATGGGCATGACGGCGCCGGGGCCCAGGGTGGAATACAGAAGTTTTTCATTTTCCGGCCTTGGCGGTGCGTGGGCAGTCTATGTGCCGGTTGCTAGCGTTATACTGATAAACACCGATGAAGACGATTCACTGAGAAAAAGAGATTCCAGCACAGATATAGAAGCGCTCCAGCACGAGTTTATTCACCACATTCTGCATATGAACGGCGCCGGCGAACAAAGTCGAGGGCATGCATCATCACTCTTTAGAAAGTGCGGCCTGGGCGTCAAGGTTTCAAATTAGCAGAATTTCGGAACGGACCCTCGCAGGTTTTTGACCACCATAATCTTCGTTCAATGGCAGGCTCACCCGGGAGGCTTATTGGCGCCTTCTGGCGCTCGAAATACGGCGCCTGAGACCTCGCACCGGCATTCAGCGCAGCCGTATACAATGCGTCTCCAGTGCTGTAACAGTGTCGGTACACTCTTCTTGAATGGCGCTTTTGGACTGTCAAATGCTGCGTTTAAGCCATAAAATAGGCTAAAAACTGCTTCAGTTTTTTTGATATTCAACAAGTTGCACCGGTCCGACCCGATTACCCATGAGAGAAGAAAACCTTTCCCTTCGCGCCAAATACAACATCACTGCCATGTTTTACGATGTCCTGGACTACCCATGGGAGCGGATATACCGGAAATGGCGACCTCGTTTGCTGGGAGACTTGCGCGGCAAGGTACTGGAGGCAGGCGTAGGAACAGGAAGGAATTTCCTGCACTATCATCAGAGCGTTGATTTGACAGGCGTCGATCTGAGTGACGTTATGTTGAGAAAAGCCCGTAAGAAAGCGAAAAAAGCCCGCTGCAATATACAGCTTCTGCATGACGATGCGAGCGTCATGCGCCAGGTCGAATCCGATCACTATGACTGGATAATATCCACCTTCCTCTGTTGTGTCATGCCGGATGAGTTTCAACCAGCCGCACTTGAGCAGTTCGGCCGGGTCCTGAAACCGGGCGGCAAGTTCAAGTTACTCGAGATGATTTATTCGAAAGACAGGAAGATAAGAAGGCGACAGGAGTTTTTCACGTCGTTTGTCGAGAAGGTCTATGGCGCCAGGTTTGACAGGCATACTGTTGAATTTCTCGAAGAATCTCCCGACCTGGAAATCACCAGCATGCGTTTTTTGAAGGACGATGTTTATCTGCTGATTGAAGGCGTCAAAAAGGGGTAGCAGACTACCCGATAAACCCTGTTCAAGAGCACTTGAAGCGCTGCCGGCAGGCCGCATGAAACTGTCAGCCGGCCTGAGATCAGCCAAAGCCAACACGCAGCCCCCGGCCCGTAGCAGAAATTCAGCTCATGTTTTATTATTGGGCAAAAACAACAATAATCCAGGTGACAATAATGTCTGATTGCGGCTCAAAATTCTGTTCTAATATAGAAACACACAATAAACACCGATGCCCGGCAAACGGGAAGGAATACAAGACCGTACCCAAGAAAACGATTCTGCATCACATCAAGGAGCCCTGGCGCTGGCAGGACAAATCTCAAAGCTATTATTTTTGTGATGATCCGGAATGTGATGTGGTCTATTTCGGGAAGGATAACTCAACAATTGAGAAATCGGCTCTAAGAACGATCGTGGGCATTAAAGAAAAATCCGGCACTTTTCCTGTTTGCTATTGCTTTGGAATATCTGCCAATCAATTAGCTGCAATCCCGGAAGCCAGAGCATTTGTTGCTCAAAAGACCAAAGAGCATGTTTGTGAATGTGAAGCTCGCAACCCTTCTGGTAAATGTTGTTTGAACGATTTCCCACGGTCATAAATCGCACTGCCCGCTATCTGGCCGAAAGGTGACGGTCGACAGGACTGTTCCGCCTGCACCCGTTTTTTCGGGCAATACGAATTACTCCTGACCTGTCAGGATATTTTGAAGCTCCTGATCAACCACGCTGTACTGCTCCATGAACTCGTCGATAACGCTGAGTGGCACCTGGCTGTCCTTGCTCAACTCCTCGATTCTTCTGCAGGTATCGGCCAGCGCCATGGCGCCTACAGTCAGGCTCGATGACTTCACGCTATGCGCTATGCCGGACTGTGATTCTGAATCCGCCTGGCGAACAGCCTCCGCGAGTTCTTCAAGCTGTTTCGGTGTCTGCTCCAGGTAGAGACCCACTACTCGTTTGACGAGCTCTCGTTTTCTGTACTTTTTCCGGGCGTTCAGTTTTTCTAGTACTGAAGGATCAAATGCTGGAACCAGCTCCGCCTCAGCATCATCGGTTGATGCCTGCTGCTGGACTTCTTCATCAGGGTTACCACTCGCTGTACGCTCCGTAATTCGCTCGCGCCCCTCGGCCGGGGCCTCCGGCCTGGCGCCTGTCCACTGCGTAACCTTTGATGTAATTTCTTCGAAGCTGAATGGTTTGGCGAGAAAATCATTCATACCGCTGGCAAGGCACCTCTCCTTCACTCCCTTGATTGCATGAGCGGTCAGGGCAACTACCGGGGTCTGCGGCAGCTGCATCTCGTTTTCAAACTTGCGCAGTTTCTCGGTCGCCATGAACCCATCCATTACCGGCATTTCACAGTCCATGAGAACAAGGCTGTACTGGTCGCTGCGCAGCGCCTTTAAAACTTCTTCACCGTTACTGGCCACATCCACTAGGAAACCGGACTGCTCCAGCATATCGACTGCCACCTCCTGGTTGACGAGGTTATCCTCGGCCAGCAGCAGTTTGCTCCCGCCCCGGCCCGCCGATGCCTTTTCCTGATAGACAAACGGCCGCGGAAACTCCTGTGCACTGGCCTGGGCAGCAGGCTGCCGGGCCATAGGCAGATCAACCCAGAAACGGCTGCCCTGCCCCAGGAGACTTTCGACACCGATCCGGCCATTCATCAGTTCCACAAGTTGCTTGCTGAAACTCAGGCCGATACCGGTACCTTCAATGCCCATGTCATCCGCATCAAGCCTGGAAAAAGGCTTGAACAGCTCGCCTTTCAGATGATCGGCAATACCATAGCCGGTATCCGCCACCGAGATACGTATGTGATCCTCGCCGACCTCTTTGAACATAACGGTTATCGAGCCTCCCGTCCGGTTGTATTTCACGGCATTATCGAGCAGGTTGACCATGACCTGCTTCAGCCGTGTATAGTCGGCGCGCACCCAGAAGCCCCGACCAGGCTCTTCGATATACACATTGATACGCCTGCTGTTTGCTTTCCCCTCGATCAGTTTGAGCGCATCTCGCAAGACAGCCTGGGACTCGATGACGTCCAGATGCACTTCGATTTCCCCTGTCTCGATCCTGGAAAAATCGAGAACGTCATTTACCAGTGACAGTAAATGGTGGCCCGCGTCATTGATTTTTTTGGCCCGCTTGCGTTGTTTCGTGGTCAACGGATCATCCCTGTCCAGAAGCTGCAGCTCGTTCAGGCCGAGCACGGTGTTCAGCGGGGTACGTAATTCATGACTCATCAGGGACAGGAACTCCGATTTGGCCTGGTTAGCCAGTTCCGCTTTCTCGCTCTGGATCAGCAGTTTTTGTTCGTTGTTTGTCGATGCCTCCTGCAGTTGCAGCATTTTTTCGTTGTTCCTGTAGAACCCGGTGGAGGTCCTTAGCAGGAACACCATGTAAACCAGCATCGCGATCGACACAGCGAACGCATTGGGAAAACCGGCCGTCAGTACGCCGATCACCAGCGGCAGGATAAGCAGGGAAGTAAATATGTATATCGGCGCTCGTCGGTATCCCATGGTCGTGTTTGATGCCGCCGCAATACCCATGATCACGATAAACAGAAGAATTTTTCCTTTCAGATCCAGTGCCGGAAACAGCCAAAGCGCGATGCCCGCCCACAAAGCGCCCGTCATCACCACGCCGGCAATGAAAATCACTTCAGCATGCAGATAGTTGACCCTGTGTTTTTTCTTCTGACTCGAGTAATGCCAGTTTGATATGGCCCTGAATATGAGCACGCCGCAAAACAGTGCAAACCAGACGGCAAGATTATGCCACCCCACCGAGTCGCTAAGGAACAAAAATACCAGCGTCACCACCACTGCCGTGGAGATGATTGCAAACGGCAGATCCTCGTACAAAAGATCAATTTGTTTTCTGTAAACCCAGGAAGATTGCGCGGCGCGCTCACCGTGACTGTCGACTCGCATCAAAACCGGTCCGTTGTTGTCAATACATGGATTTCCGGTGAATATAACAATAAAAAGAAATCCCGCGAGGAATATTAATCGCTCCATGGACAATTTAATAGCTTTACAGCTGCGCTTACCCGGGTTAACGGCTTTCCGAACCGTGCGAATGTGAAGTCCAGGCTCTACCCGTTCACCCTGTCACGGAAGCAAAAGCGGCCGTGCCCGGATCACGCCGGCCCGAAAAGGATTCGCACTACCCCGTCCGCCCCGCCATAGGTACAATGCAGGTATCTTTAACCCCCGGACGATATATCGTGCCAAACGAAACAGGAGCGACAGAGCCATCACGGGTCCTGGTGGTAGACGACGATTCGACCATGCGTCTGCTGATGACCGAGACGCTTGCTGTAGACGGCTACGACATCGCTGAGGTCGACAACGGGCCGGCGGCGCTCGATGCCATTGCGTCGTTCAGGCCGGACATGGTCCTGCTTGACGTTAAAATGCCCGGCATGAGCGGATTCGAAGTCTGCTCGGAAATACGCAAGCGCACCGGCGATACCGATATCTCCGTGGTGATGGTAACCGGACTTGATGATCCTGAATCAATAGAAAAGGCTTTTCAGCTCGGCGCCACCGCCTTCGTCACCAAGCCGATAAACTGGGACACCTTCCCGTACCGTATTCAATACCTGCTAAAAGCCAGAAACGCGATTGTCGCGCTGAAACAACGTGAGCTGCATCTCGAACATACCGAAAGGATCTCCCGGATACTGACGCAGAGCAAAAACAAGGACACGATACTGCAGGAGGTACTGAACGAACTGCTCGACATCTTTTCCGCAAATAATGCCTGTATTCTGACTGCGCTCGATCCTGGCGACGCCGACGCCGGCATCACCTGCGAAGCCAACGCCTCGAAACCCGGGGAAGGCGATACAACCTGCTCCCGCCTGGCTGAATGCACCGACAGGAAGATGCTTCACAGATCAAACAGCAGCGAGTACCCGATCGTTCTGGCCCGTTCTGCCCATCGCGCCTCGGAATCCGGGCAAGAGGCCGGGGAAGACTTCCATCAAATCATCATGCCGCTGCACGTGCATAACAACCGCGCCTGGTTTATTACGCTGTTCAGAAGCGCTTCCTCCAGGCCCTGGACTGACCCCGAGCAGGAAACCTTTTACATTATCTCCCTGCGCCTGTCGGGAATCCTGTCACGTTACCTCCTGATGGAGAGGCTCCACCATAGCGAAAACCTGTTGCGGCAGGCTCAGCATATCGGTCATATCGGAAACTGGCATTGGGACAACCAGCGCAAGGTCCTGACCTGGTCAGACGAGATGTATAACATCTACGGCTACGAACCCGACAGCCTGGTTCCCACTTTCGATGTGTTCCATGCCGCAGTTTTTGAAGATGACCGCGACAAGTACGACCGTTTCAAAGAGAAGGTGCTGACGACCAGTGAAGCGCAGACACTTGAACATCGCATTCGCCTGCCGAACGGCGACGTACGCTGGGTGTACCAGCAGGTCATAAGCAAAGCGGACCCCGGCGGCAACCCGATCGAAATTACCGGAATCGTACAGGACATAACCGACCGGATAAAAAAACAGGCACAGGAAACCCACGCTCACAAAATGGAGGCGCTTGGACAGTTGACCAGTGGCGTGGCGCACGATTTCGGCAATCTGATGACCATAGCCCGCGGGAATCTGGAATTGCTGGATGAGAGCATCAAGGAGCAATACCGTATAAGCGAGGATGACCAGGAAATACTGGACGACGCCCGCTCCGCGATACAGGACAGCGTCGACCTCACCAGGCAGCTGCTGGCGTTCTCCCGTAAAAAATCGCTGGCACAAGAGTACATCAATGTCGCCACATCGATTGAGCGGTTCACCAAACTGTTTAAACACACCCTTGGCGACACCATCGAACTGGACGTTGATATTCAGGAAAACCTGCCGGACATCCTGGTGGATTTCGCGCAGTTCGAGAGCTCATTGCTGAACATTATCCTTAACGCAAGGAACGCAATGCCCGAAGGCGGAAAGATAACAATTACAGCCGGTCTGAGTGCCTATCGTCAGCGTCCTGAGCCGCACGGCGAACAGTCTGATATCCGCGACAAGGCTGTCTGCATTACGATCGCCGACACCGGCCACGGCATGACGGATGAAGTCCGCCAGCACGCAACAGAACCGTTTTTCACCACCCGGCACAACGAAGGTACAGGCCTTGGCCTGAGCATGGTATACGGATTCATGCGTCAGTCGCGCGGAATATTGACGATCGACAGCAGCCCGGGAAAGGGCGCGCGCCTGAAATTGCTGTTCCCGGTATATTCGGAGAAACAGGCCACCGCACCGAAACCCATCTCTGAAAAAGTCGCACCTGCCGGCGATGCTACCGTGCTCGTTGTCGAGGACCGGCCGGAAGTCAGGCAATTCGCGGTGCGCTGCCTGGACAAACTGAAGCTCAACATACTGGAGGCTGAAAATGCCGCGTCCGCGCGAACGCTGCTGGAAAACAACAAGGATATCGACGTACTATTCACCGATATTTTAATGCCGGGCGATATGAACGGCCGCGACCTGGCCAACTGGGCGGTCGAAAAGTTCCCCCGCCTGAAAGTACTGCTGACCACAGCGGCCGAGAAAGAAACGCAGCAGACCGCACAGCACGGCCGCACATTCGAGATGCTGACCAAGCCCTACAGCAAGCAGGATCTGCTGAAACGCATCCACAATTTTCTCTGAACCGCACTCCCCGGTCTGGTTCATGGCGTTTGTCGCCCGGCCCTGCTTCTCATTTCTGAACGGCATGAGCATCTCGTTTACATTTGTTTACACAAGCAGCTGCCGATCTTCGCGTTTTGCGTGTACACGGCCCATTAACGCCGCAGGTTGATCGCTTGACTATCGGCACAGCAGGCGACCAACGGTTCTGCTTATTCAATGGCATGGCGACCAGGCAGCCAGGTCCTATAACGCTTCCGCTCGGCATGCCAGCCAAACTGATTATTTTTTTCAGCATTTCGTAACATTTCAAAAAATAGCCAAACTGCTTACAGACTAACTGAATAAGACTTTGATATTCATAAATTTATAATGTTGTTAATGTTTACAATGCTTGCTTGTACCAGATATTTCTGATATATACAGCGGGAAGTGGTTTTTACTGATTTTTTTGTCAATAGCTTCATGTTTCTTACGTCGTTTTCAGTGTCTTTTTTTGGGAAAATCTCACCAAACGCTCTTCCATGAACAAGGAAAGAATACATATCGTTGACGACGATAGACGCCTGTGTCGCCTGCTTGGCCGATACCTTGAACATGACGGGTATGAGGTTTCATTTGACACCAGTGGCGAAGACATCAGCCAGAAGATACTGGACAGCTCGATAAGCCTGATCCTGCTCGATGTCATGCTGCCAGGTAAAGACGGTCTCACTCTGGCGCGGGAAGTACGCGAACTGTCCAATATTCCAATCATATTCCTGACTGCAAAAGCCGATCTGTCGGACAAAATCAAAGGCCTCGAACTCGGAGCGGACGACTATATAACCAAACCGTTCGAGGAAAAGGAACTGCTGGCGCGTGTTCACTCCGTGATCCGTCGGGCCAAGCTGGAAACTTTCAACCAGAACAAGTCAATTGCCACCTTTGCAGGCTGGACACTGAACCTGGTCAACCAGACGCTGACCTCGCATGAAGGCGAACAGATTGACATTACCAGCAGCGAGTACCGCCTGCTGTCGGCGCTGGTCAGCAAGCCCAATACCGTTCTCACTCGCGACGAAATCCTGAAGATGATTTCGGGACGCGAATGGTCGCCGCTGGACCGCTCTGCCGATATGGCGATCGCCAAACTTCGTAAAAAGATTGAACAAGATCCCAAGAGGCCCGAAATCATACGCACAGTCAGGAATAAGGGCTATCAGCTGACTGCTGCGGTAGAGTTCAGCAGTTATACGCACTAGCGCGTAGTGCTTCGGAATCAACCAGCGCCCGGACAATACGCACGGCACCCGCTGCGTTTCCAACGACCACCTGCGCACCCGAACAGGCTGCCATCGACATTAGGGCATATTCGACGGACGCGATTTCGCGGTCGACTTGTCGATGCTTGCGCCCCTGATGTTCTATTCCAGGTCTATAATGTTTTAATGATTTCAGGCTATTGCCGTCAACCGAAACAGGACGGCGCTTCTATTGCTTTTAAAGAAAAACCACTCACTTGCAAACACAACCAGAAAGACATTGCTAATGAACAACCCATTTTTAGTTATCGCCATTCTGCTTGCCGCCACCAGCCTGTTGCCGCAAACGGCACTGGCCAAACGCTGCCTGTATATTTCCTCATATCACCAGGGCTACGCTTGGTCGGATGGAGTTGAGAGAGGGTTGCGCTCTGTCCTGGAAGACCAGTGTGAACTCAGGCAGTTTGACATGGACACCAAGCGCAACAAGTCCAGTGATTACAAGAAACAAATCGGCCTTGAAGCCAAGCAGCTTATCGACGAATGGAAACCTGACATAGTAATTACAGCAGATGACAACGCCGCAAAATACCTGATACAGCCCTACTTCAAGGACCACGAGACACCGTTCGTGTTTTGCGGCATCAACTGGACAGCAGCCGAATACGGCTTTCCCTACAGCAATGTTACCGGCATGGTCGAAGTAGCCCCGATCTATCCGCTGCTAAACAAGGTCAAGGACCTTATACCCAATGCCGACTCGGCCATATATATTGGTGCAAACACCCTGACTGAGAAAAAGAACCTGGCAAGGTTCGAAAACGCAACAGGCAAGCTGAACATCAGTCTCGACTCGGCTCTTGCGAACTCCGTGGAAGAATGGCTGCAGGCTTACAACAAGGCCCAGCAATACGACTTCATAATCATGGGCAGCAACTCTGGCATACCTGACTGGGATGAGACCCTTGTTGTCGGCAAGCTGAAGACATCAAGCTCGAAGTTGAGCGTGACCAATCACGACTGGATGATGCCCTACACCATGCTGGGCTTCACCAAGGTTCCGGAAGAACAGGGAGAATGGGCCGCGCAGGCAGCACTGAGCATACTGGACGGAGTGGATATCAGCCAGATCGCAATTGTACCCAATCGGAAGTGGGATATCTGGACAAACCTGGTTCTGCTCGAATCGAGCAATATCACGCTTCCTGAAGGGCTGGTCATGAAATCCAAACAGGTTGAGTAAGGCGAGATCGATTAGTTGACGATTTCCAGGAACAAAAAGCATCTGGTAACCCAGTACACCTACACCCCACAGCAACTCCTGCTCGCCTGGGTCGTAGGCATTGTACTGTGTATGTTCGTCGGCTTGCTGACGATAAAGATTGGATTATTGTATACCGAGGAGGAATTCCGGGCCAAAGCCGATCTTGTACATGACGAGATTACCCGCCGCTACAGCACGCTGGAGGCCGTATTAACCTCGCTTGCAGGTTTTCACCAGGCCAGTGACAGCGTCAGCGCGGTCCAGTTCTCAACGTTTGCCCAGGAGCTACTCAACGCCTATCCCTATATTCTTTCGGCCGTTTCTCTGCACAAACTCGATGATAACGGGAGAAAGGCATATGAAGCAGAAATGGAAGAACTGGGGTACTACAATTTCAGCGTAACCCAGTCGAACGATGCAGGCAGAATCATAAAGGCCAGCCAGCGGAAGGACTACCTGATCATCAACATTATCGAGCCGCTTGCTCCGCATCTTGGATTCCTCCTTGGATACGATATTTTTTCCAACAACGACCTGACAAACGCGGTAGTAAATGCCGCACGCACTGGCAAGGGCACTGCTTCAACGGTCACCAACCTGCTGAACCGCGATGGCAGCATCCTGGTTTTCAAGGCTGTGTACCAGGGCAGGTATTCGCCTACCAATGAGAGTGACCGCATGTCAATGTTCAATGGCGCTATCGCAATGGAGGTGGCCGCCGGAAGCCTGCTCACCAGGATTCTACCGGACCACAGCAACCTGAATGTATCACTCATCCTTAGAAGCACGGAAGGCAAGACGCCCTACGACCTGGCCATAAAGGGAGGAAGCGCACGGACAACCGAACGGTCATTGCTGCCAACACTTGAATATAAGCGCGATCTCGACCTGTACGGGCAGTTCACGACTTTGCGCATCACACAGCAGATATTGCCTGGTGATATAAATTTTTACTGGGTCACTTTAACCGTGATCAGCAGCCTGATCATTTACGTTGCTATGCTGTCTACGTGGCATAACCTGAAAATATCGAGAGTGCATGAACAGGAGCTGGAAGGCTACGCGGCACGGGCTGCATTTTCGGAAGAAAATACAGACCCGATCATGCGCATCGACA
>Ga0180437_10006987_pt1 | contig 14865 bp, 21 predicted proteins | sample SS_ome_4_FD_132410 | JGI IMG/M metagenome (GOLD analysis project Ga0180437, IMG submission 132410) | Hypersaline lake sediment archaeal communities from the Salton Sea, California, USA - SS_3_D_1 metaG | ecosystem: Environmental > Aquatic > Non-marine Saline and Alkaline > Hypersaline >...
CTTTTCCTTTTCAATTACAATATACCATTATATTAGTTTTTTGTCAAGTATTATTTTCATTATTTTTTGGTATAAAATTATGGTTTGTTATGGTTTGGTTATGGTTAAAAAGTATTGATTTCATTGGTTATTATGGAGTTATGGAGTTATGGCGAGGGGAGATAGGCAGAAAGTTTTTATAATGATTTAAAATAAAAATATAAGAAAATATAATGAAATATAAAACGATTAGTTTTAGGGAGTTTTAGCGAGAGTATGAGCCATAATCCATAATTTCCATAATTTCATAAGTCGTTGGCGTTGAATAGGTTATAAACGATAACCCCATTATTGAGTTATGGAGTTTTTATAAGTCGTTGTCGCTGAAGGATTTATATAAATAGTTTTATTGCTGTTTTACTTTTAGTTTTTAGAATAGTATCAGCAGAAGTCAGCGATTTACTACTTGAAATGGTATCAGCATACCACTCCACCCCCCACCCCTTACCTATATATATCTAAACCCAAAACTAAATCCAGCGTAATTTTTGATATTGTTATAATTTTAAACTTTGAAATTATGGAAAAATAATTAAAATTTTACTTGACAAATAATTAAAAATATGATATACTTAAAATGGAATATTTTAATAGGCGAATTGATTAAAATGTTAATGATTAAAATTATAAATCGGCAATTTATACCAAAAGGAATTTGGTGCTTTTATGATAGATTGGTTAGAGTCCTACGAGGAGGCGTTTGGTAGTCACGAATTGATAAAGCGATTGAAGGAGTTGAAGTTTCACGGAAAGTTAGAGATAAATTTTAATGATGGTAAACCCCAGACGACTAATATACAGATGTTCTGTAAAGCTGGGATACAAGTAAAAATGACTGTAGCGACTTTGCCAGTCACTGAATAAGTAGAGCTAATCTAAAAAATTAGAAGCTCATCTACACAGTGTTTTGTGTGGGTGAGCTTTTTTGTTTGTATAGGGGGTGTGTATGGAACATAAGGAATATGCTGAGAGTACTCAGAAACAACAGCCGAAAAAGCTTTTGCCAAGACATCGTGCTCTTATGAGGAAGCTCATCTCCGGTAAGGAGCTCCCAGTGGCTGCGGAAGAGTTGGGATACAGCTACGGCCGTGCGGTAATTATTGCTGGTTCTCCACTGTTTAAGGCAGAGATGGAGAGAATGCAACATCAAGTCAAGAATGAGTTTGTGAATGCTGAAGCTAAACGTGAGATAGAAGACCCTACTAGAAGGACGTTACATGATACTGCTAATGAGGCAGCTCGCACATTGAGGGGTGCGTTGAGTGATGAGAGTGGGAGTGTAAGAGTAAGAGCCGCGACGGATATCCTTGATAGAACAGGTTATGTGAAGGAAGAGAAGATAACCGCTGATGTGTTAGTGGAGCCAGGGCCAGGTTTGATCAATGCTCTTGAAAGAGTGTTGAATAAAAGGAAGGTGGATGATGCAGAAGTACAGCCAGGAACTGATAGAGCAGGTACGGACGACGCTTCTTGATGACTTCTCTGCATTTGCTCAAGCGTTGTTAGATCCAGCGTATTACGATGATGAGTTTCATACTGACTTGTGTCATTTCCTTCAAGGTAATGTTGGTGATAAGTTGGTGGTTTTACCAAGAACTTTTCTCAAGACAACATTCATTTCTTTGTGGTGCCTTTGGCACGCGACTAAAAATCCAGCGATTCGTATATTGATAACATCAAACACAACACCGAATGCTTGTAAGACGGTTAGATACATAAGGGGGATAGTTGAGAATAATTCAGAATACCAACTCCTTTTCCCTGATAGAATACCTAATTTCTCCAAGGTTAGATGGTCTGATACTTGTGCAACACTCAAACGGCCTGAAGATTATCCAGAAGGTACATTCGAAGCAGCAGGTGTTGGAAGTAATATTATCAGGCGACACTTCAACATCATTGTTGAAGACGATACAGTTGCACCCAAGAAGGATGAATTGACGGGTGAAGAAGCGATGCCTTCGAAGGAAGATATTGAGAAGGCTGTAGGTTTTCATAGGTTAACAATGCCACTACTTATTAACGAAGAGGATATAAGAGTGGTTGTGGGTACTAGATGGGCGTCATATGATTTAATCAATTATGTGAAAGAAAATGAAGACTTCGCTGAATATGATAGGACAGCTTATAAGGAAGATGGTTCACCACGATACAAGAGGTTCTCTCTCAAACGGTTGGACAATATTCGGAAGGCAATGGGAGAATATATGTTCTCCGCTCTATATCTTAATCAGCCACTTGCGAAGGAATTTATGGCGTTTAACCCCGACTGGACTAGGTATTACGAAGAGGATGAATTACCTGAAGAGGGGCAGACCATCGTTACCATCGACCCGGCCGACCCACCTACGGGGAAGGCGCGTCAGGACTATACTGCCATTGTCTCGTGCAAGCACACGAAGAAAGGGGTGTTTGTGCGACGATATAGAAGGAAGAGATTAAGTGATGCCAAGATTATCCGGGAAGGTATGGATGTAGCTAAGCAAGATGGCGCACGAATAATTAGAATTGAAACTAATAGATATGCTCACTTAGAAGCAGGATTTAAAGAGGAGATGGCGAAGAGGGGTGAGTACTATAATATAGAATGTGTGAAGGCGAAGACTATTGCTAAGGAAGGACGTATCAAGAACAGACTATCACCATTGTTTGAGAACGGTGTAATATTCTTGAAGAGAGGGATGAGAGAACTCGAAGAGGAATTATACACCTTCCCAATGGGTAAGCATGATGACATCATCGATGCGTTATCTTGGCAAATCAATCGGTATATTCCAAGCGAGTATGGACGGATGGAGACTAAGAAGAAAGCAGCGAAATACAATGTGTTTGGACTGGAAACTATTAGGGATAGTGTGGTCAGGGCTAATCGGCCTGATGTCCTATACCCTTTCCAAGTGCAGAACAAATACGGAAATAATATGTAAGTTCAATTATTGAACTTACCAACAGGAGGTATCAATGATATCAACACGGCCAAGAATTTTAACTAGTGGATTGGCAGATGGAGATGTCATAAGTGGCATAAGCCTACTTTATGAAGTAATCCTAACCCCTGGTACAGCCAATTCATCTGCATCTCTTACATGGACTGATACAGATGGAGAATCAAAAACAATAACTTTAAGAGGTATCGCTAATGGTGCAAATGTATCAGCACCAATATTTGGCGGACCTATTGCTATCAGAAACCAAGATGTAACAGTTTCTTTATCGGGTACAGCAGCAGCACTTGCTATATACACAAATGAAAGATTAAGAACTACTCAAGCAGCTCCAGCTAAAGGACCGACAATTGCTGGTACTTCTAATTTGGTATCACGGGTTACAGCACATAGATCAAGTTCAGTCAACTTGGTATCAAAAGGAACTGTCTTGAAAGAAAGTACATCCAATGTTCCATCAAGACTTACAGCATTGAAGGAAACCACAGCAAACCTAGTTTCTCGAGTAACAATCTTAACAAGAGGTCAAACATCAAATGTTGTTTCAAGATGTACAGTTTTAAAACCTACATCACTAAACCTAGTGTGTCAGGTTACAGCAACAAACTGTCCTGGGACAGCAAACTTACCTTGTCGAATTACAAGGTGGACAGCGTAATAGAGAGGAGAATATATGCCAAAAGATTTTTTACAGTGTGTAAAGAATGGCGGTAAGGTTCGCACCAAGAAATTGAAGGGCGGAAAGATGATTAAGATTTGCTTCCTAAAGGGTAAGTCATACACATCTGAAGTTCATTCATCTAAAGACTCAAAGGGTGAATCTAATGTCGCAAAAGCAATGAGGAGTTAGTATGTCACACAAAGCCGACATAGAAGATTGGGTAAAACTGATTGAAGCAGGTAAGCGGTACAAGGAGACATACGGTGGCTCAAAGCGTTGGTCGACGTATAGAGACTATGGTCGCGGTATCTTCCCAGGTTACAAAAGCTCAGCGTCCGGTATTCTCCCATACAATCTAACTTACGCTATGGGTCGTACTCTAGTACCAAATATCTACTTTCGCAACCCGTATGTTACTGTATCTTCACGGTACAAACCAGGGTTGGGGTTACACGCCAAACTAATGGAGGCTATTGACAACTGGCTAATTCAGGAGTTAGCGATTAAACAAGCATTTAAAACAGCAGTCATGGACTGTTACTACACCAATAGAGGTATCATTAAGATTGGATATGACTCACTTGCTGGTGCATCAACAACAGGTCGTCCACTCGAACAACAGTTATCAGAAATACTCCGTAAGCCAGTGCAACCATTAGGTAAGAAAGGTGAGCGTGTTGAGTACAATGTAAACGTCAAGCCTGGTATGCCTTGGGCAGTCCGAGTCATGCCAGACTTTTTTATAGTTCCTTTCGGAGTTCGTTCTTTAGATGAGTGTCCGTGGGTTGACCATGTTGTAATAAGACCAACGGAAGATGTTAAGAATGACCCGATATACAGGAACACAAGTCAGTTAGAGGGAACTCATGTGGAAATGATTAACAAAGACCACATGACGAACTCTTTCTACAAAGAGATTGCGAAGGATGTAGATTTGTGTGAGATACACGAAATTCGTGATTTCAAACGTGGTGAGATTAAAGCGTTCGTTCCAGGATACGACAAGTGGATTCGTCCACCTCAAGAAGATCGTCTCCAACTGGAAGGGTTACCTTTCGTAGACTTCACCTTCAATGAGGATACTGAATATTACTGGGGACCGTCAGATGTGCAAATAATCGAGCCGCAACAGTTAGAGGTAAATGAGTCTAGGACACAAGCAATGTATCATCGTCGAGTGGCTCTCATCAAGTTTCTCATAGAAGAGCAACGAATGGATAAGGATGAAGTTGATAAGATGTTGAGTGAGGAAGTTGGCCCAGCAGTATTTGTAAAGGGCCCACCACGAGAGATTGTATCAACTTTGCAGCCACATATTCCACCAGATCTCAACCAATGGACGGAGATAATCCGGTCAGATGTACGTGAACTTCTTGGTCACAGTAAACAACAGATGGGTGAATTACCACCAGGACGTAGGACAGCACGTGAGATTGATGTTGTTCAGAGAGCGCATGACATCAGGATGGATGAGAGGAGAGATATAGTTGCTGATGCTTTGGGTAATCTAATTCGAAAAGTTAACCAAGTCGTATTCGACAGGTGGGACCAGAAACAAGTCGCACAGGTTGTCGGTGTTGATGGTGCTAAATACTGGGTTGAGTATAACAACAAACAGATTATTGGCGAATACGATATTAAGGTAGATGTAGAGTCAATGACACCTATGACTAAAGCAGCTAAGAAGAGGGATATTCTTCAATTGATTCAAGCAGTGGGTAAGAACCCAAGAGCCAATATAGACGCATTGATGAGGATGTTGATGAGAGAGTATGAGTGGATGGATGCGATGGCAGTGTTGCCAGAAGCTCCAGAAACTCAGAATGGTCCGATGAGTGCTCAAGCATGGATGGGTCAACAACAAGGGTTGATGAACAATCCATCACAGTTGGGTGCTCGCGCATCAGAGAATGCTTCACTTATGGGGAATGTGTTATGATAAAGGGCAAGAGGGTACATATTGGAGTTGCGTGTAAAATACACGGATACACGACAGACTTAACTGAAGGTGGATCTTGTCGCCAATGTGTTGAATCCTCTAGGAGTGTGAAGACTGATTTAGATGTTGGAAAGTACAACCCATTCACTCCCTACACATACGATGACATCTGTGAGCATCCAATACATGTAACATCCAAACGTCAGTTGCGTAGGTTAGAGAAGAAGTACAACGTCAAAACCGCAAGGTTAATGTAGGAGGTGCGAGGTGAATCTTGAAAAAACAGATAAAGCGATTGAGAGTTTGAGAGAGAAAGAGGAAGCTACAGCTAAGAGGAAGAGGTTAGACCCAGACCGCAACAAGTATGAGCCAAAGATGTATAAGCGTGATGGGAACTACCCACCTAAAGGTACTATTACAATTGTGGTGTATCCTCATAAGGAGTTTGAAACAACGTTCGAAGGTGATATCACAGGTAGTGATGTTAACCGTGCTTGGCGAATGATGATACGAGGGTATCGTCTATGGAAGTTCAGTAAGAGAGAAGGCAGACAGCCAAATCAACCAGCTGAACAACCAACAGAAGCTAAAGCAGAAAATGAATCGGAGGTAAAATAGATGAGTAGCGAAGACTTACAGAATGGTGGAGGAACAGGTGGAGCAGGCGATGCTGCTCAACAACTAGCCGATGCTCAGGCAGAGCTTGGTAAGTTGAAAGGACAATTGAGTGAATTAGAGGGAGCGAAAGAAAACCTCGAACGCCAACTTGGTGACGCTAATAAGGAGCTTCTCGGTGAAGACTACCTTAACTATCTTGAGAACAAGGGTAAGACCCCACCTCAAGCGAGTGGTAGTGAAGAAGGTTCAGGCCTGGAGATTGGACAAGATTTTGATAGAGCGTCCAATACAGAAGTCGCGAAATTTTTGGTTGGCCACATGGATGGCAAACTTAAAGGTGCAATGGAGAAGTTGGGTAAAAATCAGAAGGCATTAGATGACAAAATAGGGTTAGCCTTTGCCCGTCTCGACGTAGCCATGACCGCCTCTAAGTATGACGGAAGTGATGGTGGACCATCATGGGCAGAGAACGAGAAGGAGATTTTTAAGATAGCTAAAGCAAATCCTTCTTGGGGTGCTGAACAATGCTACAAGCAATTCAAACTCGAAAATTCAGCAAGACTGAAAGAGAAAGAAGATGCTGACCGTAGGAAAGCCGAGGAAGAGGAAGAACTCATCACTGAGAAGGGCGGAGTGCCAGGAAGTACCGTGCAGGATAAAGACATGGATAAAGAGGATGCTGCAAAGCTCGCGTACAGAAAGGCATTTGGCAACAAAAAACAACGATAGGAAAAGGGGTGAGATATGCCAGTTAACACAAACACTGAAAGCCTAAATACCATGTACACTACAACTTGGTATTTGCGTAAGAAAAAGGTGATTGACCAAATCTTTGAGGCTACACCTTTCTGGCTGTTGCTTAAGAGGAAGGGTAAGATTACCACTCAGTCTGGCGGACGCGAGATTGAGGTACCACTTCGTTACGCAAAGAACGAGACAGTTCAGTATATTGGTAAAGGTGGTTCCGTAACCTTACAGGACACAGACCCATTAACGGTCGCTCAATACCCATGGAGATATCTTACTGGGCACATTATCAGATACTTCGCAGATTTTCAGAAGAATAGAAGTGAAGCTCAGTTGATAAATAAAGTCAATAGTGATATTGACACACTTCAAGCAAGTTTGATTGACCAGTTAGAGGAGTCCCTGTTTAATGACGGAACAGGCGACAACAGCAATGAGATTAATGGTCTCTTGAATTTAGTCGCCGAAGCGCCAACCACTGGTACGGTTGGTGGAATTAACCGTGCTACATACAGCTGGTGGAGGAACTACTACTTTGACATGAGCTCGTATGCTGCATCAATTTATCTTCGCAAGAGGATGAATATAGCATTCAATGAGTGCGGAAAATACGGTGAGGGAGTGACCAGATTTCCAGACCTTATCGTTTGCGCCCAAGACGTACACGAGTTTTACGAGAGCGAACTCGTTGAGATTGCGAGAGTAATGATTAACGATAAGAAGTTGGCTGATTTAGGGTTTGGTGATTTAGCGTATAAGGGACGACCAATGACTTGGTCTCCATCTTGTCCGTCAGGGTCACTTTACCTACTAAACACGAACCATCTTGAGTTCATAGCCGACCCAATTGAGAACTTCTCTCTTGGTGAGTGGCTACCGATAGTTAACCAACCTCGTGATGTGGTTGCACACACCATGACTGTTGGAAACTTGTGTTTAGGAAACGCGAGGAAGCAAGGAGTACTGTTCGATATAGCTGAATAATCGTCTACTTGCATAGAAGATTAGGTGAGTCGAACAGATTGTGAAACGGACTTGACCCGTCATACGCACCCGGTAAGTAGTCAAGTTACTTACCATTACAACAGGAGACAAAGATGAGTGTAAAACACAGATGGGGTTCGGATGTTGGTACTAAGACAGCCGCCCAATCAATTTATGAGGCGAGTACCACTCAGCTTCATAGGATTGGTACCAGGCTTAAACTTGGTGAGAGAACATTTTACTATGGCTTAGCCGCAGCAGGATGCTCACCAGGAGAGATTTGTTCAAGTGACCAATCTCTATTGGGTAGCGCTAATGGTCTATTACCTGATGCTTCTTGCTGTGCATTAACAGCAGCGACACAAAGGTCAGACCAACCAGCAATCACCGCCGCTTTAGCAGTTGGTGACACATGGTTAGCGGTAACTCACGCAGATATGTTGGATAACGTGACTCAGAACATGCTTAAAGATGGTTATGTGATTCTAACTGACAGCGGTGGAGTTGACCAAATTAAGAAGATTAAGTGGAATGGAGCAATGGCATCTGATATAGTAGCTATCGAACTTTATGATGAGATTGATGTGGCTACTACTGATAGTACAACTGGTGTAACATTGATGATGAATCCATTTATGGAGCTTCGTCCAGCAGATAATGCTGTTGACGAAAACCCAGCAGGGGTACCTCTAGTTGAAATCGCAGCCGACTCTTATGGTTGGTTTCAAACTTGGGGTCCATGTATGCTTCAAACTGCTGATGACACCGCCTTTGGTGGAGCTAACTTAGAGTTAGATGACACTGCTGGTCTATGTACAATTATAGATAGTGGTGGAGTTGAAGCTCGACTAGGTTTTGGTGTAACTGATGTAACAGCATCTGGGGATGCTGCAATGGTTATATTGCAGATATACCCGTAAGTTACGTAACAACGGTAGACGGGGGGACTTCGGTCCCCTCGACTTTTAAAAGAGGAGCTAGAAATGAGTTTGAAACGGAGATTAGCAGAAAAAGTATTTGATGGGGCAAAAGACATTTATCAATGTATCGATAGACAAACATTAACAGCAGCCCCCTCGGCAGGTAGCTGTCCATATCACCCCGTTGGTACTCTGGTGTTGGACAGCACTAATAACGATTGGTATATTTGTACTGTGGCTAACACAACCTGGGTTAAAATCAATGCCTAATTTGTACGATGCACAAGTTCAAGTAGAGAGTTCTGGGAACCCTACTGCGACATCTATTAAGGGAGCTAGAGGGTTAATGCAGATAATGCCTGATGCTCTAGCTGATTATAACACTTACAACAAGACATCTCTCACAATGGATGATATGTATGATGAAGACATCAATAGGAGAGTTGGTGAGTGGTACATGGGAACTAGGATACCTCAGATGTTAAAGCACTACAAAATTCCAGATAATATAGCCACTCGCTTATGGGCATACAACGGTGGGATTGGTAGGGTTCGAGACCAGAAGCTTTATGATGAAACTAAAAACTACATCATCAAAGTTATTAAAGGTATGGGAGAGTTCGACCCACACGGTAGTGGGTACAATTATCCTGCAGCATTAGAGGCTGGAGCAATGCCTGATGAGACTTGGCATTGGCCAACACAGAATGCTGAGACTGGTGAATTGTGGAAGGGGTATGGTCACTACTCAATCGATAAGAGTAAGGAAGCTGAAGCAAAGTTAGGTAATGAGTACAAGTGGGACGAGGGTAGTAATAGATATTATTCAAGGAAAAAAGGTGGCTTGTAATGGCAATGGATTTAGAAGACCTTTATGATGAAGTGAGAGAGAATATCAAACGGACATCGAGTGCTGTTTCTGATGCTCGTATCATCAGATGGATTAACTGGGCTCAAACTTATGTCACCGACTTGCACACCTACGAAGAGATGAGGGAAATCTATACTGGTGCTACAATTGATGGAACAGCAAGATATGGTTTTCCTACTCGGATGAAGGATGTGTACTCAATGACACTTCAAGATGGGAGTTCAAGTAGGGTACTGGAGTATGTGCGTGCCAGAGATTTCGACACACATATTCCACGCCCAGCAACATTTGCTGAGAATAGGGGGTTGATGTATGTGGATTATGGAACTAATTTCCAGATATTCCCTATACCTGATGACGCCTATTCATTGGTACTGCGTTGTTCAATTTATCCTGCTGATTTTGAGACTGATGGAACGGATGATTCGGATGTTCTTACAATCTTAAGGAAGGATGCACTCATAGTGGCTATGGCTACAACGTTCGGGTTCTGGATGCTGAAGGAAGTTGAGGATGCAGCGTATTGGGGACAGAATTTAGTACCGTCCTTATATGAAGCATCACTAGCTACCGACCATAGTGCAGAAGATTGGGTGCCTGTTGCGAGAGGATTTGGTGGTGGTAGTGGACGCACATCATTGCAGGGGCAGTGGTGGAGTAATCCATTTACTGGTCGCCATGTGCCGGGGTACTAATGCGTAAACATGCTTGTCCAAGTTGTGAAGAAATTATTGTTGATATTGACGACAGTCATATCATGCATTTCTGTCCAAAGTGTGACAAGTATTGGTATGTCATCCGTGCCAAGATTATGAATGAAGATGAGTACTTTGATTTCTATAAGGACTTAGAGTACTTTAACAAGAGGGTGAAAAATGAAACCAAAAATAGGTGACGCGAAGTGGAGAAGGGAGGTAGGCGATGCTAACTGGAAAAGATTACCAAAAGAAGGCGGAAGCGAAGTACGAGATAGCGTACAAAACACCAGATTATTACAGGAGAAGCGCAGGGCTACATCAGACAGCGACGGTTCTTGAACATCTTAGTTTTAAGAGTGTGTTAGATGTAGGGTGTGGACCTGGATACTCATTGATTAAGTTTCTCATTCACGGAAAGAAGGTAATGGGAACTGAGGTTTGTACACATCTTATGAATACAGCGTTGATAGGGTTGAACAACAATGGGGTTATAACTGTAGCGAGAGCGTCTTATTTACCATTTGATAACGACTCATATGACTTAGTGTATTGTACGGACGTGCTTGAGCATATACCTGAACAAGATTGCGAGCAGAGTATTAAGGAACTTATCAGGGTAGCGGCCAAATACATATATGTGTCGGTGTCAACGGTACCAGCGAATTTCCATAAAGAGTTAGGTTTACATGAAACAGTTAAACCTGCTCAATGGTGGTACGATATATTCAATAAGTTTAGGGTAAAGGAAGTAACCAAATTAGCGAAGGAGGGTCAATATGGTTTTGCGAAGTGCTACAAAAAGTTGTGAGATGAAAGTAGACCCCGAGAAATACATGGCGGGGGAAGCGTTAGCCAAGCATAAGGAACAGCATTCACAGATGTGTGCTGACCAATTAGTTCAAGCACACTTACATAACTTCTTATGGAACATACGAATAGTTAAAGAGTATGCTGGTATACTTGGTTTTGAAAATTTGTTTAAGGGAATGCCGATGATAGTGGCTGGTGCTGGTCCATCATTGGATAAGCATTGGGACTTGTTGAAAAAGTATAGGAAGAATGTAATAATCATAACATGCGATGCGGCATTACCCGCTTTTATGAAACAGGACTTACCACCTGACTTTGTGATTGTGGTAGATCCCACAGAGAAACAGCATCTGAATTTTGATTGTATCAACTGTGAGGAAACCTACTCAATTCTACCATCAATTTGTCATCCAGAAGTGTTCCGGAAGGTGGTACCGAGACAGTGTTCAGTCTACAACATAAAAGACCCTTCTAATATGGTGTTAGAAATAGCGCCATATCACACCGGTAGGAAGGGGGCATTACCGGCCGGAGTCCTAACTACGGGCAGTGGCTACGGTTTCGCGGCAATGTCTGGCGCCCGCCCCATTATGTTCGTAGGTATGGACCTATCGTGGCCATCTCCGGACACTGTATATGCTGACAACTTGGCAGAGAACAAGTACAATTTTCAGAAGGCTGTGAAGTTAAAAGGTGGATGTGCGTTGTTCCCTGATATCAATAAAGGGTTTGTTCTTACGCACAACACATTCATCTGTTTTTGGGCGTGGCTAAAAGAAGTTGTTGAAATGAGTAAGGTGGTTGTTTATAATTGTAGTGAGGCAGGTATCTTAAAAAGTAAGAGGATACGACCGATGCCTCTTGGAAAATGCTTAGAGAAGTTTGCGTCAAAAGAGTTAATAGGTATTAAAGATTTGATTAGGAAAGCACACGAATCAAGGTATGTAGATGGAGTGGTGGAAAAGTTGTTGGTTCCACCTTTCAGAAAAGGATATAAAGCCGTGGCACCGCACTTAAAAGCGGGGTGCTAATCAGGCTAAAAAGGAGGTGAAAACGAATGGCAGCACCAACAGTAACATGGGTACAGGTAATTTCGAACAATGCTTACACATCAATTCAGTCTCTCAACTTCGGGACAGTAACTGCAGGTCAGTGGTCAACCCAAAAGGTTATCCGACCATTAGTAGCTACTAACTCGATTCAGTCATGTAAGTGGTGGCTCTACGATGCTACCGGTGTTCGTTCAGGTTCAGCTGATACAGTAGGTACAGGACAATCATGGGCTCACAGAGTTACAGCAACTAATACTTACGTAACAGTTTCCTCAACATCACCAAAGGGTAGTGCAACTTTTGGTACGGAGATGCCAGAATCTACAGGTTCAGGTTACTCATATTCTGCCGTAGCTTATGGTGGTTATGGAGATTATGTTTACCTGACAGTTAAGGTAGCCACAGCAGCTGGGGATGGAGTATGGTCAGCTTGGGGTTATCAGCTAATCTACTCTTACACATAATAAGTGGAGAGGGTAATTTCAAAAATTGAAATTACTAAACAAAGACGGAGGGAAATATGTATATTTGTCATCTACGAAATGGTAGGACAATAACTGAAAATGATATGGACTGGAAGCAAATCAAAAAGGAGACCAACAATCTCCAGGACATTACTTCCCTTCAACTTAAGCGAGGAAAACAATACTTCACCGTTTCAGTTGATGGTAAGAATGCTGAGTTAATTCAGCTTCATAGAGCCGTAACTGGTATGGCAGGCCCGATGCCTCTAGGCTTGGTAGAGAGAGTTATAGGCTGTATAGTAGGGGAAGATACTAAGTATGCGATTAAGTTGACGGTGGATGAAGCGACATGCAATGTAAAGCTGACCGTTGAGGAACGGAAAGCTGGTAGTAAACAATGGAGGAAACTCTAATGGCTAAACAAGAATTAGTCCCTATCAAAGTTAAGATAGGATTAAAAGACAATGGTCATGCTGATTACCCTAATTGGGGTTTACTTCCTTTAGCAGCTTCTGGTATGGGTGACCAAGGCAGGAGAGATGTTGCAGCAAAGTCAATGTCCTCAAGTTGGAAATACGATAACCGTTATGGTCACACTGAAGAAGGACCAGATAGCCCTGTTGGTATGCAATGGGGTATGTTATTTGTAACTAAACAATTTGCTAAAGAAGCACTGGCTATGTGGCCTGACCTCATAACAGAAATGACTGAAGCGGAAGCTGAAACATTCTGGAATGAGAGATATGCTGTAGATATGCCAGACATGAAGGCTGATGAGAAAACATTAGTCACTCTTAAGAACGAACTTATTTTACGGAAGGAAGCTGGGTTAGATACTACTGACGTAATAAATCGGATTAAGAAAGCTGTCGACCCTGATGATTACGCACTAGGTGTAAGATGACACAAGCTCAAGAAATTCACCAAGGCTAAAGACACGCTTAATGTAAAGCTGGTGAAGTCAAGTGACCCAGACTAAAGTACTATTCACAGTACCTAATCAGCATTGGATTCACAAGTCAGTTGTGCATAAGGCTATTATGCTGCTTGGAGATAAAAGGTATCAAGTTAGATTTATTATGCCTTCTCACAAGCCGTATGTGAATAACCTTCATCACATTATCAAAACAGTCTTAGATGATGGCTTTGATTTCTGGCTAAACATAGATGCTGACAACCCGCCTAGTAAAGGTAACCCTCTCGATCTAGTTGAACTCAATAAAGATATAATAGGTATTCCTACCCCAGTATGGCATAATGCTCATCAATGTCCGGGGAATAGGCCTGTCTATTGGAATGCTTATGAGTTTGTGTCAGACAAAGAGGGGTATAAAGAATGGAACAACAAAGATGGATTACAGAAGGTTGATGCTGTAGGAACAGGCTGTATATTGATCGCTAGACGAGTACTAGAACATCCTATGATGAAAGCACCTTTTCATAGAAGGTGGACTGATGAAGGGATAATGGATAGAGGTAATGATATGGCTTTTTGTGAACGAGCAAGAGAGTGTGGGTTTGAGATATACTGTCACTTTAGTTATTGGTGTGATCACTACTCTGAAATGTCTTTACATGAAATGCATAAAGCATATGGTCTTATGTACAAAGGGGGTGAGAAGTAATGGCACATACCCCATGGTCAGGATTAGGAGGTGATAAACTATACCTTCAATCAGGACAGTTTTCGGCTACCATGAAAGACTCAGAAAGTACTAGTGGTCCGAACCCCAATGATATTTCTTATGATACCAATGGTCATACCCCTTGGATGACTGAAAATGGTAATATACTTTATCTTTGGTCTGGACAATTTGAAAACACAGTAAAAGCTAGTCTTGATAAGTCTGATGTAGATGGTAACCCTGAAGGTATATCATTTGATGATAATGGTGACACTCCTTGGTGTGGAAGATCGGGCGATAAACTTTATCTTCAGTCCGGTCAATTCTCTGCCACCATGAAGGACTCAGTTGATATTGACCCTATAAGTTCTGGTCCTCAAGGTGTATCTCGTGATGGGTTAAATGACCTAACTCCTTGGTGTTCAGGTAGTAATGACCAACTGTTCATAGGTTCTGGGCGACTTGAATATACTTTAAAAGACTCTGTATCTA
>Ga0180437_10006990_pt1 | contig 14861 bp, 23 predicted proteins | sample SS_ome_4_FD_132410 | JGI IMG/M metagenome (GOLD analysis project Ga0180437, IMG submission 132410) | Hypersaline lake sediment archaeal communities from the Salton Sea, California, USA - SS_3_D_1 metaG | ecosystem: Environmental > Aquatic > Non-marine Saline and Alkaline > Hypersaline >...
AGACCAATTCCTAGACAAATTTGGCGACATCATGGTCATGGCAATAGCAAGATATGCTCCTAGGTCTGGTGTTGGTGCTCAAGGAGGAAAGCTGGCCACAACAGCATATTACAAGACAGCAGAAAATTCAATGTCTTTGTATCTGCAAGACTATTGGCCATATGTAGAATTTGAGACCAAGCCACATGTGATATTGCCAAAGCGTCCTGGTGGGGTTTTAGCTTTCCCACGACCAGGAGCAAACATAGGAGGGAGAATTGAACTCAGTAAAGAGGATTTAATATTCACTAAGAAAGTCAACCATCCTGGAACCAAGGCACAATTTTTCATAGCCAAATCCTGGAACAGAAGCAGGGTTTTGGTTGAAAAATTACTAGACAGGTGGGCAAAAGGTGAGCTACAATGAATGAGGAGAAAAAGATACAGCCACGAGCTGTAAAAAGGGCTGCCTCTAGCAAAGTAACTCTAGCACTCAAAAGCGGAGCAACTTATGGAGGACAGATTGTATTGAGTGATGGCACAAAGCTGACCTACAAAGAAGGGAGGCTGACTGTATCACGACAAGTAGCTGCGAAGCTTCTTGAAGAGAGTAATGATTTTGGAGAGGTGAAATAGATGGACCAACCATATTTGGGTAGAAAATCTCAGATTTGTGTCCAGCAAGTCGCTCTGTCGGGAACGTATCCCAATACATCGACAGGAACTGCGATGACTGCGGGATATCAAATCGGGGTAAATGTAAGGCACACGATAAACGACAACAGCGAGAAGATAATGAAGCATCTGGCGGCAAGCCAGACGATGACCAACCAGGGATGGATTGAGTTGTTGCAAAGATATGCAAACAACTTGACATTTTATCCGATTAACTGGTGGTTTTTGCGGAATGTGATAGGAGACTGTACAACAACAGGAGCATCTGACCCATACACTCACGTATTTGCGGAAGCAACTGACCCAACACTTCCTTGGCACGACCTTCAGCATGTACATTACGGAACGAATAATGAGATTCGTGTCTACAATGGATGTGTTCATGGACGAGTTGCTATGACTGGAAGACAAGGGCAACCAATTGAGGTGAGTGTTGACTATATAGCAAGGAACCCATACATGTCTGAGACCGTTCCTGAGACAGTCACAACTTCTGAGATAAAGCCATATATGACTCACGAGGCACAGATACTGCTTGATACAGGAAACAGCGGTGACTTCATAAGCGGGACTGAAGTATGTCCTCTTACAGAATGGTCAATTGAGTTCCTGAACAACCCATATGCTGAACCATTGGCTTGCTCTCAATCAACAGGCGGTTATATAGGACAGCCGTTTGCTCAGAAGAAAGATTACACAGCAACCCTTACTTGGCTGATGAATGACGACTTGTACTATGACCTATGGAAGAACCAAACCAAGTTTGGTATGCAACTATATGTCAACAGGGGTGCAAACGACTATCTGAAGCTTACATGGGATGACTGTGAATTGTCTTCAGCACCAGATAGCATAGATACTGGTGGGGATGCAATCATACAGACAATCAATGCAGGAATGAGGGAACTTTCAGAAACAGGAGCGAATAACACTGCTCAGGACAGCTTCCCGATTGCGATATATGAGGTAGCATAAAATGGATGAACCAGTGGATACAACCACAGTGGAGATAAACGGAATGCAGATACCAACAAGGACATACAACTTCCAAGGACTTGGAAAATGGACAGTTCGTGGTATCTTGGGAGCAGAGGATATTGAGCTACAAAGCTCAGTTGAGATATCGAAAGAGGCTGGAAAAGTCAAAGTCAATGCAGCAGACCTGACCTACAAAAGAATCAGGAAGTGCACAGTTGACAGCCCATTTGGCTCAGACCCAGCCATAAACGAGATGAGAGAAAAGCTTCTCAAGGGAGTTATCGAAGTTCTCTCAAACGCAATAGATGACTTGTCGGAGGTGCCTTACGAAGTCGAAAAAAACTGATAAAGGCGGTCTGGACAGGCATGGCGCATGATTCCCAGACTGCCGTGACGTATTCAAGATGGGCAATGTCTGAGGGGCGTATGTCTGTCACCGAATACAATCAGTTACCGATTAAGCTTATCAAGGAATTTGCAATCTTGAATAAAGCGAAAATCGCAAGACTTGAGCATGCAAAAAATATGCAGGCAACCGGAAACACAGGCAAAACATATACATTTGATTGAAAATGGCACAAGCGGACAGAGTGAAGGAATATGAAGTTGCTTTTGTAGCGAAGCTTCTTGAATCTGATGCAGTAAAAAGAGGTATTGAAGAGATAGGCAAAGGAGTAGAGACAGCAAAGCACAAGGCACAGGGATTCTTTGAGGACATCAGAAAGTTCCTCCCAGACCTTGGCTCGTTCAACAAATTACTCAGTCTTGCTGGTGTTTCTGGTGTTCTATCTTTTGGTGCTATTGTATCAATGATGCCTCAAGCAGCAAGGGCATTCGCAAGGGTACAACAAAGTGTGCGTCAATTTGCACGATTCCTTGGTCCTAAGCTTGAGCCAGCATTCAATGCTCTCACCACAGCAGTCGATTACTTCCTTGGGAAGTTGACAGAGCTGGAACAAGAGAGTGGAATTTTCAGCAAACTCGCAACACTTGTGAGCGATGTTGTGACTCAGTTTATAGAGTGGGATGAAAAAAGTGGATTCACTTCAGACCTTATTAAAGGTGTAAGTGAGTTGGCAACCAAATTCATAGACTGGGCGAAAGACGAAGGTCTACAAAAAGTTTCAGGGCTTCTTAAAGGTATCTGGGAAGTTGTTGACCAACTTGGCAATGCAGGCTCGATAGTTTTGGGTCTTGACTGGAAAGAGCCAGCAACGAAAGTTGTATGGGGAATGGCTGGAGCACTTGCTTTGGCTGGACATCCAGCTTTGGCTGTTGGTCTTCTAGCAACTTATGGTCTCTATAAAGCTGTCGAAGCAAGCGAGGCTGAAGGATACCAATCATTTGGATATCAAGGATTAGAGTTTGGCTCACAGAGGCTTTCAGGGAAAACTATGGCTGAGGCTCATGTTTCAGCAATAGCAGCTATGGCTGAACCAGGAAGGCTTGCCAAACAAAGATGGAGAGAGGGAGACTATCTTGGAGCTGGTTATGAAACACTGGCTGGTATGGGTATGTTGGCACCAAGGCTTTTAGCCGCAGGTGGTGGATATGCTATGGGTGGTCTTCAGTACTTTGGAGAAGAGCTTACAGGATTTGGACCAAGAGAGTTCCAGCCAAATCAGCAACAAGCAATCAATGCGAAGTTCAGGGTTGTAGTTGATGATAGCGGAAGATTCCTGGATGTGAATGTAGACCAGAGTGCACAAAACGCAAGATTAAGTGGAGGAGGATAACATGGCATATATAATAGGCTCATATACAATACCAGACGGAAGTGAACCAGAAAGGTGGGACTTGACAACATCAAACACAAATGAAACTTATCCTGTTCCATTTGAACCCTTTTCAATGATGGACAACACCAATCTTGGTCCATCGTCTTTGGTAGTGCAGGGATATACAACCTCTCGGACTATCTTTGAAAGCATAATGGCACAATACAAAAAAGGAGGAGAGATTGTGTGCCAGATGCAAGAGTGGGATGGGACGGCAAGGAGGCTATATGGAATAGCAGGTGGACAAGCTCGTGAGAGCAAAGTTGGTCAGAGAAAAGGTGTGTACGACTATCTTATGGAATTCATCTGTGCTGACCCATACAAGTATGATACAACAATCCAATATGATGGATTTTCAAATGTAAATACATCTGATGTTGCATTCACAGCAGCAAGTGGTGAGCTTGGGACGATACAAAGCTATCCGATATTTGTTTTGAAAAATTCGTCTGGGGGAGCCTTGGCAAACTTCAAATTCTATGCAGGAGACGGTGGCTCATCTATAACAGGAAATAATATCGAGATAAGCCTTGGCTCGTTTGCAAACAACACAACAAGAATCATTCATCCTATACTGTATGATACTTTGAATGATGTTTATGTTTTGAGAAGTGCTTTGACTCGGTCAGGCACAACAACAGACATAACATCTGAAGACCTCAGGGTAACACAGCTGCAAAATTCAGCCATATCAGGTGTGGCAAGTGGCAACTGGCCAGAATACCCATCAGGAGGTGGAACAATTCATTGTAAGACCAGCTCAGGAACCAATGTGAGTGTAGGTCTACAATGGCACGCAGCATACTAAAATGGCATGGGCAGGAAGATATTCATGGTACGCAGAAGTAAACATCGGAACAGAAGGTAGTCCCAACTGGTATTTGATTCCTCCTGGGGTATTGAAAAATTTTCGCTGCTCTATCAATGCAACATCAAAGTCTGGGAGCGGAACATTTAGGGTTGTAGACAAGAGAGGAACACTTTGGGAGACTCTTGATGCTCTTTCAAACAATGGTGTCAACCAAGAGTTGAGATTTTATTTTGGTGACAAGAATACTGCACTGAAACAGGTCTTCGGAGGTTACATCAATACAGTCAGGAATCCAAGAAACCGTGTGGTACTCAATGTTGACCACTATATGAATCTCCTCACCCGTGAGCTGTCTGATGGTGACAAATATCAGGATAGAACAGGTACATATATGGTTGCAGATGGAACTAATGGCTTAATTCCTCAATACTTTCCAGCGGCAACTGCTGGTGTCGTGCCAATAGGATACACCAACCATGTTGATGCTACAGGAAACCAAACAGGAAGTGAGTTTGAATACAATGCTGATGGCAACAATATCATGCAAGCCATGAAGCAGATTGCAGCAAAGACAAGAAAGACAGGTGGTGTGATACCATATGATTTTATTGTTGATTACTGCCCAACGCATGCCCAGAAGGAAATCTGGTTCAATGTCAAGAATGATGCATCTTTTGCAAGCGGAGATACTTTGCGGGAAGGTGTTGACTTTTTCGATTCATACAAACTTGATGAAGACACATCGAGGATTGTAAATTACTGGACTGTCAGAGGTGAGACAGGTAGACCAATACCAATAGACCGAGACTGGTGGACAGAGCAGAATGGTACAACAGACCCAACAGATAGAGGATGGGATTATGGATACGATTGTACCAATTTGGTTTGGAGTGCTACTGAAGCAGCAGGGTCATATGCAGCAAGAGGAGAGTTTGAAGATAATGGGTATGGTGGATTAGGATATATGAGATTAGACTTGACTGATTCAAATGCATTCAATTCGACTTACACCCCATATCCTATGGTCAGCGGCTCTGGATATTATTACGAGAGAGACAATTTAGAGAACCTCTTCATTCAATTTTGGATGCAGAATTTCGATTATTCAAGCGGAACATTTGATGGTGCATCTGGTGCCGGAATACAATTGTACATTAGAGAAAATGATTACAGCGTATGGCTTCCTATCCCTCCTTCAGCTCCTTCACTAAGCCGTGAAGAGAATCCATGGTTCTGGAACACAACTGATTACCCAGATAGAGATGATGTAGGAGCACCATCATTTTCATTCCAGGAGGACGAATACACATTCTATGAGGTTCCAATCATCGATGGAATATTCACAGAACAAGCATCAGGATATATCACTGGCATCCAATGGTTGCAATACATCGATGAGAATACTGCTACATGGCCTGGAACAGAGAGGCTTAACATTGATGGTCTTAGGATTGTAGATAGATCTCAATATACAGAATCCTTAGTAACAGACAGCACATATCCTGGTTCAGATGCTACGAGCATCTCAACTTATGGAAGGAGGAAAGACAAATACAATGACCGAACAATAGCTCCGATATACTCTGGTGAGGTTATGACAGACGGGAACACTAAAGCAATGTGCAATAGAATCGCGAATAGGCTTTTGGGTTTCACAAAGAATCCAACTATGACTTTCACAGGACAGCTGAAGAGATTCTATGATATCCCACCATTGTATACATTCACCCTAGATGTCCCAAGCAGAGGAGTCGACTCTGCGACATATAGGATGCATGAGGTATCATTTACTCCTGCTGGCCAAACAATTTTTGCAAAGCCTGCATCGTTCTATGATGATACTAACTACGACATCGGGGCTGTTGTCGCCCAAATAAAGCGAGAGATTGATGAATCCGCAAGGAGGTTATAAGATGTATATTGCAACACTAGATAACAAAGGAGTACCAACAATAAAAATCACCAGCCCTGACTTCTCAATTACATTGCTTGAAGTCAAGTTGTTTGCTGATAAGGCTATTGTTGTGACTCCTGACACGAAATACAATGTAGAATATGGAAGCGAAGATTCTGGTGAGGAGTCTGGACATGTTAATGCAGAGAGGATGGAAGGATTGACTCTTGCAGAGTTGAATACAACAGAGACATTCATCAGGAACATTGCTAGGTCGCAGGGTCTTATTGAAGAAGTTACAAGGCAAGCGAAAGAGAGAGGACAGGAAGACCCGATGAAATTCATCAAAAAGAGCTTCAAAAAGAATGAGAAGTTCATGAAGAAGGTCAACGAGGTATCAATACAATGAAAATACAGACAGTTGAAAAGGATGACGGCACAATCATCCAGGAAGGAAAGGATGTGATATTGGAGAAGCTACAAAAAGCTTATCCGAATGTTGTTGGATATGCAAAAGACATGGGCAACATAAAAGACGGCAAGCCAACTGGTGAGGAAGCATTCACTGTGTTGGTGGAAAAGAAGCTACCAAAAGCACAGCTTCAAGAAAATGAAATCATACCAGAAGAGTATGAAGGAATGAAGACAGACGTCTTTGAAGCGAATGCTTTTATAGCACCAAGACCAATCCCTGATGTTGAAGCTCAGGGGTTGGCTGATTACAAAAAGACATACGATGTACCTCCGATGGGAGTATCGTGGGCAAACACAAGCATCACAGCAGCAACAGGCGGTGGTCCAGTTGTACTGAATGGTCAGCTTTGTTTGGCATGTAATACTCACGGAGCGTGTGAGTCAGTAAGACTTGACTTATCTGACCAAAATCGTAATAACACTCAAGCAGGACCATACGATGGTGGAACTGGTAACAGAGGTTACACAGCAAAAGCTATCATCATGCCAGAAGGCAAAGTTGCCTTCAATGACTTCGCTATTGTTAGACCAATCAATGGCACGAAATTGGACCCTGCTACATTAACAAAAAGGGTCATTCCCAGAGGGGCAACGACCATAGCAGTAGGAGATAGAGTGTGGAAAGAGGGAAGGACGACAGGCTTCACAATGGCTACTGTCTTGTCTCTTGATGCCACAGTTAGTGTGAGTTATGGTTCAGATGGATATGTTACTCACGTTGCCTGTATATTGGTAACAGACTTCAGTGATGGTGGAGACAGCGGAAGCTGGATATATAAGAAAGTAAGTCCAGGAGACGAAATCACCGATGAAGACAAGTTTGTTGTCGCATATCTATTCGCAGGTTCGAATACACATACAGTGTGTCACGAAATTCAGAATGCAATATCAGCAACAGGGGTTGCGATATATACTGAACAGGAACCAGGACCAGGACCCGCACCAAAAGAAGTGGAGGTCAACTTCACTGTTGTGAGGGAAGGAAATGGAGATTTTCGGATTTTTGGCAAAGTTATGGAAGTTCTCGAGAATGGGACGGCAAGCCCAGTGGAGGGAGCTACGATGGCAGTTTCGCAAACTCAAAATCAGGGTGCGGTTGCTGCGGTTGATAAGACAGACATTACGGATGCCAATGGGGAATACTCAATCGGAGGATGTCTCTACGGATTTGAAACAGTGGTCAGTTTTGAGAAAGAAGGATATCTGACTGAGGAGAAGAACATAGGTGTGATACAATGAGAGTTGGAAAAATATTAACCACAGCAAAAAGTAAGCCTGTGGTACAGGACGCAGCATTGAGAGGTTTGGGAACAGCAGTAATCGGTGCAGGACTGATGGCATTCCAGAGCGGAGCAACCCTTGAGGAGAAAGCCTTGGGTGCTCTTGTTATGGGTCTCGGTCTCGGCATATACATCATAAAGGATGTGCTAAACAATATGTGTGATGCACCGCCAGTTGCTGAAGCAAGTCTCAAAAAGGCTGGAAAAAAGAAAAAGTAAGGCTCGAAAGAGCCTTTTTTATTTTATTTAGGGTATCCCAAAGAGGCTATTCATCACTATCTAGACCCCTAATTGCATTGGCTACTTTCTCTGCAGACTTCTTTCCAAAATTCGGCAAGTCAGCTATCTCACCGATGGTCATATTGTACAACGTCGCCATGTCTGCATCGCATGCTACAGCCAACACAGCCGCACGTTGTGGTCCAATGCCTGTGCATGCGAGCATGTTGGCAAACCTCTGGGCTGGGTCTATGTTGTAGTTGTGTATCACCTTGGTCGTTGGGTCAAATGTCTGACCTTCTGCATGCCGTTTGACTATATTGTATACCAAATAGGCAAACTGGTCTTTGGTTTGGCACTGCAAAAAGGTTGCATTGTGCTTGACTGCCAATGATGCCTGAGCACCCATCACAGCTCTTGGATTGATATTACCTGAACCTTCCCACATATCACCAACTATGATGAAATATTTGTGGTCAAAATTGAGCGACATCTTTTCTGCTTGCTCTTTGAGACGCTTGTCGCAGATACTTGAGATGAAGTCTCCTCCCTCTTTTCGCTCAAAGCAAATGTTGCCCGCAATAACATCTCCTGTGATGAGTTGCTCTCGCTCAAGCTTAAAACTTGGCAAGTTTCTGTTCTCAAGCTCCATCTGTAAAGCAAGGAACATGTTCACCACCTCCTCATTCTCCCTTGTGTCTATCCTGAATGTTCCGTAGTCAGTCATTGGATATCCCTCTCCATTATTGTTGTTCTGTTGCACTCAGACATGCTATCTGCTGCCTTGATTAAATCGTCCATAATTTTATGCTCAAGTGCTGCAATTGCATCTCCTGTAACATGTACCTTATGTGCTCGCAATTCATTGCACTTCCTTCTGAGTGCTGCCTTATTTATCAATCCTCTACTCATCTTTTCACCTTTATTGGAATCCTTATATCAAACAGCTCGCTGTTTTCATCCACCTGAACCAGCAGCCACATCGTCGTGTTCATCGTAAACCACATAAGCCTCCCACACTATATCATTGATGAAGTCCCAGAACTTTTTCGTGACCTCAAGTCTTGATGGCAAGAGCTTTATGAATCCTTCCTCCTCCCAATCATATAGTATCTTGGTTTCTATATCATTGATTCGTCTCCTCTCTATGAGCCTTTCATTCACCATGACATATTGTATGTACGGCATGAGTCTTATCTCACCCAAGCTAATCTCTCTGTTGATGGTTTTCTTTGCAATCTCTTGTATCTTTTCAGAGTCGCTTCCTCTTCCTACCATCTTATTCCCTCATCTGCAAGAAGTCTTTCTGCTTTTGCATTGCCTCAGGAGACATGATAGCCATTCGTGTGACCTCTTTCTCGTCTGTACACTCGTCAATCTGCTCTTCGGTCAGGAACTCTTTTGCTCTTTTTTGGCTGAATTGGTTCCTTGTATGTGAACTGTAGGTTGCTCCACCATAGTCACAATAGATTCGGTCTTGCCCAGACTCAACCATCCTCTCTTTCAACTCGTCTTTGAGCAACTCTTGCTCCATCTTCAACTCATTCGCTTTTTCCTGTCTTGCTACATACTCCTGTATGAGCTGTTCATCCGTCATGTCTTTTACATTATCCATTTTTTGGTCTCCTTGCATATGCTACTTGCTTTTTGTGTTCTTTAACTAGATATTCCAAACTCCCTGCGATGCTCTCTAGAGCTTTTGCTGCTCTGAAGACACACCTTCCTATCTCCCATGATACCATTTTATTTCATTCCGAAGGGAAAACTCATCCCTTCTGGTAGTGCGAATAGATGATAGACATTCTCCTCATCTACCAGCCGACTGTTGGCAGGATATAGCTCACAGGCTTCGACTTCCTCACCAAGAACTTCATTCTTGATATGCATCAAGTCCCACCAATTGTGTGTCGGCATTCCGTCTTTGCGGCTTATAGACAAATGCGTCATAAAGCCCATCTTTGGCCAGTGAACAATCCTGTAGTCACCCAACATGAAAAGCTCTTCTGTACTAGCATCATACTTGGGCACGCTCTTTTTGCCCAACATTGCTTCCCACAGACAATCTTCATCAAGGTGTCCGAGCTCACACTCACAATATCTCATCGCATTGATGAGGTCTTGCTTGCTCAGTAGAGTCTGCTGTACTTTATCAGCAGCCACATGACTACCATTATCGCTGTCCTTCTCCATCTTCCTTCCTTTGTTCCCCACATAAATACATCCAGGTCCATTTTGCTGTCCTCTTGAGACAGCCAACCACCCTGGAGGTAAAGCATCTAAGGGTATGGCTCATATGTGGCTATAACAAATGCCAGCCACAGACCGTTCATCACTAGATAAAAGGTCAAAGCCCATAGTGCTATTCGTATTTCACGTCCGACTTCAATCACTTGTTTGTCCATCTTTTTTCTCCGCCCAACTTGGGCATCTACTTGCTCCCAGCTCAAGCACTTTCTCTCCTTTGATAAGGATTGACATTTCCTGCTCGATTGCTTTGATTTTGCTGAGTATGATACAGACATCTGCTTTGTCGCAGTATCTGCACTTTGAATGCTTGTCAAGTTTCATGACTGGGGCGGCAACTCCATTCGACTTGAATGGCTTGGTTCCTCTAAAGTGTGCCTCAAGCTTCTCCCACAACCCAGTCTTCTTCATGCTGTTGACCTTAGATGTGATATGATATAGTTTCATGCCAGGATACTTGATTGCTGGCCAATATGTATTCTTCAGAACATGTAACCTTCTGCTATCCGCATATACATCATAGTGCTCAAACAATATTTTCAATTGCTCGTCGTCCCATTTGTGTCTGTAATTCTTTTTCTTCCCATTCTGCGTTCTGCCATCCCTGACTGTCGCAGAGTCTTCAATTGTACCTGTCATTTTACATTTCTTTCCAAATTACTTTTTCAGCCGCACTCTGCAACATAGTTGACCTCTTGTTCATCCACTCAAGGTCTTTGGTTCCGTTGATGTACAACTGATACATTCTTGCCATTTTGCCAGGACGATGTCTCAATATTCTACCAAGCCTCTGAATCATCTGTCTCTTGACTTTGGTTCCACCCAATATGATGCCAAGCTCACAATCAGGGACATCAACTCCCTCATCTAGACACTTAGCAGTCACCATTACTTTGTATTTGTCTGCTTTGAAGTCTTCAAGCATTTGTTCACGCTCTTTGCTCTTCATGCCACTATGATATATGGCTGTCGGGAAGCCAAACTTCTCCATCTCCTCCTTCACGTTTTCAGCCATTGCGATGTACTCACAAAACACAAGGGTTTTTGGTACGCTGCCATTGCTCTCTTCTGAGACTATGTATGGGGCAGTTTGTACTTTGCTTCTTGCTTTGAGCAGAAGCTGTCTCCTTGCACTTATAGCTCTCATCACATCTGCTGCATTCTTGTCTCCTCTGTAACAGGCTGACTTGACGCCATTGAAACCACCATAAGCACGCATGTTGGCTCGTACAAAGTTATCAAGCCCTGTGTACTCCTCTCTTTCTTCAGCAGATAATTTGATTCCTACATTGATAAGCTCGAATGGTGAAAGAATCCCTGCACTCACTCCGTCTTTCTGGTCGATATCATAGAACATCGGAGCCATTCTAAGCAGGTCTTCATGACCACCATCATCTCGCTCTGGTGTTGCAGAGAAACCAAGGATGTTATCGAATGAACCGTTCATGATGAACCGGAAGTTATGGTATGACCCATAACGGTGAACTTCATCCAGCACCACCAAACGCTTCTTCACAGCAAGATTTCTCAAGCTGTTGACAACACCAATGGTTATTGGCTTGGTCAAGTCATCATGGCCATCACCAACAAAGCCAATTTGGCTTTCCTCTGCAACACCTTCCTTGAGTATTTCCTTTGCCCATTGCTTCTGTAAAAATATGGTTGGGACAGCGATAAGGATTCCGTCTGCCCCACTACCTTTGATTCCGACCTTCTCCATTGCGGCAATGCCCAAGATGGTTTTCCCTACACCAGTGGCTGCCTTGGCTGTACCTTTCATGCTGATATTGACCCAGCCCTCAAGAGCTTCCTTCTGCCAGTCTCTAAGTGTTGACTTCATACAATCACCTCGAAAAATACTAAAAGCCACACAATCACACCACTAGCTATTGAGATACATAGCCAGGATTTTTTTGCAAAATATGCTGACATCTTTCTGACTCTAGCATTTTCTGAGTAATGTCCGCAAGCAGAGGACATGTTGATAACAGATATCAGCATATACCAAACTGCTACCACCACATTTGCTTCTACAAATTTCATTTTGTCTTACCTATATGGTCAGCCTCTCTTAGAGGGCTGTCATCTTGTAGATGGTTGCGAATCAAATTCACAACTGTCTCGCGTCTCTCATTGCTCCATTTCATGTATCTGCCGATAGCCTCAACCATCTCAGCACCAACAAGGTCGTGGTTGATATAGTTGCTCCTATCAATTTTCTCTGTCCTCACAAATGGCTTGCCAATGTCATGCAGAAATGCTGCCCATCTGAGATTGATGTCTCTCGGGACATTATGCACAACAATCATGGTATGACCAAACAGACTCATCTGATGGTACGGACTATTTTGGTCATAGTCTTTTTGTATTGCCATCGGAGGTATCATGTAATTGATAAGCCTTGTCTCATAAAGGATTTTCAGACCTATGACAGGAAGGTCAGACATCAGAAGTTTGTCCATCTCATCATTCCATCTTTCGCGACTTATGCTGAGTATCTTGTAAGACAACTGCTTCATCTTGTCAAGGGTATCCATATTTATGTTGAATCCAAGTTGTGCCGCAAACCTGCAAGCTCTCAACATTCTGAGTGGGTCTTCTTTGAATCGCTCTGATGGTTTGCCGACAGCTCTGATTCGCTTATCTGCTAGGTCTTTCCTCCCACCAAATGGGTCTATTATAGCTTGGTCTTTGTCAAGCCTTTTGGCCATAGCATTGATTGTAAAGTCTCTGCGACTCAGGTCAGCTGTGATGTCCTTCACGAATGATATCTCAGAAGGTCTGCGAACACAGTTTGTGTACTTCTCTGCTCTGAAGGTCGAAATTTCGACCTTATGACCATCAAACTTTGCACCGATAACTCCCAGCTTCTTACCATGTGGCCTCCACTGGTACACCCTCTTGCCAGCTTCCTGTATTCTTCGCTCAATTTCTTCTGGCATCAGTGGTGTGCAGAAGTCATAGTCGTTGGGCTCTCTGCCCAGCTCTATATCTCGTACACATCCGCCAACCATGTAGATTGGTGAGACGATGCTCACCAATTCTTCCATCCATTTCTCCATCTTAGTATCCTCTTATGTAAAACTGATATGTCTGCTCCATCGCAGCTTCCTCTAGCAAGACCTTGTACTTCCTGATGAAGTTGAGCTTCTTCCTAGTTGTATCTCTATCATAAGCATGCTTCTCTACATCCCAAAGCCACCTTGGCATCCACTTTTTCTTCTTCAGGAACTTTGCTCTGATGTGAAGGAGCTTGGCTCGCAAAGGTAGGAATTCCTCCATTGCTGCTTTGGCAATGTACTGCTTTTTCTTCTTCTTGATGATTCCTGGGATGTCAAAGTTCTCAACACAACTGGTACCAACTTGCATGTATAGCTTTTTCTCATCATGCTGAATGTAGCATAGCCACTTGATAGGTCTATGACCACAAAGGTGGCAACACTCATGTTTGGTGATATTGTTGTACACCAGCCTGACTCTTTCCCAGTCAGTCTCGCCGTTCTCGAGCTTCAGTCTCTCAGCCAACTCCTCTTTGATATGCTCGTCGTCGCTGTGCTTGGTCTCAGCCATAGTGTAACCTTCTGGTATAATCCAGCTCACAAAGTGCCAGTCGCTTGCACAACCCATTGCCATGTATGCGGCATCACCATCATACACCATCTCGCAGGGCTTCCACTCGTTTGGTTGAGTGTCGAGAGACTTGAAAGTCTCCCGCACTTCTTTTCTCCAAGCCATTTCAGCACCCCTTTGTGACACCGATGCTCTCTCGTATCATCTGGTTCTCGGTCTCAATCTCAGCCTTGTCAAACTGATTGTTGAGATTTTTGCTGAGCTCTTGTAGGAAATCCCACTTGGCTTTCATGTCTTTGGAGATTCCTGTGAAGGACCTCAGCCTAATTCTTTCACACTCCTCGTCTATCAGCTGTATTATCACTGCGTGCTCTTTCCTTGTTGTTTCTATTTTTCTGTTCATAGTTGTTCACCTATTATAAAGAGGGTTTTGAGATATATAAATGGGGTAAACAACAGTTTGGGCTCCGAAAACAACAGTTAAAGCCCAATTTCTAATTTAAATTCTTAATTTTCTTGCTAAATTTAGGTGGAACTCGTAGAAATACAAAGGATTCTATAGGCTCTATCTCACTTAAATCAATGTATGAATGATACTCGTGCTCCAGGAAGCTGGGCTCCTCTGGAGGAAGGGAGCACATAAGCAACTCCTTCGCTCCAGAGGAGGGAATTGGTTTGTAATAACTTGAGTTCTTGCTGATAAAATCACGCTTTTTCTTGTGGCTGAGCCTCTTTAATCGTATCTCAAGATTTCGTGCCGCACTGCGGTCGAAAAGCTCAATAGCATACAGCAACTTGCCAACACCATTGAGTTTGGTGTACAAAGCACCCTTTCCCTTTTTGTGCTGATTGTATCGTCTGTTGAGGTCATCTGTGATGCCCACATATAGAGTGGGATGTAGCTCACACTCAAGTATGTAGCACCAGCAAGTCATCCAACCACCTCTCGAATCCTATCT
>Ga0180437_10006994_pt1 | contig 14856 bp, 10 predicted proteins | sample SS_ome_4_FD_132410 | JGI IMG/M metagenome (GOLD analysis project Ga0180437, IMG submission 132410) | Hypersaline lake sediment archaeal communities from the Salton Sea, California, USA - SS_3_D_1 metaG | ecosystem: Environmental > Aquatic > Non-marine Saline and Alkaline > Hypersaline >...
ATTGTTCTGGCGCATCATGAACTTCATGGTTTCACGTCCTGATGGCTCATTCACGGAAAAGTAGAATTCTTTACCATCCGGGGAGAATGCCGCGTTGAATTCTCCTTGTGGTGTCGAGACGATTCCAGGAGCAAAAATTTCAGGAGTTGTCCCTGGAGGTTTCTGCCCTAAGTATTCGCCCTTGAGTACTGGGAATCTCTCATTCTGTGCCCAGTTCCATGAGAAAACGGAGATCAGGAATACTAAACCTATCAGATATGCCTTTCTTTTCATCCTTTTATCGCCCACTATCCCATTCCCTTTTTTCACTCATACCGCAGGGATTTTACAGGACTGGCTGATGCAGCCTTTATCGACTGGAAACAAACGGTGAGAAGTGCGATAACGAACGCCGCCAATGCCGAGAATAAAAAGGTCACAAAACCGATCTCTGTGCGATAGGCGAAACTTTTCAGCCATCTTGTCATCACAAAGTAGGCCACAGGCCAGGCAATGATATTGGATAAAATAACGAGTATGACGAATTCTTTGGATAACAGCCGAACAACACTGCCCATGGATGCTCCCAACACTTTGCGGATTCCTATTTCTTTGGTCCTCTGCTCGGCTGTAAAGGATATCAATCCGAATAGGCCGAAGCAGGAAATGGAAATCGCCAGGAAGGTGAAGATCCTGAGAATCATTTCCAAACGCTGTTCAGACCTGTACATGGCATCGATGGTGTCGTCCAAGAATTGGAATTCAAATGGATACTCGGGGATGGCTCTCTCCCACGTCTTTTCTATGGAGGCAATGGTTCGAGAGACATTGTCTGCTCTTATTCGGGCAAAAACATAATTTCTGTACATCCAGTACTGATAAGGCACCAAGTGAAGGACCAGAGGCCTTATTTCGTTGCGAAGCGGAGCAAAATGAAAATCTTTTATTACACCAATTATTTTTCCCGTTTTATCCAGCAAACGAAATCTTTTTCCCACTGGAGATTCTAATCCTATTGTTTTGACCGCCGTTTCATTCAGAATAAAATTTTGGGAGTCGGATGGGAATTCGTCGGACAGGAACCGCCCTTCAATCATCTCCAACTGAAATGTTTCAAAAAAATGAGAATCCACAGCCATATGGTTCATCGAAACTTGATATTCCGGGTCTTTCCCTTCCCAGTCCAGTTGCCCGAATTCATCGCCCATGCTGCCAAAGGGCAAACATGTGGCCGCAGCCATCTCGAGGATATTCGGGTTTTGGGAGAGTTCGTTTTTAAGTGTTTTGTATTTCAGCCACACTTTTTGCGCATCATACCGCTCCCAGAGGTTGCCTTCACTCCGGAGTTGCATATAGATCAGGTAGTTTTTGTCAAAACCCAGTTCCCGGTTTTTGATAAAGTTCATCTGTCTGTAGACAGTCGTTGTGCTGATGATGAGCACGATCGTCAGAACGAATTGAAAAACGACGAGTCCTTTTCGGATGGATGCGGTGCGCGCGCCGAATTTCTTGCCGAATAAAGTTCCTTTCAATATCCGGTTTGGTTCAAAAGAGGAGAGGAATAAGGCTGGATAGCTCCCGGAGAGAACTCCGGTCAACACGGTTATTCCCAATATGCCGAGAAACAGGAATTTATACTGTGCCAGATTCAGGCTCAGATCTTTGCCTGATATCTGGTTAAAAATCGGGAGAAACAGGGCAACGAGGAGAATGGATATCAACAGCGAAAAAAACGCAAACAAAACGGATTCACTCAAAAACTGTTTCGAAATATTGTTCCTTTTTGCTCCGATGACTTTGCGCAATCCGATTTCCTTGGCCCGTGTTCCGGCTCGGGCCGTGGCCAGGTTCATGTAATTGATGCAGGCAATGATCAGGATCAAGAGAGCAAGCGTCGAAAAGAAAGATAGCGAACGAATGGTTCCTTCTCCCTGGAGCCCGTAGAGGCGAATGTCTGTAAGAGGTTGGAGATAATAGCGAGATTCATAGCGAGATTCTTCAGCGTCTTTGGTTTTGATCCATTCTTCAAGCTTCGCGTTCACTTCCTCGAAGGATGTGTTCGGCTGGAGCAAAACGTAGGTGGAGTACAACCATCCTGTCCAATGGGTGCGGGCTCCCATGGCCACCGCCCGTTCGGTCGATCCGACAAATCCGAATTGAAGATGGGAATTTCTGGGAATATTTTCAATGACACCCGTCACCGTAAAATCATTCTGATTCAGTGTCTGGATCGTTTTTCCTAGGGGATCCTGGTTGCCGAAATATTTTAAAGCCATGTCTTGGGTGATAACGATTGAAGATGGCGAAGATAAGGCTGTGTTGGGATTTCCATGAATAAAAGGAAATGTGAAAATCTTAAACAGAGAGGGATCGGCAAAAAGGAAATTTGTTTCATAATATTTTTTGTCTCCATGGGCGACCAACAATCTTCTTGTCGGCAGGAGTCGAACAACCTCCCTGACCTCGGGGATCTCTTCTTTCATGGCCGGACCCAGAGGATAGGCTGTACCTCGAGTGATTTGGGAAACAGGGCCATAATTCAGGTCATTCACAACGCGGTATATATTTTCAGTTTGTTCATGAAAACGATCATACCGGATCTCATCATTGATCCACAAAAGGATGAGGACACAGCAGGCCATCCCGAGGGCAAGACCCGAGATATTGATAAACGAATAAATTTTGTGTCTTTTAAGATGTCTTAAAGCAATGGTTAGATAATTTTTAAACATGGCTAAACTCCACCAAACGTTAATTGTGATTCCTGAATATATTGATTTCATGATCTGAATCCAATACCAAGCATGAGCCCTGGATTTTCCTCGTGTTTGAGCGATGTCTGCGTACAGCTCTTCATAATCACCGGCAACAGATTCGCTTTCACTTCTTGGGAGAAATATCTTTAGTAATTTCTCGCCAAGCAGGGGAGGTGTTTCCTTTTTGTTCTTCATGTTTCGTGTTTTATGCTTTTTTAAGGGCAGGGAATTTAGCCCAAAGGGCATCATGCTCCTTTTTGATTATTTTGAGGGTATCAAGTCCCAATTTTGAAATCCGGTAGATCTTTTTGCTTCTTCCCCCCCTTTTAGCCGTCGCTTCCCCCATATAGGACTCGACAAGTCCCTCTTTCTCCAGTTTCATCAAGGGCTTGTGTATGGCCCCGACTGACCAGTCGGTCTTCATGATTTTGGATAAATAGTTTTTTATGGCCAGGAGGTAAGCGGATTCTTTGAGGTTCCAGATAGCGATGAGAATCTGTTCTTCTCTTTTTGATATTGTTTTCATGGCACTCTCCAAAATCCTATTTCATAGTAAAAAGTAAAACAAATCACTCCGAATGTAAAGTATTTTTTAGAAAAAAGTAAAACAAATAAGATATGGGCACCTGTGAACAGGGGAAAATTAGCGCCTCCTCACTAAAGTGAAAGTGCAAGGATTTTTTTCTGAATTTAGGCAACCTTTTTTACGTGAACTGCGTATTACTGTATGTGTAAGTTACGTAAAACCTGATTCAGGATTCGGATTTAAGGGATTAAATTCTATTCAGGAAAAAGACCATGAAAGAGCTAACGTTATTGGAGCAGATGATACTGGCTGCCATCATCGCCCTCAAAGAAGATGCTTACGGCGTTTCCATCCGGAAAAGAGTCGAAAAACTGAGAGGGAAGAAGTTGATGTATGGAACTCTGTACAATGCTCTCGACCAGCTTTTACGCAAATCGTATGTCATAAAGACAAAAGGAGCCACATCCTCTGCAAGAGGAGGAAGGCCCCGGATTTACTATGGCCTGACTTCTGAAGGAAAGAGTGCGCTCCGGGCCTCTTTCAATCTACAGCGCGCCATTTGGGAAAGCATCCCCGAATTCCGTATAGACTAAGGATTATGGATAAATTCAAGGGACATCCGCCGAAATTGGGTCAGAAGCTGCTTTCCTTTCTCGGCCACTACGAATGGGATTACTCTGTCTCCGGGGATTGTGGTGAGGAGTTTAAAGAGCGTGTGCGGGAGAATGGAAGGTGCCGGGCTCTCTTGTGGTATTGGGAGCAGGTCGTCTATGCGCTTGCCGTCTATTCCAAGATATCTACAGTAATAGGAGGGACTATGCTTAAAAACTATATTAAAATCACATGGAGAAATATCCGTAATCACAAAATTTATTCCTTCATCAACATCATGGGGCTGGCTGTCGGTATGGCCTGCTGCATTCTGATCCTGCTCTGGATTCAGGATGAACTCAGCTTTGATAAGTTCCACGAAAACTACTGCGACATCTACAGGACAATCCCTGAACTTCAAGGGAATAAATATTCTTCCAATCCTTTAGCGCTGGCAGGAGTTTTTAAAGAACAGTATCCGGAAGTCCGGCAGATCACGAGATTTTGCTCGAGGTTTTGGCTCATGAAACATGGGGATAAAATCTATGAGGAGAGAGGCGCCCTGGTGGATGATGACTTTTTGAGGATGTTCACCTATCCTCTCATTCAAGGAACACCGGAGACCGTGTTTGCCAGCCGGGATTCTATCGTTTTAACCGAACGTGCCGCCGCCAAATATTTTGGCACTCAAGATCCGATCGGCAGATCTTTATTGGTTAACAACAGCACAGAGCTGATCGTGACAGGCGTCTTGAAAGACATCCCCCTGAATTCACATTTGCAGTTTGATTTCCTCGCTTCGATGAGACTCATGGGCGAGAGGGGATACACCAGTTGGTCTTATGAAGCCAGAACATATGCGCTTTTAGAAAAAAACGTTTCCTTACCGGACTTCGCAGACAAGATCTCTGGATTTGTTATGGAACATGATAAAAGAACTAGACAGAAAGTCGTTCTTCATATCCAGCCTTTCTCTCAGATTCATCTCTATTCGTTAAACGGCATGGATCCGGTTATTTATGTCTATATTTTTTCGACAATCGCCATAGCCATCCTGATTATCGCCTGCATCAATTTTATAAACCTCTCCACCGCCAGGTCGAACACCCGGGCCAGAGAAATAGGGATGAGGAAAGTCGTGGGTGCGGAAAAAGCCGATATCATCAAACAGTTTATCGGGGAATCGATGATTCTATCGGCTCTGGCGCTTTGTGTGGCGCTGGGTATGGTTTATCTCTTTTTGCCGGCGTTTAATAATCTTGCTGAAAAGCAATTGACACTGAACATTGCCGGCAATATTTCAGCTTTGTTCCTGTTGCCCGGAATCATTCTCTTTACGGGTTTGGCGTCCGGTAGTTATCCGGCCTTTTTGCTCTCGTCCTTTAAACCGGTAAATATACTGAGGAGGGGGAAATTACAGTCAGGCTCGGGTGGATTTGTGCTCCGAAAGATTCTGGTCATCGGTCAATTCGCCGCCACCATCATCTTGATTATCGGGACTATCGTCATGTACAAGCAGCTCAACTACATCAGGAATAAAGATATCGGGCTAAACAGAGATCATGTGCTCGCCATATCAATGAACAGGGAGTTGAGAGATGCCTACAGGTCATTTAAAAATGAGATCAAACAACATCCGAACGTACTAAACGTCACAGCGGCCCGGAGATTACCGACAAATATCGGACATGTCAATCCCGTCTATTGGGAAGGAAAGGGCCCTGAAGATTACGTGACTATGACTGATGCCTCTGTGGACTATGATTATTTTGAGACTCTCGGCATGCAAATCATCCAGGGCAGAAGTTTTTCGGAAGAGTATGCTACCGATCGGGAGAATTATGTTCTCAACGAAGAGGCATTAAGGATCACGGGATTAGAGTCGCCGATTGGCAAGATGTTTTCCTGTTGGGAGGATGAAGGAAAAATTATCGGTATCGTCAAGAATTTTCATACCCGTTCGCTTCACAATGAGATCGAACCTGTCATTTTCACTCTATCCCAGAGACACGGCTCTCACAGCTATATTTTTGTCAAAATCAGGCCGGACGATATATCCGGAACCATAGCCTCTTTGGAAAAGAAGGCCGCTGAATTTGCACCCAACAATCTCTTTGAATACTCATTTCTGGATGATGAATTTAACAGACAGTATATCAATGACCAGCGGAGAGGCGATATTTATAAGCACTTCACATATTTAGCCATATTCATCTCCTGTCTCGGGCTTTTCGGGATGGCTTCGTTCACCGCAGAACAGCGAACCAAGGAGATCGGGATTCGCAAAGTTCTAGGGGCATCTATAGCAAATATTATTTTCCTTATCTCCAAAGATTTTTTAGTGCTGCTTTTTGTCTCCAATGTGATTGCCTGGCCCGTTGCCTATTATCTCATGGATAAATTGCTGAATAATTATGCCTACAGGACCAGTATAGCTGCGTGGATCTTTATTGTTTCGGGGATGATGGCGGTTTGTATTGCGCTGTTGACCGTGTGTCTGAAAATTGTGAGGGTGGCCCATTCCAATCCTGTCGATAGTCTAAGGTATGAATAAGAATAGCTAATTCAATATTGCTCTTTGTGAATATATCCAGGCAGGCAGATTGAGTAGGTACTTTTTGGTCACAAATACAATGCAGGTCAGGATAAGAAAATTTCTAACTTATAAATTTTAAATAAGTTAGATTGGCCATGGAAGGGAGTGGCTGGGAAGCAGGGATTCGAACCCCGATTCCATGATCCAGAGTCATGTGTCCTACCATTGGACGACTTCCCAGTCTAAGCCATGATAATCGATATTTAGAAGTTTTTCAACCCGGCTCCAGATGATAGAAACGCTCCGTTATTCGCTGTGAACAAAATCTGTTTAAAGAAAGAAAGGTGCTATAGATTGGCGTCCATCTTTCGTTTTTTTTGGGGTCAGAAGCGCTGAATTTCCCACGAAATATCCCGAATTTTTTTGATGAAAAACACCATAATCCGTCCTTCAATTCGCATTGACTTGGCAAATTTCCGATGATAAGATTGACGATTCATTATGAGAAAAACAGTTGTCCGCTTTGGAATAGTCTTTCTCCTCACTTTCGTTTTTCTCTTCTTTTTCTTTCGCAGTGTGAACTGGAATGAAGTCTTTGGTTATTTGACTGATGTCAACCTGAAATTTTTCATTCTCATCGTAGTCCTTGTCCCCGTCCATCTCCTGACTCGTTCGTTCCGCTGGAGATTTCTCCTGATACACGAGAAAAGAGATGTCAGATTTTACAACATGTTTGCAGGAGTCTCTGTGGGATTCACGGTGACGCTTCTTTTTCCAGGGAGAATCGGTGAGCTGGTCAGGCCGTTATACCTGGCGCAGAAGGAGGGGATGAGCAAGGGATTCGCCATCGGCACCGTCGTTGTCGAGAGGATTTTCGATATCTTCACCATGTGTTTTCTGCTCGGGATTTTTCTACTGGCTAAGCCCCTTTACGCCTCCTTTTTCGAAGGAAAAGAGGAAACGTATTCAAATCTCCAACTGTGGGGAATCATTGGAGTGGCGATCGCGACGTTTCTTCTAGCTATCATACTCTCTCTCTACTTTTTCAGGGAAAAGGCTCTATCCGTCATTTCTTCTTTATTGAGACCTTTACCGGAGAAGCTGTCGCAGAGGATCCTGAAAGCGTCAAAAGGTTTCTTGCAGGGACTTAAATTCTTTCATTCTGTCGGAAACGTTCTTGTTTACATCCTGCTTTCATTTGTTGTCTGGATCGGGATCATTTTTTATTACTGGCTCTTTTTCTTTGCCTATAAAATCTCTGTCCCTTTCTTTTTGATGTGCCCCTATGTGTTTTTTGTGCTCATCGGAGCCTCCATTCCCACCCCCGGGATGACAGGAGGATTCCATCTGTTCAGCCGGGAAGGTTTGACTTCTCTTTTCAATATTGATACAAACCTTGCGGTAGGAATGACAATTGTCGTCCATGCCATCCAGGTTGTGGTGACTTGCCTGGTGGGTTATATTATATTGTGGAAAGAAGGAATTTCACTGCTTCAGTTGAAAAAATTAGGGGAGGATGCTAAATAATGAGGTGCCCGTACTGCGACCATCCACAGAGTAAAGTCATCGATTCCCGCGAGAGCAAGAATGGCCTGTGCGTGCGCCGCCGCAGGGAGTGTCTCTCCTGCAAGAGGAGGTTCACCACCTACGAGAAGATCGAAGAAATTCCCTACATGGTCGTAAAAAAAGACGGGAGAAGGCAGCCCTTTGACAGCCAGAAACTTCTACGTGGCTTGCTGAAAGCCTGTGAAAAAAGGCCTGTGCCTCTGGCAAAGCTTGAAGAAATCGTCGAGGAAGTGGAGAGCAGGCTTCAGGATCGCTCGGATAAAGAATTGAGCGCAGCCAAGGTCGGGCAGCTTGTGATGAAAAGACTCAAGGCTTTGGACAAAGTTGCATATGTTCGGTTCGCGTCTGTTTACCGCGAATTCAAGGATGTTGTCGAATTCAAAAAGGAGCTCGAGTCACTTCTTAAAGAAAGATAGATGCCGGATAGAACGAGAAAAGAATGAAGAACCAAGATGACCTGATGGTTCAGAAAGCGGTGGAATAAACTTGGAGGAAAACCATGGTAAATAAGAATGACGATGAACATGATCTTTATGAGGATGTTCTAGAAGACCGGGATAAGAAGCTTCATGTCCCTAAAGAACTTCCCATCCTTATGCTCAGAGATATTGTCGTTTTTCCTTACATGGTGATCCCTTTATTCGTCGGACGCGAGAAATCCAAAAATGCGATTGATTACGCTCTGTCGTCAAACCGGATGATTCTTCTGCTTACTCAGAAAAACATGGAGATTGAGGAGCCGAAGAGGAATGAAGTCTATGATGTCGGTACTGTTGCTTTGATCATGCGGATGCTGAAACTTCCTGATGGAAGAATGAGGATCCTGGCTCAAGGTCTAGTCCGGGCAAGAATAGAGAATTTAGATGAGAGTAAACCCTACTACACGGCTGAGGTAAGAGTCATTCCTGAACCGGAAGAGGCGGAAAAATCCATTGAAGTGGAAGCCTTAGTCCGGAATACTCGTTCTGGATTGGAAAAGGCATCTTCACTGGGAAAGGATATCCCTCCTGAAGTGATGATCCTATCGGCCAATATTAACGAGCCCGGCAGGCTTGCTGATTTGACCGCAGCCAACCTGGAATTAAAAGTTAATGAAGCCCAGCGGATTTTAGAGATCGAAGATGCTTTTCAAAGGCTGAAGAAAGTCTATGAGCTGCTGACAAGGGAGCTGGAGCTTCTGGACGTCCAATCGAAGATCAGCACCGAAGCCAAAGGGGAGATGGATAAGTTGCAGAAGCAATACTTCCTGAGACAGCAAATGAAGGCGATTCAGAAAGAACTGGGAGAGGGCACTGAAATTCAAGAAGAAATAAGCAGCTATCAGGAGGCCTTAGCAAAGCTCAAAGTGTCCAAAGAAGTTAAGGATGAGCTTGAAAAGCAAATCAAGCGTCTTTCCCAGATGCATCCAGAGTCTGCCGAAACAGCCGTTGTCCGTAATTATCTGGATTGGATGTTTGCTCTTCCCTGGAACAAGAGCACAGTCGATAACCTGGACCTCAAAGCAGGGATGAAGATTCTCGATGAAGACCACTATGGCCTCGACAAAGTAAAAGAGAGGATTATCGAATATTTGGGAGTGAGGAAGCTCTCTAAAAAGATTAAGGGACCTATTCTCTGTTTTGTGGGGCCACCCGGAGTCGGGAAGACTTCACTCGGTCGCTCTATTGCCAGAGCGTTGGGAAGGGAATTCATCCGGATCTCTCTGGGAGGAGTCCGGGATGAGGCCGAGATTAGAGGTCACAGAAGGACATATGTCGGCGCTCTGCCAGGGAAGATCATTCAGGGATTGAGACGCTGCAAGTCGAATAACCCAGTCTTCATGATGGATGAAGTGGATAAAATTGGAGCCGATTTCAGAGGAGACCCATCTTCCGCTCTGCTCGAGGTGCTCGACCCTGAACAAAACAATTCGTTCAGAGATCATTACCTGGGCGTTCCTTTTGACCTTTCCAGTGTGATGTTTATCACTACAGCCAACCTTCTAGACCCGATTCAACCCGCTTTCCGTGACAGGATGGAGATACTCCGACTTCCCGGTTACACCGAGGAGGAAAAATTGCAGATCGCTCTTCGTCATCTGGTTCCAAAACAGATAAAAGAACATGCATTGAGTGAAGACATGATCTTGTTCACGAGAGGAGCGATAAAGAAGATTATTTCTTTATACACAAGAGAAGCGGGAGTTCGGAATCTAGAAAGAGAGATTGCGTCAGTCTGCCGGAAAGTGGCGCGGAAAGTCGCGGAAGGAAAGAAAACACTGACAAAAATCACTTCTCAAAGTATAGAAAAATACCTTGGACCGACTAAAATCTTTAAGGATCAACTCCTGCAGAAAGACAGCGTTGGCGTGGCCACAGGAGTCGCGTGGACAGCCACAGGCGGGGAGATACTTTTCGTGGAAGCGACCAAGATGAAGGGCAAAGGGAATCTGTCTTTGACAGGCTCATTAGGGGACGTGATGAAGGAATCCGCTCAGGCGGGTTTGAGTTATGCGCGAGCTCACTCTGATAAGTTAGGCATTGATAGTCAGATGTTCTCCAGGAATGACTTTCATATTCACATCCCTGAAGGAGCCATTCCTAAGGATGGCCCTTCTGCCGGAGTGACCATTGCCACTTCACTGATTTCAGTCTGTACTGATTTGAAGGTGAAAAGGGATGTAGCCATGACAGGGGAGATCACATTAAGGGGAAATGTTCTTCCTGTTGGAGGAGTGAAGGAGAAGGTTCTGGCTGCCCAGCGAGCGGGAGTGAAGAAAATGATCCTTCCCCTGCCGAATAAAAAAGATATGGCGGATATTCCCAGTAAGACAAAAAAGGAGATGCAATTTATTTTTGTCGAGTCAATCCATGATGTCTTCGACCATGCTCTGGTGAAAAAAACAGGTCAAAAAAACAGAACCTGATCATCGTATCTTATTGCAAACCTGAATCGTTCGGAAAAGGATAAATACGCCTTTTTACTGAGCCTAAAGGTCCGCCTGCTTGCTTCCTTTTTCTTGACAAAGAGGAAATTTTTTTATAATTGATAGGCAAAGGTGAAAATTCGCAGGCAAAGATGAAATTCCAGTCATTTTATTGAGAAGGAGGAGTCCATGAAAAAAAAGAGCTTCATTCTCCTAGTTTCAGTCATTTTGAGTACTGCCAATCTTTGGGCAGGAGGATGGAACAATACCTTGATAGGATGTCGCGCGCTCGCCATTGGAGGCGCTTTTGTGGCCGTGGCGGATGACCCGAGTGCAATTTTCCATAATCCCGCTGGTTTGGTCTATCAAGAAAGCAGGATCAACCTATCTATTGATGGATTCTACATCTCCCCGGTTCATGAATATGTCACGACAGGTGGGGATAGAGTCGAGAGCCGATACAAGAGCTCATTGCCTCAATTCTTTCTCACCTATAGGGCGAACACCCGGCTGACTTTTGGATTCGGATTTTATGTGCCTTATGCAGGTGGAGGATACGACTGGAAAGAAAGCATGCAGGTGCAGCCTTTCAAATCAACGATGGGAGTTTATAGTCTGACGCCAACCGTATCTTATAAATTCAGCGAGAAGCTATCCCTTGGCTTCAATCTGAATTTTTATAGCGGTGTCTTGGAGTTAGATATGGAGGACGTAGCTTTTGGCCCGATGAAGTCAGAGGAGAAAGGTTCGGCTGTTTCGGCTGGTTTTGGTCTGATGTTCAGGCCCTCGCAAAGAATGAGCATTGGATTGGGTGTCAGGGGCCCGGTAAAAATGACACTCACAGGAAGAACGGAAGTCACGGTCACAGACCCAATATTAGGGACTTTCCCCATACTACTCGATTCGGAAACCTCTTTTGATCTTCCTTGGGATATTGAATTAGGATTTGCCTACAGGCTTTCTGAAAACCTCCTGTTGTCGACCAGTGCCCAGTACACTATGTGGTCAGCCCTGGATAAAGTTGAAAAGGTCATGACGAACGTTCCCGGGATTGGAGACATAGAAGAGACACAGATCATGGACTATGAAGATATTCTCATCTTGAGAGTCGGGTTCGAATATTTTGTTTCAGGAGGGATTATCCTCCGTGGAGGCGTCGGGTACGACCGCTGCGCCTGCCCAGAAGACACATTAAATTATAAAGGAAACATCGATGTGGATAAATTCACATTGATCGGAGGAATAGGATACCGGACAGGTCGGACACAGATCGACTTTGTTTACGCCTATGCGGCTGGAGAGGAACGGCAAAAACCGATTATAGGATTTTCTTCTCCGGAAAGATACAACCTCAGCGCAGCGATAATGGGAGTGGGAGTTACTTTTTCATTCTAATCGTTAGGATTAGGCGGAGAGGAAGGTTCCTTTGAGCACAACTTCTGTCGGTCCAGATTGATAGATCTTTTTTTTCTCCCATTCCACAGTTAAGTACCCCATGCTTGTCCTGACCTGTACCCTTTTTTCTGTGAGGCCCTTCAGTATAGATGCCACTGCCGCCGCGCAGGATCCGCTTCCTGAAGAAAGAGTCTCACCAACACCTCTTTCCCAGAAAAGGACATCAATAACATCTCGGCTCAGAACTCTTATGAATTCGATATTCGTCCGGTTCGGGAAGAAAGGATGAGATTCGATTTCTCGGCCGATCTGATGCCACTCGATGCGAGCAGGAAAGCGGTCGACAAAGATGGCGCAGTGAGGATTCCCGAGGGAGATAACTGTTATGGGGTATATTTTTTGATTGATGGAAAGGGGATAATCGATGATTTTCTCGTGGGTTGAGCCGTCATCAAATGGAATATCCTTGGAATTCAATTGGGGGATGCCCATCTCGATCCGAATGTGAAAAAGGTTCTTTTTCCCTTCGATGAGTTTACATTCTCTCTGGCCGGCTGTGGTGAGGAATGTTATCTGAGGCGAGTTTATTTTTTTCTGATGGTAGAGATAGGCTGCTGCGCATCTCAGCCCGTTGCCTGAGATTTCGGCTTCGGTGCCGTCGGCGTTGAATATGCGGAATTTGACGCGGCCTTTTGTTTTGTCTTTGACAGAGACGAGGAGCAGACCGTCAGCTCCGACTCCAGTGTGGCGGTCACAGATTCTTCCCGCAAGAGTACTTATGTCAGAAAAGCCTTTCGTCTCTGTTTCGTCGATAATCAGGAAATCATTACCGAGTGAATGGAATTTAAAAAATTTCATTCTGGAATCTTGAGAGTTGTGATGAATTCTGCGGATTCTCCATCACGCTCTCTCCGGATGAGCAGAATAAGCCCGTCTCCGGGTTTCAGTTTATCTATGATTCTTTTAAGATCACCTGAGTCTTTGACCTCTTGTCTGTTGGCTTCGAGGATGATATCCCCGGCAATAAGTTCTTTTCTTTCTGCCTCGCTGTATCGACGGACTTTGGTAATGAGGACTCCTTCTTGAGTTCGAAATCCGTAGCGTCGTGCTATATTGGGAGTCATAGTGGTCACAGAGATTCCTAAATCTTGGCCTGATGAGGTTGAAGGTTGTTCCTCCTCTTCTCCGGTCGATAATTCCTCGAGTTTGGCAGTGAGAAGTTTTTCTTTTCCGTCCCTTATGACTTTGATGTCGACCTTTGTCCCCGGTGCGGTTTCCGCAATCTTAAAAGATAAGTCGTGCCTGTTCTTTACAGGCTGGCCGTTGAATTCGATGATGACATCGTATCGCTTAAGTCCGGCTTTATCCGCGGGTGTTCCGGGCTCAACGTCAACAATAAAAGCGCCATTCCTGGATTTTAAATTCAAAGTTCGCCTTTCTTCTTCAGAGAGATTCTTAGGGATTACTCCGAGATATCCTCTGACCACTTTGCCTTTTTCCTCGAGTTGTTTGACGACCTTTCTGGCCAGGTTGGAAGGAATAGCAAACCCGATACCGATATTTCCTCCGGTGGGGGAGGCGATCATGCTGGTGATACCGATGACTTCTCCTTTCATGTTAACCAATGGGCCGCCGCTGTTTCCCCGGTTGATAGCCGCATCAGTCTGGATGAAGTCTTGATAGGAAATAGCCGTCGAGCTCTGTAGACCCTGCCTTCCCTTGGCGCTGACTATTCCCGCAGAGACAGTGTGTTCAAAACCGAGCGGATTGCCGATGGCCAAAACCCATTCCCCGACTTTTAGCCGGGCGGAATCGCCAAGCTCCACAAACGGCAGGTTTTTCTCAGCGATTTTCAGCAAAGCGACATCAGTCGGTGGGTCCGTTCCCACGATTTCTGCTTTGTATTCATTTTCCTGAAGAGTGTAGATGGTGATTTTTTCAGCGTTTTCCACGATGTGGTTGTTGGTAATGAGGTATCCATCCGTGGTGATGAAGAAACCGGTGCCCGCAACCTGAGAGCGGTATTCTCTCTCTCTGTCACGAGGTGTTCCGAAGAATCTGTCCCAGAAATCGTCTCCCCAGTCATCAAAGAAGCTGACGACTCTTCTTTTTTCAACACGTTCGGCAGTGATCCTCACAACAGCTGGGCCTATCATGTCCGCAACCCTGACAAAGTCAAGGTCTGGCTTTGTCTGAGGGTTTGGAGAGGCATAAAGAAAAGATGAGGATGAGGGAGATTCATTTAAAAAACTATTTGGCATATTTTTTTCAGGCAGATAGACGAATATATAGCCAGCTAATAGAATGCCTAAGAAGAAGCTAACTAGGGCAACTATAGCAATTTTTTTCATTTTTTTCCTCCTGTCATCAATATCTTAAAATAGCATACTCGCATAGAAAATTCAATCGTCCTACTTATTGTAAACTCTGTAGTTAGCGAAAAGTTGCATTAAAAATGCATTGGAGATATTATCACCTTAGTCAAGGAGATTTGTAGTGGACAGAGGCTTTTTAATCGTTTTCGAAGGAATAGATGGAGCGGGGAAGTCCACTCAGGCCGAGATTCTAATGAAAACGCTCCGGGAGAAAGGATTTAATGTTG
>Ga0180437_10006995_pt1 | contig 14856 bp, 16 predicted proteins | sample SS_ome_4_FD_132410 | JGI IMG/M metagenome (GOLD analysis project Ga0180437, IMG submission 132410) | Hypersaline lake sediment archaeal communities from the Salton Sea, California, USA - SS_3_D_1 metaG | ecosystem: Environmental > Aquatic > Non-marine Saline and Alkaline > Hypersaline >...
GACAGGAGATCGTCCAAGCGGGGTCTCCCAGATGGCATCGCTGGAGATGGAGAACGGTGCGCCAAGGCCGGTGTGATTCGCCCCCAGCAGGATGACCGCTTCCGGACGGCCGAGCGCTGCGACTCGCCCGTAGCCCGCCGCCGCAACGGCACCCGAGTAGGCGTATCCTGCGTGTGGGGTGATCAGCCCGACCGGCGAAGCCAGTGTCCGGTCCAACCACTGGCCATCGCCTTCGAAGAAGGATTCGACCGTCATGCGCAGGACGGCAGGATTCCCCGGGTAGAACGCTCCAGCCACGATCGGAGCACGAACCGTCTTCTCCATGGGACGATTGTAGCGCCCTTGGATGCGACGCACCAAGGGATTCTTGATTCCCGCAGACTGCTCCCGTACCATCCGATCGCAACCTTGGGAGATCGTCTAATGGCAGGACGACAGGCTCTGGCCCTGTTAGTGGGGGTTCGAATCCTCCTCTCCCAACCAGCGCTGGAAATGCATTCCCTGTCTGTGATACAAGGCTCCATCCCGTGGCTTTGAGCAGCGACTTCGCAGAGAGAGCACTCCAACCTCGGGAACCTATTCCTTCGCCATGAACGTCACATCGTCCAGTCCGTCGAAGTCTGCATCCTGGGTCCAGATGTGAGCGCGGTGCACACGTGCGGTTGCCAGAATGATGCTGTCAGCCATCGGAAGCCTGGTCTGCAAGCTCACGTCGGCAGCGAGCAGAGCAATCCGCTCGGTGAGAGGGATCACTCGTCCCTGCCGCATCAGCGCGATAGCGGAGAGCGCAGCGGACTCACCTCGCTGGCGCAAGACGATCTTGAACACCTCGTAGAGGCAGATCGTCGGAACGATGAGCTGATCTACCGCTTCAACTGCTTCGGAGAATGCGTCGGCATTCGGACCATCCGCGAAGTACTCGAGCCAAGCAGACGAGTCCACGACGTTCATTCGCGATCCGATTCTCGCTCCACTGTTGTGTCGATGCCGGCCAGAAATCCACGCATCTCAGACAGAGAGCGAACAGGCACCATCTCAATCCGATCGCCATGTGCAATGACCTGGACCATCTGCCCAGGCTTCAGTTCGAGTTGCTCGCGGATCGCCTTTGGGATAACGACTTGGTACTTAGGCGAGATCTTCGCTTCTGACATACGCATCTCCGATCGTTCGCAGTATCGTATGCCGAGTGTAGGGGGCATTGCGTCTGGCGTCAAGTCAGGTCCTCCGCAACATTGGCGATCACGAAGCCTGTGCGAGTTCTAAACCTGTCCATCACTCCCAACCAAAGGGAAGAGCACCCTCTCATGAGGGTGTTCTTCCCTTCGTCAAGGAGGGTGAGAACCCCCAACCCAAGGATCCATGATCCGCCGCGGCGTTCTCTGAAGGAGAACCTGCACGTGCCCCAAGGGCACGCAAACCCCAATCCGCTGGAGAGCCAAAGAACGGCTTCAGCGGGCATCCTCCATCTCCCAAGAGCAAACCCCGATGGGCATCGACTCCTCGGGGTTTGCCTTTGGGTCGAGGCGGTGAGAAGTCCCAAGTCGAGGATAGGAGTTCGTGACAGCGAACTCCCAAGCAACTGAAGAGCTGACGAGTCGCTTCAGCTGCCATCCTCCCTCTCCCAACCAACGCTGGAAACGAAGTACCAGTCTATGTTATCGGGTTCGAATCTTCGGCTCCTGTTTTCTACTAGGAGCCGTTCCACGCTGCACGAGAATGACGGGACGCGCCTGCCACTCGGGCCCGCAGACTGCAAGTCGCGCCTTACGGATTGGGCGTGCACGAAGAGTCGTCCAGCCAGCGCGCTGTCTCCCTCTTCACAACACAACGACCGGGTTCTGCGGGGTGCAGAACCAAGTTGTCGCCTGCGGGGGGTCTCAGGATCTGCCGTCCAACAGGACACCTTGTGACCTGCAGACCGGATCCCAAAGTGTCCCGTTACTCCCTCATCGCTACGTGTCTTCCGAACCGGAGAGGCTTCTCGAGATGACGTAGTGTGTAGTGATTCCCACTGCGAATCCAACGGCCATGTTCAAGAGCAGCGAGCTGGCCAGCGTCGCGGCAACGGGTATGAGCTGTCTGTTAAAGCGCAGGTCGCGGGCGAACTTCACCATCTCGATCCCGACCAGCAACATCATCGCACCGACGATGGCCAGCGGGAAGGCCGCGAAGATCACCGCAATGCTGCCGGCGAGGAACAGACCTAGGCAGATCTCGATCGTCCCCTCGATGAGGTTGGCCCCGCCGGTCCTCGCGCCGAAGTAGTACTGCCCAGCGAGACCGCCTGCCCCATGGCAGAGGGGCAGGCCACCGAAGAACGGCAGGATGACGTTCATGACGCCCATGTTCACCGCCAACTGGCGGTGGGTGACGCGACGGTTCGGCCAGTATTCGGCGATGAGTGCCGACGTGGCGATGACAGCATTGGTGGCTGTCAAAGGGATCTGCGCCAAGCCGCCGTCGCGAAGCGCCGGCCAGAGCTCCCGAGGATCTGTCGCCATCAACGGCGGCAGCGAGAGCGTGAACGCGCCCGCCGCGGGCAGCTCCCCTCTCACGGCCAGAAGGACGACCCCGCCGGCCACCAGTACGATCGAAGCCGGGGCATAGCGATTGTTGCGCAGCAGAAGGACAACCAGCGCAGCGCCTATGCCGAGCAGCCACCAGGTGCCGATCATCCGGAATCCCTGCATCCCCAACAGCACCCCGAGCGAGAGCTGGATACCACGAATGACGCTTCTGGGCGTCCACCGCGCGGCGAAATCCATCGCCCGCGTCGCTCCCATGATCGACCAGACGACGCCCATGACCAGGGCTGAGGCGTAGACCTTCTCCGGCGTCCACGCCTGGGCGATGGCGACCACGGCCAGCACCTTCATCGGCTCGATCGGCATCGGTAGACGGAAGATCAGCCCCGTTGCGATGTTGGCCACGCCCATCATGACCAGCAGCCCGGCGGGGTCGAGCCCGCAGACGGTGATGTATCCCACCGCCAGCGGCAACAACGTTCCGAAGTCGCCGAGCGACCCAGCCAACTCGCGGAGGTTGATCTCGAAGCTCCCGATCTTCATGCGACGCTCCGCCTGTCTACAGGATCCACTTCCTGCGTATGTTCCGAAGGCTCAGCATGAACAAGCCGACGCAGAAGACGGCGAGCACGGGCAGGTCGACGGCGATCGGCAAGGTCCGTGCCCCGACAATGGCACCGCGCATCGCATCGACGCCGTAGGTGAGCGGCAGCGCGTAGGACAGCGGCCGGATCGCCCAGGGCAGCTTCTCGATCGGGAAGAAGAGCCCGCACAGGAAGATCATCGGGAAGCGCAGGAAGTTGGAGAACGTCTGGGCCTCGAACACCTCGCTCACGGCGACCGCCACGAACAAGCCGACGAAGGTCGAGGACAGCGCGATCAGGATCACCGTCGGGATCAGCACACTCCAGGCGACACCGGAGAGATCGACAAGGAACGCGGCCATCACCACCGGCACGAACGCGTTGGTGATCCCGAACAGGACGGCACCGGCCGTCTTGGCGATCATCAGTAGGTCGAGCGGGATCGGCGCGAGCAACAGCCGCTCGAACGACCGCCCCTTCTTCTCGAACGTGATCGTGACCGCGAGCATGGAGGTGGTGCCGAACAGGATGGAGATCGCCATCACGCCGGGGAGCAACGCGAGGATGTCGCTCACCGACCCGCCGGAGCGGATGAGGAACATGCCCGTCCAGGCAAACGGGAAGATGATGCCCCAACTGATGTTGGGCGGCTTCAGGTAGTAGGAGCGCATGTCCTTTGCGAGGATGTTCCAGAAGGCGATCCAGCGCGTCATCTCCGCCCTCCCGCCTTCTGCTTTTCGCGGCGCATTGCATCGGCCTCGATCCCCGTGATCTGGACGAAGACCTCCTCCAGCGACGGGCGCACGCGCCGGGCCTCGGCGACTTCCACCCCCGCCTCTTCCAGAGCGCGGACGATCGGGCCGACGGCCAACCGCTCGTCCGATTCGACGCGGATCGTGCCCGGTCGCGAGGCCTCGAAACGGGCCTCCGGGAACGCTGAGCCGAGCGAGCCGATGTCGACCGGGACCGCGTCGGAGAGGTCGATGACGGCGACGTGCTTCTGCTGCAGCGGCTGGAGCAGGTCGGAGACGCGATCGATCCGCACGATGCGCCCGTGCACGATAAAGGCGATCCGCCCGCACAGCCGCTCGGCCTCCTCGATGTAGTGGGTCGTCAGCAGGATCGTCGTGCCGTTCTCGTTGAGAGACGCGACGAGTTGGCGGATCTGCCGCGCGCTGGCGACGTCGATCCCGGTCGTCGGCTCGTCAAGGAACAGGATCGGCGGGCGATGGATGATTCCAGCAGCAATCGTCAGCTTGCGCTTCATCCCCTTCGAGTAGCCAGAAAACTTGCGATTTGCTGCATCCGTCAACCCGAACTGGTCGATCAGGCGGCGCGCCCGCTCCTCTCGCTCGCGCTTTGGGATTCCGTAGAGCGCCGCGCAGAAGGCGAGGTTCTGGAACCCCGTCAGCTCCGGGTACAGATTGCTCTCGTCGGGCACGACGCCGACCAGGTGTTGCGCCGCTTTCACGTCCTCGGTGCAGTCGATCCCGCCGATCGCGATCGTCCCGCGATCCGGGCGCGCCAGCCCGGTCAGCATGTTGATCGTCGTCGTCTTCCCCGCGCCGTTCGGGCCGAGGAGGCCGAAGACCTCGCCCTCCTCGACCGCAAAGGCAACGTCGGCGACCGCCTGGACGTCGTCAAACGCCTTGGAGAGGCTTTCGACGCGGATGGCCATCGATCAGCCGGTCCCCTTCTCGTGCTCGCACGGATGGTCCTCCTCGGATCCGTGGCACTCGCGGATTCGCTCCGGCGAGCAGTCGGCCGGGTTCGTCTCACACGGGTGGCACCCTTCGTCGCCGTGGCACTCTTTGATCTGTTCGGGGCTACAATCCGCCGCCTTCACGTCGTGCCCTTTCCGGCATTCGCCCTGGCCTTCCTTCTTGCACATGCGTCCTCCTTTCGTTTCTTGCAGCCTGTGGCTGCCGCGTCTTCGGCGACAGCCCCGTCTCTTCGTTCCTGCTGAAGCCGTTCCAACAGCGCGTCCAGTGCCCCCTGCCACTGTCCCAACGCGTGCCCGTCCACGCAGTAGTGCACGTAGTACCCGTCGCGCTCCGCCGTCACCAAGCCGGCGTCGCGCAGGATCTTGAGATGCTGGGACACCGCACCCTGGGTCACGCCCAGTTGACATGCGAGCGCCCCGACACACAGATTGCGCTCCGCAAGCAGCACCAACATCCGAAGCCGCGTATCGACGGATAGGATCCGCAGTTTCTGGCAGACGGTCTCGAGCTGATCGGGTCTGGTTCCCATATTCATATTCGTGATAGCTAATATACTTGACGATTGAGCTGTTGGCAACATCCCGCGATCACGCCGTCAGTAGCCGGTTCCTGGATTCCGGCTGGCGTACTCAAAGCGTTTTGCGGTCCCCGTCCCTCGCTCGGCGAGGACGCAGAGCACGGCAACTGAGTCAACAGCCCTTGTTCGTGATATGCTCAAACGAGGAAGGCACTCCCGATGAAGAAAGACGGCCGCTGGTCATCATGCACCTCGTCGCTGAGGCGACTCCTCGGACGACCGCATATGTTTGCATTTGGCGCGGTGCTTTGTACCTACGTATTCTTACAGAGCCCACCATTGTGGTTCGTTCACGTCACCCCTGCTGAGATTCCGAGCTGGAGCATGGGGAGCGAAAGGGTTCTTGTCGTTGCTCCTCATCCTGACGACGACATCCTGGGGGTGGGAAGCTCCATCGTAGCCTTCCGGGAAGCGGGCATTCCGGTCGTCGTTGTGTTCCTTACGAGTGGCGACGCAAACCTGGCTGGCAAGCGCTTGGTCACCATGAATCCGCTCTCGCTCCCCGCTGAATTTCGTGCACTCGGCTCGCGGCGCCAGAAAGAGGCGGTGGTCGCTCTCGGGCGGCTGGGCGTCGACCGCAAGAGCGTCATCTTCTTGAACTACCCTGACAGAGGCCTGCAAGCCCTTCTCAGCGATCATTGGTTCGCCGTCGACCCGTTCCGCAGCACGTACACAGCCCGCAGTGCCAAGTACTCGAATGCGGCCTTCAACCCCGGCAGCCCGTACTGCGGTGAGGATCTCCTGCGAGATCTCGAGGAGATCATGTCGGCGTTTCGCCCTACGATCGTCTACCTTCCACACCCTCTGGACGCTCACGAGGACCATCGCGCGGGGTACGCCTTCGTTCGCATGGTGGTTGAGGAACTTGAAGCAGCGGGCAGCGAGTTCGAAGCGCCGGCTCTGCGCTGTTGCTTGGTGCACTCGTACGCGGGCCTGTGGCCCACCCCCTCAGGCATCAACAACCTGCTGTCCCTCGATCCTCTCGACGCCTTCCTCGATCTCGGAGTTTGGCATGCGGTGGAGTTGGCAACAAGCGCAATTGACGCCAAGTACCAGGCACTCAGGGCGCACGCGTCACAGTGGTGGACGTGTGGCTTCTTCTTAAAACGGTTCATTTGCAGCAACGAACTATACATGATAGAGAACCTCTGAGGATGGTTCGTCGTCGGTTGCGCTGGACGGCCATCGCTCTCGACGCGGGCTCTTTCTCGTCCCGTATCCCTCTGTCCGATCGTTCCTGGGACACGCGCCTCCTAGATTCCGAGGATCAGTCTTGCCGTCGTGAAGAAGATCAGAAGCCCGGTGATATCGACGATGGTGGTCAGCGCCGGGCTGGCGATCACGGCCGGGTCGACACGCACCCGCGCCGCGACGAGCGGGAGGAACGCGCCGATGAGGGTGGCCGTGACCACCTGAATGGTCAGCGCAACACCCACGGCGATCCCGACCATGGCCGGGGTGATCCCCGCCGGCAATGCCGCCGTGTCCCCGAAGACAAAGACTCGGCCGAACGCAACGCAGGCGAGAAAGGCTCCCAGAACGAGTGAGACCCCGAGTTCCTTGAGCAGGATGCGCGCGCCGTCGCGCGGCTCCACTTCACCTAGCGCCAGCGCACGAATCACCAGGGTGGCCGACTGACTCCCCGTGTTGCCGCCGGTGTCGACGAGCATCGGCATGAACGTCGCGAGGATCGAGAACTGCAGGATTAGCGCCTCAAAGCGATGCACGATGAACCCCGAGACCATTCCGAGAACTGCAAGAACGAAGACCCAACCGATCCGGTGGCTCACCTGCTCCCAGATGGAACTACGAAGGTACGCCCTGCCTTCGTGCGTCCCACCAATGGCCATGAGCCTCTCGAGATCCTCGGTGAACTCCTCGTTGACGATGTCGAACGCGTCGTCGTACGTGACGATCCCCACGAGCCTGTTCGCGTCGTCGGTGACCGGAAGCGCCAGCAGATCGTACTGACGGATCTTTTGCGCCGCCTCTTCCTGGCTGGCCGAGGCCGAGATCGCGACGACATCGCGATCCATCACCAACTCCACCCGTGCATCCGGGTGGGCGAGGATCAGGTCCTTCAGCGAGACGACTCCGACCAGCTCGCGCCGGTCAGAGACCACAAACGTGGAGTAGATGGTCTCCGTGTCCGGCGCCTCGCGCCGAATGACGGAGAGTGCCTCGGAGACGGTCATCGCCGGTCGGATGGCCACGTACTCCGATGTCATCGCGGATCCTGCCGTGCCTTCGGGGAAGGCGGACAGCCGGCGGATGTCCTCGCGCTCCGCACGAGCCAGTGCCGGCAAGATGCGTTCGCTGCGCTCCTCCGGGAGGCGCTTCAGAAAGTCGACGCGGTCGTCCGGATCGAGCTCCGCGACGATTTCGGCCAGTTCCTCCGTAGTCAGGACCTCAGCAACCCGGATCTGGTCGCGGGGATCGAGGAGCGAAACGACATCCGCCCGAAGGAGGACATCGAGCAACCGCAGCAGCGAGACGGTCTGGTCGATCGGGATATCCGCAAGTGCCTGCGCGACTTCGCTTGGATGGACCTCCGAGAGCAGACGCACGGTCTCGGCACGATCCGGGTGTTCTAGGAGCTTCTGGATTTGGAGAATCAGGTCACGCTCATCCACGCTACACCTCCCCGCTCCGCCCGAACGGCCGTGATGCGAGGACGGCGATGAATGAGACTACCGACGGATCCTCCGAGCCGGGCGGAACGCCGATTTACTGGGCAAAGGGTCTACCGAACTGCTCGACACAAAGACCTCCTCGAATGATAGTCGGCCGCCAAAAGCTCTGAGATTGTAAGCATGGGCGAATGATCCGGCAAGCGACTGACCGGATGCCGATCCGCCATTGAGCATGGATTGGGCCTCGTCTACAATGTCCGTGCTGAGGAACGAGGATGGAGTCCCTCGCGACAACCGCCGCCGTGGCCGATGACTCCTACCGGATGCTGGATTGGATGTGTCAGCGTTCGAAGGAGGACATGTGGCGCAGAAGCTTCTGTGGCTGGCGGCGGCCGGCGCTCTCGGTACCATCTCTCGGTACGCCCTTGCCGGTCTCGTTCAGCGGGCGGGCGGCGGTTCGTTCCCGTGGGGGACGCTCGCCGTCAACGGCATCGGGTGTCTTCTGTTCGGCGCGGTGTGGGCGCTGACCAGTGATCGGTTCGCCGTCGGTGCCGGCGTACGCACGGTCCTGCTGGTGGGATTCCTCGGCGCGTTCACGACGTTCTCAACGGCGATGGCGGAGTTCGGTCAGCTTGTACAGGAGGCCGAGTGGCTGCGCGCGACGGTCTACCTCGTTGGCGGAAACGCCGTCGGCGTCGCGGCGTTCTTCGCGGGCTCGGCGCTTGGCCGCTGGATCTAGGGAAGGAGGGGGCATGCATCTGCCGGAGGAAGCGGAACTGCTGCGGATCTTCATCGGGGAGAGCGACAAGCACGGCCATCAGCCGCTGTACGAGGCGATCGTACTCCTTGCCCGGCAGCGAGGTGTGGCCGGTGCGACTGTCCTGCGAGGAATCATGGGATTCGGCGCGGATAGTCGCCTACACACAGCCAAGATACTCCGCCTCTCGGAGGATCTCCCGATTGTAATCGAGGTGGTTGATCGCGAGGAGAAGCTTGACGCACTTCTGGCTGAGATCGATCCGATGATCGAGGAGGGCTTGATCACCCGCGAAAGGGTACGCGTCATCAAGTACAGGCCTCATGGTAGAAGCCCAGATGCTACACAACAACCTGTTTCGCCTGTCGCGTAAGGGATCACCACGACACATGCTGCCGTGGCCGTCCACGGTCGGTCGGTTCACGGTCAATGCCCGCGAACCATCTTGTGGGAGCTCGATTCTCGTCTGAGCTGCCCACTCTCGGGACAGAACTCACCACAGGGCAAGGAGGCTGGCGACCTCACCGTGCCCAGTGATCACGTTCTACATTGCCCCCCAAGCTTCAGCCGGAAGGATCCGAATCAGCGATCAGACTGGCCTTTCGAGAGTCACGGCACGTGTCGGAGATGCCGAAGGAGTTTTAGACCTGTCCACCACTCCCAAAACCGAGCCCTGGGGAACAAGAACTCCCCAGGGCTCCGCTTTGGGACGAGGTGGTGAGGAGCGCCAAGCGTAGGATGGAGTTTACAAAGTGAACTCCCAAGCAACTCGATAACCACGCACGAGTTTGCGTAGGCAAACTCGCAGGCAACTGGACGACCTCGAGTCAGTCCAGTTGCCGTTGCCACATCCTCCATCTTCCAATCGGCGCTGGAAATGCAGTTCCTGTCTCGCTCTTGGAGAACAACGAAGTGGGCATGCCTCTCGTCCTCTCCAACTCCTGGTCCATGTCGCTTCCGACATCACGCGTGGACCGGATTCCGGAGTGAAGGTCATCCGCCGGCTTCTCATGCCAGCGCTTCCCAATGAGCGGTGCCTAGCCGAAGCGTCCCTGTAAGTAGTCGGCGACGCGTTCGTCCGCCGGGCTCTCGAACACGCTTGTTGTGGGGCCAAACTCGGCCAGCTCGCCGCCATCCAGCATGACCGCCACACAGTCGCTGACGCGTGATGCCTGTTGCAGATTGTGCGTGACAATCACAACGGTTAGTTCTTGCGCCAGGTTGCGGATCGTCTCCTCAATGCGGTCGCACGCTCTAGGATCCAGGGCGGAGCAGGGCTCGTCCATCAACAAGACCTGAGGCTGAACCGCAAGAGCGCGGGCGATGCAGAGCCGCTGCTGCTGTCCTCCCGATAGGGAGAAGGCGCTCTTCTTCAGATGGTCCTTCACCTCATCCCACAGTGCCGCACGACGGAGGCTCTCCTCGACGTGATCCTTCAGCGCTGAACTCCGGACGAGGCTGTGGACCTTCGGACCGTAGGCTACGTTCTCGAAGATTGACTTCGGGAATGGATTCGGGCGCTGGAAGACCATTCCGATGTACCGTCGCAAAGCGACCACGTCCGCTCGCAAGAGATCCTGTCCAAGAAACGAGACGTGCCCGACGGTGCGAGCGCCCGGGTAGAGTTCGTACATCCGATTGAAGGTCCGTAGCAGCGTGCTCTTCCCGCAGCCAGACGGTCCCATGATTGCAGTGACGCCCTCTGCCGGAATCCCGAGTGTCACGTCGTGCAGTGCTCGCTCGTCCCCGTAGTAGAAACTCAGGTCGCTTGTCTCGATGATCGCCTGCGAGGCGAAGCTCCGCTGAACCCACTCGCGCGTCGACTCCACGACCCTTCCCATCGCCGCCCCCTCTTTCACCATTGCTTCCTCCTTCGAGCCCGCGTTCGCCAGATCACCGCTCCGAGGTTCATCGTCAGGACCAGTCCGAGGAGGACGAGAGCGGTACCGAATTGCAGATCCTTGGTCTTCCAGTAGCTGGGGCTCTCCGTCGCCATCACGAAGACGTGGTAGGGCAAGGCCATGACCTTGTCGAACGGCGATGCGGGGAGCCGCGTCATGTAGAACGCCGCTGCGGTGAACATGATCGGAGCCGTCTCCCCGACGGCCCGACTGATTCCAAGGACCGCGCCGGTCAGGATCCCAGGGATCGCCGCAGGCAGGACCACGGTTCGGACGGTGTGCCACTGCGTCGCGCCGAGCGCCAACGCGCCCTCGCGGAAGCTCATCGGTACGGATTGAAGTGCCTCTTCGGCCGTACGGATCAGAATCGGGAGAATCAACAGAGCCAGCGTCAACGCACCGGCCAGAAGCGATACCCCGATGCCAAGGACCTTCACGAAGAAGGCCAATCCCACCAGGCCGAAGACAATCGACGGGACCCCGGCAAGCGAGTTGATCCCTATGCGAATGAGACGCACATACCATCCACCCTTGGAGTACTCCGACAGCCAAATTGCTGACGCTAGCGCGAACGGGAGTGCCGCGACGATTGCGCCGATCGTCAGATAGAAGCTCCCGACCAGCGCCGGGAAGATCCCGCCCGCGGTCATCGCCTTCCGCGGGAACTGGGTCAGGAAGTCCCAGGAGATAGCTCCGCTTCCTTCGCGGATCATGTAGAAGAGGATCACGCCCAACGCGAGGAAGGCAGCAGCGCTCGCCGTCCCCAGCAGGGAGAACGCTACAACTTGAACTCCCCTTGGCTTCCGAGGGACACGCTGGGCTTGCGTGATCATCGGCCGTGCTTCCTCGCTAGGCGTCCTCTGAATCCTTCCGCTGCCCAATTCATTGCCAGCGTGATTAGCAGGAGAAGCGCCCCGAGAGCGAAGAGCGCGTGATAGTGCGTGCTCCCAAACGCCGTCTCTCCCATCTCAAGGGCGATCCCGGAAGTCAGTGTGCGAACCGGCTTAAGGAAGGATGCGGTGATCTGCGGTGAGTTCCCTGCCACCATCAACACGGCCATCGTCTCTCCGACCGCCCTTCCCAGTCCCAGGATGACGGCGCCGATCAGGCCGGAGAAGGCTGCCGGAATCGTGACTCGCCAGATGGTCTGCCACCGGGTCGCTCCGACCGCGGCGGACGCTTCACGATACGCGATCGGCACGGCGGTCAGTGCATCCTCCGCCAGGCTGGCGATCGTTGGCAACGCCATGATCGCCAGGATGATCGACGCGGTGAGCGCCGTCCTTCCTGTCGCAAGATGGAGCCAACCCTGCAGGAACGGGGCCACCACGGCGAGTCCGAAGAATCCGTAGACCACCGACGGGATCCCCGCCAGAAGCTCCAGCACCGACTTGGCGACATCCTTCAGGAACCCAGGCGCCACCTCGGCGATGAACGTCGCCGAAGCGAACCCAAGCGGAATCGCAATCCCCAATGCGCCGACGGTCACCAGAGCGGATCCGACAATCATCGGCATCGCTCCGAAACGGGCAACCTGCGATGTCGGGCGCCATTGCGATCCAAAGAAGTCAGCGACTTGAACTTCACGAAACAGAGGAATGGCCTCACGGAAGATGAAGTAGACGATCAACCCAAGCGCGACGATCGAGATCGATGCGAGGGAGAAGAAGACTGGGCGATCCCAGTGCTTGCGGACGAGTCGTAGCAACCCCCTGGATCCAACCGGCCTCAGTGGCCGAAGGTCAATCATCGGAGCTTCCGCTTCTTCCTTCTCCCTCGACATACCGATCCCCCGCTTCTACGTCCGGCCTCTCCGGGCTACCTTCCTCTAGTGCAAGGCAGCCCGATGGAGTCATGTACCAGTTGCTCTTGCGCTACGGGAGCACGCGGATCGGCGCGTACCCGACATCCTGGACAATGCGCTGTCCGGCATCGGAGAGGACGAACAGAATCACCTCGAGGACCGAGCCAGATGGGAACCCATTCGTCGACATGAAGAGCGGTCTGGCAATCGGATAGCTGAAGTTGATGGCCGTTTCGATCGAGGCGCCCTTCCCGCCGACGGTGAGGGCTTTCAACTGCGGCGTCACGTAGGCAATCCCGACGTAACCGATGGCGTACGTGTTGTTCGAGACTTCATTGGCTGCGTCGGCGTTTGACGTCGTGTAGATCGCTCCCTCATCGACATCGGCGCCCATCATGACGATGGTCTCCCAGGTCTCGTATGTCCCCGACGATGTGTCTCGGGAGACAATCGTAATCGGGGCATTCGTGCCGCCGACCTGGTTCCAGTTGGTGATCGACCCCTCATAGATGCTCTTCAGCTGCTCAAGGGTGAGATCCTCCACGGAATTCGACGGATGGACGACCACGGAGATGGCGTCGTTGGCGACCTGGAACGTGAAGGGATACACCTCGTTGGCAACGGCCTTCTCGTATTCCGACCCCTTCATCGCACGAGAATGATTGGCGATCATCGTCGTTCCATCGATCAGAGCTGCCACACCCACGCTGGAGCCACCTCCTGAGACCTCTACGTCAATCTGTCCGATGAGGCCTTCGGCGACTGCCTGCGCGATGGGCAGCACCGTTGTCGAGCCGGTCATCGTCACATCGGCGGCCTGCACCACGAAAGCAACCCCGAGAATCCCGAACACGAGAACCGCAGCAAACCCTGCCCGTACGATCCGACGAACTGTCATCGTTGCCACCTTTCGAACTGTATAGTATTGAGCGCTAGTATATAGATGTGTCACTGTATTTACAAGTGTGGCGAAATGTACAATGCTTCTGCCCTTCCGACCATGCTCCCACGTCGGACAGCTTGGCAACCCCAGAGGCGCGCCACGGAATCCACAATGCCAGCGCTTTCCGTGTTGCAGCGAGGCTCCGCATGAACGCGACAGACACTCGTCACCAAGACTCCGGTGCGCCGTGCCGCAACGCCGATGGTTGGAGTAGTCGGTATACTCTTGCCTGCCGATGGCCATGGACATCCAATCTCCGAGTATCAGAGAGCGCGTGCTCTTTGCTTGCACTCGCGATTCCTGCCGCTCTCAGATAGGCGAGGGACTCCTCAACGCGCGATTTCCGGATCGCTACACCGCGCAAAGCGCTGGGATCGATCCCGGAACCGTCCATCCCATGGCGATTCGGGTTCTAGGAGAGATCGGCGTCGACATCTCTCAGGACACATCGAAGTCAATCGACATCTTGCTCGGCGAGACGTTCGATTGGGTCGTCACAGTCTGTGGAGACGCAGATCGGTCCTGCCCATTCTTTCCATGCGGTCGAGAGAGAGTCACCGTGCTTTCACCGATCCAAGCCGCGTCGAAGGTACAGAGACAGAAATTCTGGCTGCCTTCCGCGAGATGTGCGCGGAGTTCGATGCATGGATCCGTAGTCTGCTCGGAGCACAGCTAGGCCGTTGCGCCGGTGGCGACACGTGACCGACGCAGCGACCAGCGAACGTGTTCCACAGTCAGTCCCAGCCTCAGAGGATCGTACAGCTGGCAGAACTTGGGGCCATACGCCCTCAGGCTCGAGGCAAACGCTAGGCGATTCCCGCTCGTGACCAGCCCCCGATGGCTGGGCCACTCCGGGAATCTGCGCAATCGACCATACCACCGATCCGTGAGGCAGCAGACTCATGTCGAATGAGGGGCACTCACCGTTGCGGATACTCGCAGAAGTGACGAATGACACCCAGCCTCGCCTTTGGATCAGACATCCATACAGATACTCTCTTCAGGAGCGTGGCACACTCCCTGGAGAAGCGACCTCTGTAGTGTGCGGACAAGCGGGCTGATGCGGCCCCATGGATACCATGAGACGGCTAGCGAACGCGTTCTGCATTCGGCGCTTGTCGGTGTGATACAGCAAGAGGACGGTTGGAATGGCCAACTGAACCCGAGACACACTGACCAGGCTATGGTTCGAAAGCGGCTGCGGTACACAACGCGCGGTGAAGTCGGCAGATCTTCGTCAAGCTGCTGGCGCATCTGCCCTTGATGGTCGTGGGGTCGCAGAAGACTTCCTGCTCTGCTGAGCTAGCCCGACAAGCGCCAACATTCAGTCCCTCAGGCTCGCAAGGGACAGGCCCGAGCCCGCAACCGCAGTCGTTGGAGTTCGAAACCTGTCTACTACTCCCAA
>Ga0180437_10006996_pt1 | contig 14852 bp, 18 predicted proteins | sample SS_ome_4_FD_132410 | JGI IMG/M metagenome (GOLD analysis project Ga0180437, IMG submission 132410) | Hypersaline lake sediment archaeal communities from the Salton Sea, California, USA - SS_3_D_1 metaG | ecosystem: Environmental > Aquatic > Non-marine Saline and Alkaline > Hypersaline >...
CCAGGGATTCAAGGATATGGCACCGGCGATTGACGCGATGGAGGTGGTCATTCTTGAAAGAAAACTAATCCATGATGGGCACCCGGTGCTGACCTGGAACATATCAAACGCCATCGGGATAAGCGACCCGGCGGGGAACCGGAAGCTTGACAAATCCAAGGCCAGATTTAGAATCGACGGGGTTACTGCCCTGGCTATGGCGTCGGGCCTGAAGAGCAGGGATTTGAAGGTACTACAGGGGCCGTCGGTTTATGAGGAGCTGACGGTGGAGCAGATAAAAGAGAGAATGGCGTTTTGAGGGAAGGAAAGGCCAATATACGGACATGTTTATAAGCCATGAGGAGATAAAAATGTTTATTAAATTGACAGCAATTGAAAATCCCCTTGAGAAATTAATGAATTGATAGAAGAGGATATAAACAAAAGCAATCAAAAGCTGAAAATGATTTGAACAGGAGACTATCAGTGGAGGGAATTAGATGAATGAAAACATGGATATTATAATGAGCCGATCTTTTGTATGTTATTTTTTTTATGTCGGCTTCCATATTAACCTTGGGATCAATATATCTCCTATGCAGCCAAACATGGAGATTCATCTTCCGTTCAGTTTCATAAAAATCGGCCGGATAAAAGGTGTTTATGTTGAGGAAGACAAAAACATAAAATTTCAATTCAGTAAAAAATGTTTTGGTTATAGAAGAAGAGATTTTGTTCAAGCAAGTATACCAGGAGCCAAATTTAGAAAAATTACAATAGACCAAAGATCAATTAAAAATTAGGAGATAATTATGTTCGGATTTCTGAGAAAGATCGAAAAAGGCAGCAGCTTCAGGCTTGACAGGGACCAGGAGGCAAGGCTGCGCAAAATGGAGGCGGATATCGCCAGAATAAAGAAATTGTTATATGCCGAAGTAAAAAGACGAGGAGATGAGGATGATGGATCTCCCGAATCGTAAACTTCTCCGGGTTGACGAAGTAGCCCAGTTTTTCGATGTCAATGAAAAAACTGTCAGGCTCTGGCTTGATAACGGCCTTTTGAAATATGGCAAGATGCGGGGCACGGTGAGGGTGCTGCGGGAATCCGTTGTGGAGCGGTATGAAAAATGTAGAAATAAAGAACTGTCTTGAAAATGGACATATTACCCAGCAAAAAATCATTCCGTCCCGATGAAGTAGCGGAAATATTTGTCGTTTCGCGCTCGACAATTTATAATTGGATTAAACTCGGCTTTCTGGAGACCATGAAGAATGTTAGCCCTGTGCGAATATCAAAGGAATCAATAGAAAGACAATGGATTGTGAATAAAAAAATATCCAGAAATAAAAAACCCAGGAGACCACTTCCAGCCTAGTTTGCCTCTCAAAATTATGTAACGAATTTCCATCAATTTACCTTTTTGTCATAAATCGAGACACAAAATACACTTCATATCATCAAAAAGCTTTTCATTGGACAATACACTCTATTAATCTATATGTATGCTATTATTGATGCGAGACCTCTACAGATGGACCAGGTGGAAGATAAGCGCGTTGTCTTTAGATGATCCGAAAGCCTGGGACGCATCCTTATGGCGGCTCCGGGGATCCCAGTCCCTTTCCGGCGAGACGGTTAACGAGGATACAGCGCTTACTTATTCGGCCATCTATAATGCAGTCTCCTTGATAGCCGGCACTGTTTCGACCCTTCCCCTGAAACTCATAAAGCGCCGGGACCGCAGCACAATTCCCGCCGATAATGAATCACTCTATCACGTGATGCACACTAAGGCCAACCCATACATGACCGCTCTGGCTTTGCGCGAGGCCATGATGGGACATCTATTGTTGTGGGGCAACGCCTATATCGAGGTTGTGCGAAACAAGCTGGGCGATGTGATCCAGTTGTGGCCCATAACCCCTAACAGGGTCAAGATAAAAATGACAGATGGGGAGCTTTTCTATCATATTCGCATGGAGAAGGGGCAGGAGACGATCCTGTCACGCAATCAGATTCTTCATATCCCGGGCCTGGGCTTCGACGGCCTCCAGGGATATTCAGTTGTCGCCATGGCGAGAAGAAGCATCGGGCTGGGCATGGCGATGGAGACGTTCGGCAGCCTTTTTTTCGGACAGGGTACGCACCCGGGGGTAGTGGTGACGCATCCGGGTAAGCTTTCGGAGCCGGGGCATAAGAACCTGAAACAATCTTTAGCAGATACCCACAGCGGCCTTGGCCAGAGCCATCGATTGATGCTTCTTGAAGAGGGCATGAAACTGGATAAAATCGGCATTGAGCCTGAGCACGCTCAGTTTCTAGAGTCCAGGCAGTTCCAAATCCCCGAAATTGCCCGATGGTTTAACCTGCCGCCCCACAAGCTGAAAGATTTGACGAAAAGTTCATTTTGCCTGCCTGCAGATGTAGATGTTTTTACGCAAAATGGGCCCGTGCCAATAGCAGATATTAAGGCCGGAGAGCAGGTGTGGAGTCTCGCGAGAAACGGATTTAAACTGTCGCGGGTCATGAAATCCGGCATGAGCGCAATTGATGCGATATTGACTATCAAAACAACTAACAGGACACTCAGATGTAATGCCAAACACCCCATTTTGTGCAGAGTCAAAGATGGAGACCGGTGGGAAACCAAATGGGTCCAGGCCGGAAGATTGAATAGAGGTGACACGATAATAACATTACAAATCTTACCTAAGTGCAATATCGTCAAAAAAAGACCCAACGGGAAAGATATAACAATACCATTCATGGAGTTTTGCGGTCTACTCATTGGTGATGGGAATATTATCAATCAAAACGATAATCCATCTTATGTCACTATCGCCGGATCGGATAGGGCCACTTATATCAATTATTACCGTACCATAGCAAAAGAACTTTTCACCGTAGGCGGTTATGTCTATAGGATTGGTTCAAAACACCCGATGGCGCAATTAAATGAGGATCAGGTCAATGAAATTAGACGTCGGGGTAAAATGATATTAACTAACATGGATATTGCCAGGAAATATAAAGCAAACATTTGCGCAATACAAAATATTATTCATAGAATCTATGACTATAATCATCCATGCGCCGGACTCAACAAAAAACAGGTGGAAGAGATAAAGAGACTTCTCAAGAAAAGGGAAACCACCGCGAGCATTGCAAGAGATTATGGCGTATCCCGTGACTTGATTGTGAAGATACTTTCGGGGCGTCTTTGGAGGGGTAAACAAAAAACAACTTTGATAAAGCCGATTTATATCCAGGATTCATACAACAGGACAAAATTTAATTCCCACATAGCCGCCCGCGAATTGCTTGATCTGGGTTTCGGTGGAAAGGCTAGGACAAAACAGATTCCCGCCTGGATGTTCGCCTTGAGTGATGATCTAAAATTGGCATTTTTACGAGGTTTTCTTGATTCCGACGGTAGCGTGGATAAGAAAGGAAGGATCAGTTTCAGTTCTTGTAATAAACGGCTTTTATCACAAATCCGCCATTTATGCATGTCGCTGGGTATTCCGGTAACAAACGTGAGATTGAGAGAAGGTACGACATCCCTTCCGAACGGTAAACTCAAGAAATTCAGCCAATATTATATGACGTGTTCCGATCCAGGTCAAAACATACGGATAGGTTCGCATACTCCCGAATATATGCATAGATTGGAGAACGGAAAACCATTTTGTAAAAAAGATAGAAACTATCCGGAGTTCGGTGGCAATGGATTTGTTCCTGAAGGATGTTCGCTTGCAAGGGTCGTCAGTATTGAAAAAGACATTATCCATCAACCCGTTTATGATCTTGCCGTGAACGAGACCCAATCTTTTATTGCGAACGGTATAGTTGTTCATAATTCGAATATCGAATCCGAGCAGATATCATTCGTAACCGATTCCATACTTCCCTGGCTTATCCGGCTTGAGCAGAACTACAATATGCAGCTTTTGACGGATATACAGCGAAAAACCGAGAAATTGTATTTTAAACATTCGGTTGAGGGGCTTTTGAGGGGCAATGCCAAGGATCGGGGGGAGTTTTATCGCACCTTGTGGAATATCGGAGCCATTTCTATCAACGAGGTGCGCGAAAAAGAAGACATGGATCCGATCGAGGGCGGGGATGAATATTTCATCCCGCTGAACATGATTCCGTTGAGCCACATGTCAGCAGACGTTGAAGCGAGGCTGATCAAATTATCGCACCGTAACCTGCTGGAAGAACGAGACAGTGATGAGACGAAACTGATCAAATTATTGCTTGGAGGGAAGCGGAAGAATTGATATTTGGCTATTTTGGGGCCATAGGAGGGCAAAAACATGCCTTTGCCGGGTTATCATGCATGCGAAATTCGTCCTTTGAGCGATTTCGAGAAAGATAGCATAAGGACCATAAAGCGCAAGCACGAGGGCAAGGAATACTCCGTGCTCATCGGAAAATTGAAAGACGAGACGACCACGGCCGAGCATTCATATCATTACGATGAGACGGTCTGGGCCGTCGGGGAAGCAAAAATGCACTGCGAAGACCATGACGGGACGTTTGAAAAGGCGGCGGAAGACAAAAAGGACACTAAAATCATGGGGAAAAGACCAAAAAGAAGCATTTTCAAGCCCAGGGCTATGGGAACATATAAGGTTGATGCTGCGACAGAGAAAGAAGAGGCAATCGTCTATCTTTATGATGAGATAAGTTTTTTCGGAATTGATGCTGAGACTTTTGTCAAAGATTTGAACGCCTTAACCGCGAAAACCATTCACCTGCGCGTCAACTCGCCTGGCGGTTCGGTATTTGACGGGATCGCCATATACAACGCCATAAAACAACACAAAAGCCGCATTATCGCCCATATTGATGGCCTTGCAGCCTCAATTGCCTCGGTTATCGTGATGGGAGCAGATGAAATCAGGGCTGCCGAGAGCGCCTTTATGATGATTCACAGGCCGTGGTCGATTGTGATAGGGGATGCGGAGATGATGCGACAGGAGGCCGATCTGTTAGACAAAGTCGGTAGCACTATAATCAAAATCTACGGAGATAAAAGTGGCAAGGCCCATGATGAAATAATGGATATGATGGGCGCCGAAACCTGGTTTACGGGTATGGAGGCCCTTGAAAACGGTTTTGTCGATTCAATAGAGGAAATTGAAGAGGACAAGAAGGCGAAAGTGGCCACTTTCGACCTTTCCGTCTTCGCAAATGTGCCCGATGGACTCGCAACGGGCAAAACACCGCCTACTGAAAGGGAGCTGGAGCAAATCCTGCGGGACGCAGGATGCTCCAAGAAGATGGCCAAGATTATTCTTGCGACTGGCTTCCCCGAAAATCTGCGGGACGTAGATACAGAGGGTGAAGATCAGTCGGTTGAGGCGCAGGATCGGCGGGACGTTGACCCTGCTACTCAGCGGGATGTTGAGCAGCCTGCAATAATCAAGGAATCGGGGCTAACTAGAACCAAAGAACTCCTGAATAAAGGCGAAAAAATGGGATTTTTTTAATCATGATCGACATAGGAGGATATTGAAATGCCAAGAGCGACTATTACAACATTGAGGGAGGAAATAAAAAATCTCAATGAAAAACTCAAAAAAATGGACACTCAGACAACCGCCGAAAACAGAGATTTCACGGAGCCTGAGTTGCAGTACAAACATGAACTTATGAACCAAATTGAAGAACTGGAAAGACAAATCATAGCCATGGATAGACAGGAAAAACTCCAGGCGCGGTTAGAAATGCCCGAAGGTTTCGACCAGGCACCCAAGGGTGCCCAAGCAGCTAGGACGGCCGTGAAGGGCGGCATTGTGGATATCGATCGCAGCCCAAAAGACCGTTTCGGCTCTTTTGGGGAGCAGTTGGCCGCTGTCATGCACGCAGGATCTCCCGGCGGGATTGTCGACCCGAGGTTACGAATCCAGGCTGCCACAGGACTTAGCGAATCGATCAGTTCGGACGGTGGGTTTCTGGTGCAACAAGACTTTTCAACCGAGCTTCTACAAGAGGTATTCAACACGGGGATCCTTTCATCCCGATGCAGACGCATCGGGATCAGCTCCGACTCCAACGGGATAAAAATCCCGGGCGTGGACGAGACGAGCCGCGCCTCCACAAGGAGCGGGGGGATTGTGGCATACTGGAAGGACGAGGCGGCGACAAAAATCGCGAGCAAGCCGAAATTCCGCATGATCGAGCTGAATTTGAAGAAATTGATCGGCCTCTGCTACGCGACAGACGAGCTTTTGCGGGATGCAACGGCCCTGGAGGGATATATCCGGCAAGCCTTCATCGCGGAGTTCGGCTTCCAGGTCGATGACGCGATTATCAACGGCACCGGCGCAGGCATGCCTTTGGGCATCCTTAATGCCGGCTGCCTCGTGAGCGTCGCAAAAGAAACCGGGCAGAACGCGGCAACTATCCTCGCGGAGAATGTGGAAAAGATGTGGTCCCGCATGTTCGCACAGAGTCTGCCGAGGGCCGAGTGGTTTATCAACCAGAACTGCTATCCGCAGCTTTTCCAGATGTCCCATGCCATCGGTACCGGCGGAATCCCTGTATTTTTGCCTCCCGGAGGTCTTTCGGTCGCCCCATACGGGGCATTATTGGGCCGTCCAGTGACCCCGATCGAGCAGTGCGCAAGCCTGGGCACTGTCGGGGACATTATTTTCGGTGATTTCGGCAATGGCTATGTTCTGGCAGAGAAGGGCGGAATCCAGACGGATATGTCTATTCACGTTCAATTCATATACGATGAAAGCGTTTTCCGTTTCGTCCTCAGAGTGGACGGACAACCCGTGAGAGCCAGTACCCTAACGCCATATAAGGGCGGTGCAAATTTCACACAGTCACATTTCATCGCGCTTGCGACAAGAAGCTAACAATATTAATCGGGATAATATTATTCCGGTGAAATAGGAGGATAAAGTCATGAGGTTTTCCCCAGAAACAAACCCGATAATCGAGGCGCATGAGCCTGCCGCAAGCAATGCCATTCTTGCTACTTGCGATGCCGTTTATCTAGGCAATGCAGTCGGCGTCTGGATAATTGTGCATGAGGATTATGCCGTTGATGCTACTCAGCTTGTGATGACACTTGACGAGGGAGCGACGAGCGCCGAGGCGGTGGCCGGGACATATGCCGTGACGGCCACCTGGGGCGGGTATAAAAATATTACCTGCCAGACAAGCGATGCAATAACGGCATTAACCGCGGCCGCAACTTTTACTTTGGACGGCGAGACAGCCGGAAATAACTGCTTGTGGATGTTCTATTTCCCGGCTGCCAAGCTGACAAACGGGCGTGATTGGCTGCATCCACTCTTCGCGGATGGCAATGCCGGAAATATCGCCAATGTTTTGTTTATTCTAGACGGTTTCCGGTATCAGCAGGCCGCTCCGCCAACGGCAGTTGCGTAAAATGACATAGAAAAGGCGGCCTAAGACATGGCCGCCTCTCCATAAGGAGATAAAACGATGAACTACAATGAGTCAACTAGGCAAAGAATTGCCGATCTTATTCTCGGCCTGCATGTGAAGACAACGGCTGGCGTTCTTGTTGCCGCGCATTTCACTAACACGGTCCAGACAGAGATTTTCAACATCGTGGGCCGTATCGCAGTCAAGCAGCTTTTCATTGAGCTGACCGCGGCCGCTGATGCGAATCTAACGCAGGTTCAATTCAACTGTACTTTCACCACTCCAGCAATTGGCGTCAACGCAATGGGAGGTGCATGCGCCAGTATCGCTAGCTTGGGTGCCTATGGACGTATTGTCCATGTTGGCGGCGCGGTCGCGACGGCTGCAATCATCACTGACAGTGCAGGCTTGACAGATGTCGAGACTGCGGGCAAGATGCATATTCTTGGCGGCGTGTCATCCGCCGGAGTCCTGACGGTCGGCACAATCGGCATGCTGATAAGTGGCGCAACTCAGGCCGCCACTATCGCGGCGACGGCGCATCTTTTCTATGTGCCGATGTGTCCGGGGGCATATGCAGAGGCCGCACTGTAAGGGGAGGTGAACCATGGCGGTAAAGCTGGTCACCACAATCCAGCGATGGATCGGCGTCTCAACGGATGCAAAGCCCGTATCCGCCCCGGTCGGCTCGACATTCTATGAGCCTGATACCGGGCGCAGTTGGATATGGGATGGTCAGAGCTGGAAAGAAGATATCGCTTCGAGAAAAGCGGACGATGATATCACCAGGAGGCTACTGGAGCTGTTGCTGGTCGAGGCGATGGAGATTAACAACAGAATGCTGACTCTAATAGAGACGGTAAAGAAAACCGCAGAATAGGAGTGAAAAAAATGATAGCAGAAGCCATAAATGGTCTTATCAGAGTTGCTTACGGTGCGACCCATGGGTTGCGAAGCAACATTGATGGCGCAGTCGTGGCGCAGCAGGCGGGTGGAAAGTATACCGAGGCTGTGAGAGAGGGCCGTGTCTTTGTGGCCTGCAACCAGGCGGCAGTGGCCGTTACTGCAGCCATGGCGACAACATTCACCGGGCTTGTCGTCTTCAACCCGGCGATGTCAAACAAGAACCTTGTGATGCTAGGGTTTGGTTATGCTTCAACGGTGGCCGTGCCGACGGCAACAGCTCTCGGTATCATGACCGGCGTCAATGCAGGGGATGCAGCGGCTGCAATTACGCCCCGGAATAGGCTTACGGGCGGACCAGCATCCATCGCCATTGTAGACAATGGATGCACACTCACTGGCACACCTGTGCTTGAGCAGGTTTTTACCACTGCGTGGACAGAGGCAACCACGGCGGGAACCATAGGGCCGACCCACATGATCGATCTGGACGGCTCCCTGATTCTCCCGCCCAATGCGTATGTTGCTTCTTACAGCACGGCAGCCAACACAGCGGCATTTATCTTCTGGTTCATGTGGGAGGAAGTGCCGAGATGATAGAGACACCGTAGTAACACATTTCTAATTACAAATTTTATCGCAGGGTGGGTCGGTGCACCTGCCCTGCACAGGATTGAGGAGAACATTATGAAGAGAAATGTTCTTATCGCGGCTCTGATCAGTTTGTTGATCGTCTTTACGACTGTTCAAAGCACGGTTCAGGCGGCAGAGGAGACGCTCAAACATGTTTTCTTCTCTGCTTATGATCCCGATACTACAGAACGGTTCAATTCCATCGGAGATACTGACAGAGAGGCCACGCGGGTTGATGTAGACAAGGAGAGCTGGAGAACCATCGCAGTGCACATCGCGACGCTTAACAGCACCTCGATCACGGTGAAAATTTATGGCAAGGTCAACTCTCTTTGGGCCCTTCTTTATTCAAAGCCATATTCTGCTACCACGACCGATCCCGAACCGATTACTATCAGTGAGAGATGTTCATATCTTGCTGTGGGCCTAGTATCCGCGGGAGACGCAGCGGGCGACTCGGTTTCGGTTCAACTTGAGGCATCGAAGTAATTTGTGGAGAAGCGATGAAAACTCTGCCCCGGAAATGGCTATTTCTTTTTTGTGCGGGGTTTCTGGCCCTGACAGTTTCTGCGTTTATTGTTAGCACCGGTTCATCGGCAAGGCCGCTTCTTTCCACCGCCGCGCTTGAAAAACTCAAACTGTTAGGATTTGTTAATCCTAATCTCCTCAGCCCTTTTTACTCAACCGCATGGATCAAGGAAATCGAGAATCTCCCCCTGCCCACCGCCATGTACCGTTTCGAGTACGATGCGGCGAACCCCACCACGATTCATGACTATGCGGACAGTAACCTCGACCTGACATTATCCAGCGCCTCGGCCTGGGTGCAGAAGGGCGACCGCCTTCAGAACGAGACCAACATGGCGGCTGACTTCAATCCGGGTTTCGAGAACTGGGAAGGTGTATCTGGACCGGATAATTATCTTGGAAATAATTTACTGGTAAACGGCGATTTCGAGGCGCACACGTCCAACGGCACAGACGATGTGGATGACTGGACTAAGTATGGCATGACTGAAAGCTCCTACGGCACGACAGCCCCCCGCAACGGAAGTGGGCACGGGGTTGTGGTGGATGATAATATAGAGAATTGGGAAGGATTACGTCAACCAATAACACTTACATCAAATACTCCCTACAGATATTCGGTCTATATAAGAAGTAGTACCGGAACTGCGAAGATTGATTTATCATTAACAGGTTTATCTGACGCTAATTATGATGATGGTAGCGGCACTACATATGTTGCTGATATAGGTATAACTTACGATGAAGTGATTAAGTATTTCAAAACCGGCACTGACACTTCTGGAATAGCTTGGATGAATTATGGTAATGATGGAAATGACACTGGCACTTTCTTTGCAGACGACGCCTTCCTCGGCGCAGTCCTCGATGACACGCCAACTAACTGGACTCTTACCGGCACTCAAAATAAAGACGGTTCTTTCGGCGACATGGACACAGCGAACGAGACGGGAGGGACGTATGCGTTCGAGCTGCACAAGGGCACAACCGCCACAGACGATGTAACGGCTACCGGAACTATCACCGGCTTCACCTCCGGCAACACCTACTTTGTTGCTATCCAGGCCATGTCGGACGGCACGGGCACGGGTTCGATATCCATAAGCGGCGTCAGCGGAGCCACGGACGCTGTGGCCGACACGGACACTTCGATGGTCTGGCACGATTCCACCTTTACCGCCACGGCCACAAGCCACGATGTCGTAATCACCAGCGAAACCGCTGGCGGAAGCGTGTTTTACGACAATCTCATCATTTATCCGATGCTGCCGGATGCTGTTTCGCCCTTGCCTTTATCGCCCGGTTACATGATGGAATGCAATCCGATGGAGAATTTCAAGTCTTATGATACGACTTATTATGCCAGTTTGAGTGGTACTCCCGTAGAGGCGGGGGGAGACCTGAATTTTGATGGAGCCACAGCGGGGACGTGGATGGGGTGGGTTTACTTTAGAAGTGATGGCGAAAACACCCAAGGTAAAGTCATGTATAAAAACGATGCTTTTATAATACACTCCCAATCTACAGATGAATTAGCAGTAGCTTTGGGAGATTCTGGAGGATGGGATTGGTCAGTGACAACTACATCGCCACTCACCATAACAAATAGTTGGTATTTTATTGTTGCGATTTATGATGGTTCTCAATCGTTGGGAAATCGGAAGAAGTTGTATGTTGGTGATTTGCAGGGCAATTTAACACTTCAAACATTAAATATTGATAATGTTGAATCTTCTATTATTGATAACGGGAATAATATTTATTTTGGTGATAATTCTCCAAACGATCGTGCTTTCAATGGTCTATTTGCATTTTACAGCATCCATAACGGCACAGCCCTCAGCGTTGACCAGATACGGGCTTACCAGAGACTTTCGGGGGGTGTGATAGCGGGCGTGGCACCCCGTGCGGATATAGGCTTTGACGACCCGCTTCTGGCTTTTCTTGAGCCGGAGCGGTTTTATCGGGATTTTATGAGAGCAGTTTGGAATTAGAAAAAAGCAAATTACCTTATGATATCGTGGAAACTTTATATATATGCAATAGATGCGGTAATTTTATTATTGTAAGTTCGGACGAAAAGCCATGTTGTCCTAACTGTGATATCGATTCCGAAAATACTTAGCTTGGAATTAGGAGGTTTCGACGTATGAGCGACAAGAAAGTAACCGTAAAAACCGTCATCCGAGGCGCACGCATTGAAGGCAAGTGGATAATGGGCAGCCTCTCGATCGTTGACGATGCGGGCAACCAGATAGGCGCCAGGGGATGGCGTGCGCCGTTCGGCAAAGACAAGGCCGAGACCATCGCTAACTGCAAGGCGGCCATAAAAGAAGCACTCAAGCCCGTTGGCAAGCAATACCAGAAAGAAGCGGATATGCTCGATCCTGTGGCGGAGCATCTGGATCAATTCAATAACAGGTCGCTGGATTACAGTTATCCTGACGAGACGGTGGTGATGGGTGATGAGGTACCCCTAATGCAGGGTGAGGGGGCTTACGGGCCGTTATGAGAAGCTGGGCGATAAAACATCCGTATTTGCCGACGATTATTCTATCGGTCAACATCGGGCTTCTGGCCTTCAATGCGGGAAATTATATCGCTGCCTGCGGGGGCGGGGGCAACGACAATAAAGCGGACTACGGAATTTACTATGATTTCATAACGCCCATCGGCATCGAAGTACAGAATTGCACTGACAGACCCGTTGATCCTCTTGAGATAGACTGGCATTTCAGGGATATCGAAGCCGGACTCGGAGTGTGTTGTACCGAACAGATCGACAACTGGTATCTCGGTATCACGTTTGTGCAGGCAGAACCCTGCCCCTGGCCCGAGAATTGCTGGGGTTTCTGGTGTGGAAACGATCTATCGAGAAACGCCTACTGTGGCGGGATTTACGATACTTATTTCGAGGGTTATCCGAAAATCACCCTGGCCTGGAATGCGCCGGGAATGACGCTTGAGAACTCGTGTCTGAGGCACGAACTGGGAAGGCATATGAGACACATGCACGGCATGGAAGATTGGGATGATATGGACGTGCCGTGGCGATGTGGAGAAACTAGAATCTGAAGAGGGTATCATTTGAAACTCAAACTTAAAACTGCACCAGCGACCGAACCTTTGTCGTTGGCGGATGTAAAGAATCACCTTAAATTAGATTCAGGCTCTTTTGCAGATAATCTTGAGTCTATCCAGTCTATCGCCCCTGGTTCCCACGCCATAGCAGATAATTTCACTACGCATGTCGGAGCTTCAATAGAGGTATTCGGATACCAGGCAGTGGTTAATCTGATAAGCGGCACGAATGGCGCGACCGGCACAGTGGATGTCAAGATCCAGGAGAGCGATGACGAGATCACCTGGGCTGACTGGTATTCTTTCACCCAGGTGACCGAGGCCAACGACAATGCGACCTACGAGAAGGCATACACGGGAACCAAGCGATACATCCGTACTGTGGCCAAGGTGCTTCTCGCCGCATGCGAATTCGGCACCGAGGTCTTGCGCTATGCGGTAACATCCACAGAGGATGCTCAGCTAACGGCATGGATAACAGCAGTACGCCAGCGGGTAGAGGAGGAGACATGGCGGCCCCTGATCACGCAGACATGGGAGGGCTACCTGGATGCTTGGCCATCGGGCCGGTCGCTCATGATACCGAAACCGCCCCTTCAAAGCGTGACGATAAAATATAAAAATCAGACTGATGATGACTATGACAATACATTCACCAGCTTTATGACCGACATTATAAGCGAGCCGGGCCGCATAGTTCTAAATTATAATGCAGACTGGCCGGGGGACGCGCTTTTCGCAGCGAATGGAGTCCAAATTACTTTTGATTGCGGATATGGTGCCGCCGCAACTGATGTGCCCTATCCGATAAGGGCCGCTATGTTAATGATGGTAAGCGACTTGTATGAGAATAGAGGTGAGGTCATGATCGGCGCGGCGGTGAATAAGATAGACAGGGCCGTGGATAACCTCCTGGGTCTCTACCGAATGAACAGGTTTTAGAGATGCGGGCAGGCAATCTCGACAGGCGCGTGACGATCTACAAGAAAACGGTGGCGGTGAATGCATACGGTGAGCCTGTCGAAACCTGGGTTGAAATCGATACAATCTGGGCACAGCGACGGGAGCTGCGCGGGACAGAACGCTGGGAGGCACAGAGGACAAACCCGACTATCGAATGCAAATACATTATCCGCTGGCGAGCCGATGTTGATGTGAAGCACAGGCTTGTTGATGGCGATAGAGACTATAATATCAGAGCTGTGCTTGAGCTGGGAAGACGTGAGGGGCTTGAGCTTGTGGTTGCTGCAAGGGAGAATTGAAAACTAATAATGGAAGCAGCTATTTATGCAATTCTGGTAGCGGATGGAACGGTATCCGGACTGGTTTCAACACGAATTTATCCCGTGAAATTGCCGCAAAGTCCTGATATGCCGGCAATTACCTACTCACGTGTAAGCGGCCCGAGAATTCAGACAATAGCAGGTCCCTCCGGCCTTGCATATCCCCGGGTACAGGTGGATTCTTGGGCTTCGACATATACGGGAATCAAGACACTTGCGGATGCTGTAAGACAGGCGCTTGACGGTTACAGCGGGACGATAGCGAGTATCCGGATAGGTGGCATCATGATGGATGGTGAGCTTGATCTTTATGAGCCCGGGGTTGAGGAGTATAGGGTGACTCAAGACTACATTGTTTGGTATGACGAGACGCCGTGATGGAGCCTATTATATTCGAGATTAAGGGTCTGAAAGAGCTTGAGCAAGAACTATTGAAGTTGCCTGACAAGATAGCTCGTCGTGCGCTTGCCCGGGCAGCCGCTGCGGGTGCGAGAATAGTTCGCACCGAGGCGAGAAAGAATGCCAGAGCTGCCGGACTTTATGATAGCGGCGCACTTGTTAAATCAATTATCGTGAGAAAAAAGCGCCATGCTAACTGGCGCACCACGCAGATATACGGCATAGGCCACCGAGGGAAGGGCTGGTATGGCAGGCTTTATGAATACGGCTTCAAAAAGCCAGTGGGAGAGCGCAGGCACAGACCTCATATCCGCCCCGCGCTTGACGAGAATGCCGAACGAATAGCAAGCGCAGTAAAAAATCGTCTTGATGAGGATATAAGAAAAATACAGGCTCATGGAATAGCGAGGCCGAAATAAATGGAAGGTTAAAAACAGTCTATATGTTGTACCTTCGGGGGATTCTGCAGGACGGATATAAATTGCTAACTATATAATATCATTAACTTTTCTGAGGCTCTGAGAGGCTCTGTAACCGATTTTCAAAAAGGGACATGTATAATCAAGGCCGATTTCTGAAAAGGCTTTAAAACGCATTTTCGGTTGGTGTAAATTATTGTTATCATTAGA
>Ga0180437_10006997_pt1 | contig 14850 bp, 15 predicted proteins | sample SS_ome_4_FD_132410 | JGI IMG/M metagenome (GOLD analysis project Ga0180437, IMG submission 132410) | Hypersaline lake sediment archaeal communities from the Salton Sea, California, USA - SS_3_D_1 metaG | ecosystem: Environmental > Aquatic > Non-marine Saline and Alkaline > Hypersaline >...
GGCAGGATACCCGTCTTCAGGACCGACAGCATCGGCAACGCCCAGGAGATCATAAGCATACTCAACCAGTACACCAACCTCCCAGTGGTCACGGCCAAGAGCGCGTCCCAGGTCACCGACGTCTACCGCGGCGCCGGATATAGCCTGGACTCGTTGGACGCCAAGAGCGACGAGGGGCAGGAGCTAATAGATTCAGGGAAGTGCGCCATAGTCACCCCCAAGGGAAGCAAGTTAGGGTTGGACGACGCCGAGATAGCACTTGCCAGCGGGTGGGCCATCCTGTACAGGAAGAAACGGGCCGCGTTCCCCCTGAGCGACCACGCCGACTACAGGAGCCTCCTCGGCTTCATACGCCGATGTAAGCCCAAACGTGTACTCACGTTCCACGGCGGCAGCATGACCAAGGACTTCCACAAACACGTCAAGAGGAGCCTCGGGATACCGGCGGCGCCTCTATCCAGCCGCATCGAGACCATCAGGGGGCCCCTTATGAAGAACGAGCACAGGGTGCGGGCGTGCAGCCGCCAGATAGTGAGCACCGTCCGCATCCCCGGGTTCGTCTACCAGCCCGGCTGGCTGGTGAAAGAGATGAGTCGGCGGGGCTTCACGCCCAACGAGACGGAGAACAGCATAGAACTCCTGATAGAGAAGGGGATACTACGGGGGATAGAGGGCGGAGTCTGCCTCAGCTAGGCGGTTCCCTCCTCCCAGCTGCTCATGTACTCGACCTGCTCTTCGGTCAGCTTGTCTATGTCCACGCCCATGGTCTCCAGCTTGAGCCGGGCGACCTGCCTATCGATCTCCTCCGGCACATCATGGACACGCACCTCCAGCCTGGGGCTGTTCCAGAGCCACTCCGCTGTAAGCGCCTGGTCCGCGAAGCTCATGTCCATGACCTCGCTGGGGTGGCCCTCCGCCGCCGCCAGGTTGACCAGCCTTCCCTCGCCCAGCAGGTAGAGCCTCCTGCCGTCCTTGAGCCGGTACTCGTCGAGATCGGGCCTCATGCGGCGTTTGCCCTCGGAAAGCCCTTCAAGGGCGGGGATGTTGATCTCCACGTTGAAGTGGCCCGCGTTGGCCATCATGGCGCCGCTCTTCATGCGCTCCATGTGGCGCAGGTCTATGACGTTAATGTTGCCTGTGCTGGTGACGAATATGTCGCCCACGGGCGCCGCCTCTATGAGGGGCATCACTCTGTACCCGTCCATAACAGCCTCCAGCGCCCGGAGGGGGTTGACCTCCGTTACTATGACGTTGGCCCCCATGCCGTGGGCTCTCATGGCTATGCCGCGGGCGCACCACCCATAGCCGCAGACCACGAAGGTCTTCCCCGCGATCATGACGCTGCTTGCCCGGAGTATGCCATCGATGGTGCTCTGCCCAGTGCCGTAACGGTTGTCGAACATCATCTTGGTAGCCGTGTCGTTGACCGCCACCATGGGGTACTTGAGGGCCCCGTCCTCCTCCATGGCCCTGAGCCTGTGGACGCCTGTGGTGGTCTCCTCGCTTCCTCCCTTGATGTCGGGTATGAGCTCGGGCCGCCTCCGGTGGACGCCGCTCACGAGGTCGCAGCCGTCGTCCATGGTTAGCTGTGGCTCGCAGTCCATGACTCGGTCGATACACCAGTTGTACTCTTCCCCTGTCTGATCCCTCCACGCGTAGACCTTGGTGCCGGTGGAAGCCAGCGCCGCCACCACCGCGTCCTGTGTGGACAACGGGTTTGACCCGGCGAGTGCCACCTCGGCGCCCCCAGCCTCCAGCGCCCTGACCAGCACCGCCGTCTCCTTGGTGCAGTGGAGCACCGCGCCCACGGTCACGCCATCTAAAGGCTTTTCTCTTTCGAAGCGCCTCCTTATGAGGCCGAGTACCGGCATGTGGTCTGTGGCCCAGTCGATCAGAAGCTCGCCCTGGGGGGCGAGCCCAATGTCCTTGACCTTATAATCCAAAAAACTTCACCGTGAGGAATACACGGCACGGCTAAAAATAACTTGCTAGAGCTTCACTACCTGGGCGTGGGGCACGTCTCCCAAGTAGATCACGGCGCGCTCGTGCACCATCCTTCTCTCTATGGCCGCCTCCACGATATTTTTACCGACGAGGTTACATATGGTAGCCTGCTTCATGGCGTCCAGCGCCTCCTCAACCTCTCCGAGGACACCCTTGTAGAAACCCTCGCTCACGGTGAAGGGCACTCTGCCGCCCTCCAAGGTCTTGCCGAGAATGTCTTCGTCGCAGACGGCGACGACGGTGTCCCTGCCGCGGCGGACAGACTTCACGTAGACCTTGGTCACGGCTAGCTCTTCCCTATGCTACTCTTGGCGCCGCATGCCTCGCACTGGAGGAAGCTGAGCCTGCGCTCCCGGACGATGTGGGTGTCCGGCCTGCCGCAGACGGGGCATATCACGTACTTGTTTGTGTATATCTCGATGAGGTTCCTTATACTGTCGCTGGTGAACCTACCCTGGAACATGGCCCTTGTCCCATCGAAGTCGCCCCTCGTAGCCGTCTCGTTGAGGAGGAACTTCATGAGGTGCTTAGGGTCTCTCCTGAGCTCGTCCGCGATCTCTTTGAAGTTCATTATGTATGTGCGGCGTCCCTGCTGACGCACGTAGGCCCTGGGCACCTGGAAGCGTTCAGTGGTCTCCAGCTGTTCAGGCAGCTCCTCATAGGCCCTATCCAGCATCTTGCGGTAGTCTTTCTCCATCTCCTTCACCTTGACTGGGGACGCGTATCATATAGACTCATCGCCCCGGCTGGGTAGGATACGCGAGGCTTCTATAAAACCTTGGGGCTATCTCTTTACCGCCCCATAGTATATTACTGCGGCGCCGACTAGGCCCACGAGGACGCCCAAGGTGAGCAACACGTCTCCTAGGTCCTTCAGTATGGGCACTCTGGCCCCTATCTGGAGGTCCACGTCCACGCCCTGGGAGGCGTCCTCGTTCATAACCACCACCCAGTACCTTCCCGGCTCGACGCCCCACGTCACCGTCTCCTCGCTTGAGCCCGTCGCGAATGCAGCCCAGAAGCTGTGGATGGTGGGCGGACCCGCGGGGGCGTCACCGCCGTGTCGGCTGTAAACATAGTCCGGGAACTCGCCACCCCATGGGTCGTACTCCCAGTCCGTCTCGATGAGCCTGTCATATGCTACATCGCCGAGGTAGCTGTAGGCGCTGCCGTAGTCGGCTATCCCCAGGAAAACGTTCTCACCCATTTCTCTGCTGGCGGCGGTTATCTTCACAGTGATCAGGTTCTTGAACCACTCCCTGAAAGGCCCCGCGTCGGCGTCGATCTCTATGTCTATGTCCTCAAAGACTATGGCGTAGCTGTCCGATGAAAGGCGTTCTACGCCGCTCATGATGTAGCCTTCGCTGTCCACTATGGTGCTCTGTACCATCCTGAGGGAGCCTCCTCCGATGATGAGCCCGAGAGACGTGAACACAAGAATCGCCCCGATCACCAGAGCCGCAACCCTAGCTGCGCCCCACCCAGTGTCCCTTGGCTTCATGTACCTTATGGTCCGGGTCATGTCCTCGCCGCAGCTCTTACAGAACTCGGCGTCGTCGGTGTTCTCAGCTCCACACTTGGGGCAGTACCTCAACGTCTTCACCTGTATTGGGTTAACCCGGCGACTTTTTAAGCATGGCTGACAGGCGCCAACCATAAAACCCGGGAAACCACGTTCTACTTGATCGAAGTGTCAGACAGATTCCTACCTGAGGGCAGAAGCCTAGAGAGATCCGAAGAGCTGCTCAGGGGCGCCATAGACATCCACGTCCACGCCGGGCCCCACATATTCAGCAGCCCAAGGAGGGTGGACCCCTTCCAGGCCGCGGTGCAAGCCCGGGACGCCGGCATGAAGGCCATCGTCTACATGGACGTCTTCGAGATGAGCAACGGCACAGCGTGGCTCGTGAACCGCGCTGTCCCCGACTTCAAGACCTATGGCGGCATCATACTCAACACAGTTTACGGCGGCATGAACCCCCGTGCAGTGAAGACCGCACTGTACTACGGCGATGGCGCCAAGTACATCAGTTTCGGCGCCCACAGCACCTTCTACCAGGCCAGCCGTGAAGGAAGGCTGGTTGACGGCGTCTTCACGCCCCTCAGCGAATTATATCCCGATTTCAGGAGGGAGCTGGAGACCTGCATAAGCATCCCCGAGGGCCCACCGAGTCCCGAGCTGGAAGAGATACTCAGGCTCATAGCCTCCCACCCGGACGTCTACATGGTAACCGGCCACGTCAGCGTCCCCGAGGCGGTGCGGCTCGTGGACTATGCCGGAGAATACGGCATTGAGCGCGTTGTGGTGTCCAGCGCAGTGGTGAAGGAGGCCGGCCTCGATGAGCTGAGGTACATGGCTGATAGGGGCGCCCTCATAGAGTACACGTTGGCGGCGTACACCCACACCACCAGCATACCCAAGACCCACTACTACGTGGAGCGCGAGTACGCGTCCATCGACGAGGGCATGAGCGGCGAGGTAGGCGGCGGGGTGAAAGCGGCGGCGCAGCAGATGGTAGCCCTCGGAGCTGAGAGCTGCATAATCTGCACAGACTTCGGCGTCTACACGCTGCCGACGCCCGTGGAGGGTCTTAGGGCGTTCATCGCGTGCCTCATGGACATGGGGATACCCAACGAGGACATATCCACGATGGTTAAGGCCAACCCCGAAGGGCTTCTGGGGCTTAAATAACCTCTACTAGCAAACTTCTCTCCCCCATCCAACGTGAAGATAAATATTACCTTCTACCATAGTTTCACGGTATGTCCGGGGACAGCTTCTTATGCGAGGTAATGGACTGGCGGCTCTTCGCCAAGCTCAGCGAGAAGGTCGCGGAGAAAATAGTATCGTCGGGCTGGCAGCCAGATTTTATGGTGGGTCTTGCGAGGGGCGGTTGGGTCCTCAGCAGGGTCCTATGCGACTACCTAGGCGTCAAGGACATCGTCAGCATCAAGGTGGAGCACTGGGGGGTCACGGCGACGCCCGACGGCAAAGCAAGGATAAAGTACGCCTTCGACGTGGACCTGACGGGCCGCAGGGTTCTCGTGGTGGACGACATCACAGACACAGGGGAGAGCATGACGGTGGCCGTGGACTACGTCAAGAAGATGAACCCCCTTGAAGTCAGGACCGCCGCCCTTAGACACATAGACGGCAGCAAGTTCACTCCAGACTACTACGGAGACGTGATAACGTGGCGTTGGGTGATATTCCCATGGAACTACGTCGAGGACATGGTGAACCTGGTTCCCAAGGCATGCGAGGACGGCTCGACGCCCGAGGATATCAAGAGGGCCATGCGGGAGAAGTTCAGCATCGAGGTCCCCGAGGAACACATCGAGAAGGCCCTCGCTGAGATCAAACGCAGGGAAAGCATGAGATAGCATGGGCTCCGTCGCTTCCTTCATCGCGGATAAGCGGAAAGAGCTCCACAGGCCCATGGAGGGCGCCCTCCTCTACGTGGGCGTAAGGGAGTACGATGTGGGCGTCACTAAGAGGAGAGGGGTTGACGCCTACGACCCGGAGAAGGCCTTGTTCGTTGTAAAGGCAGACACCATCCTCGAGGTCGACGATGAGATGCTAGAGTTTATCAAACATAACTTCAGGAACCGGGGCTACGAGGTGAAAAGCGTCCACAGGAATGGACTCCGCTTGGTGCTCCTGATCTAGCTTCACGGTGGCGATGGCCAGACGGGGAAAACCCTAATGCATGAAACATGATAGTAAGACCATGTCTGAGGAACAAGGACTAGACCTATCCCGTCTCGGCGTCGAGGACCTTCTAGCCCTATTCATCGGGGTGTTATCCGGTAAAGCACTGGAGCACATGGGGCTCCCAGTCAAGGAGGCTGAGGAACAAGAGAAGGACCTCGTGAGGGCTAGCGCCGCCATCAACAGCATGAGCTGCTTGGTGGACCAGTTGGAGCCTTTGGTCTCCGAGGAGATCATCAAGCAGTACCGTTCACTGGTTGGAGACCTCCAGCTCAACTACGTCCGGGTCAGCTAATGATACGACGAGCCCCGCCGGACGTGGGCGTCCTCGTAACAGTTTAACGTGCCTAGGCAGCATACTACGTCGTGCACAACTTGATCGAGAGTAAACGCGTCGCCCTAGATTGGGTCGACGAAAACGAGGAGACTCTGGTGGACATCCACCAGAAGATATGGAGGCTGGCCGAGGTAGGTCTGCAGGAAAACAAGACCGCGAAGCTGCTCACTGACATTCTGGAGAAGGAGGGCTTCAAGATGGAGCGGGGCGTCGCCGGGATGCCCAGTGCGTTCGTAGCCACCTACGGCAGCGGAGCCCCCACCATAGGCATCATGGGCGAGCTTGACGCCCTTCCCGGTATAAGCAACAAACCGGTACCCTACAGAGAGCCGCTGGTGGAAGGCGGTGCCGGTCACGGTTGTGGCCACAACGGCTACGCCACCACGGCGCTAGGCGGGGGTCTCGCCATCAAAGCCGCGATGGACGAGGGCTTGGTGAAGGGCACCATCAAGGTCTTCGGGTGTCCCGCCGAGGAGACCCTCGTGGGTAAGGTCTTCATGGTCCGTGACGGGATCTTCGACGGCGTAGACGCCTGCGTAGGCCACCATCCGAGCAGCTTCAACGGCGCTAGGCTGAAGAGCGGCAACGCCATGAACAGCGTAAAGTTTGAGTTCTATGGCTCGGCTAGCCACGCCGCTGGGAGCCCCGAGATGGGGGTCAGCGCCATGGACGCAGTGGAGCTCATGAACATAGGCGTCAACTACATGCGGGAGCACGTGGTCCAGGAGACCCGGATCCACTACGTGGTGGAGGACGGCGGCCACGAGCCCAACGTCGTGCCGCCCTATGCGCGTAGCTGGTACTACGTCCGCGCCCCCGAGCGGGAACTCGTAGACATGTACTACCAGAAGCTCCTGGACATAGCCGATGGCGCCGATAAAATGGTGGGCACCACCCACAAGGTAACCTTCCTCAGCGGCGTCCACAACGGGATGGAGAATAGGGTTCTCGCCGAAACCGCCGTCGCCAACATGAGGCTCATAGGCGCCCCCACCTACACCGAGGAGGAGGAGGCGTTCGCCGCGGAGCTGTCCAAGAGCATCCCACGGGAGAAGAAGAAGATAGGTCTCATGAAGAGCAACCTCCCAGACGCCATGAAGTTGATGGACATAAACCTGGACACGAGGATCTACGATCCTGTGGGCGAAGGCGAGAAGGGCGGCGGAAGCAGCGACGTGGCCGACGTGGCATGGAACCTGCCTACGACCCAGTTTAGGACCGTCTACACCATTGTTGGCGCCCCTGGGCACAGCTGGCAGAACGTCGCCAGCAACGGTACGAGTATCGGCAGCAAAGGCACCGTGTTCGCTTCCAAGGTGATGGCGGCCACGGTGATAGATCTGCTGACCGACGAGAAGCTTCTTCAGTCTGCCAAGGACGAGTGGGCGAGGCAGATGGAGGGGAGGGTGTACAAGAGTCCTTTGCCTCCTGAATTGAAGCCGCCGCTGGACCAGCTGAAGAAGCAGAGCCACTGACTACCAGCTTCGATGGTGTTTTAATCCACCATCCTCCAATCATTTTTGATAAAAGTTGCTTAAGCTAAGGATCAGCTGGCCTGAGTACGAGAGGCGATTATGCATCCTCCGGGAGCACATGGCGGAGGAGGGCTTCGACGCCTACCTCGTCACGAGCGGGGTAAGCATCTTCTATTTCAGCCACTTCTTCCACATGGTCACGGAGCGCCCCGCCGCGCTCCTCGTGGAGCCGGACGGCAAGCCGACTTTCATGGGGCCCCTCCTGGAGGCCGACCACCTCCGCCACCAGACGCCCCTCGTCGGTGAGTGCCTCACCTACCTTGACTACCCCGGCGAGAAGCACACCATGGAGCGGTTCGCGGAGTGGATCAGGGAGAAGGGCCTCGGTAAGGCCAAGATCGGCACCGACAATCCCGCGGGCGCTGGCGGCACCATGGGCTATGTGGGAAAGCCTCTCAACGAGCTGCTCCCCGACGCCGAGCTTGTCAAGGACGGCCAGTTCATCTGGGGCATGAGGCTTATCAAAACAGAGGAAGAGCTGGAGCTAATCAGGGAGTCGGCTAAGTGGGGCAACCTCGCCCACTCGTATCTCCAGGAGTACACCCGGCCGGGCCTCTACGACGTAGAGGTGAGGCTCATGGCATCGCTAGAGGCCACCAGCGTCATGAAGAAGACGTATGGAGGCGAGTACGAGAGCGTCAAAGGCAGGTTCGTGTCCGCGGGCTTCAGGGGCCAGGTGGCTTGGAAGTCGGCCATGCCCCACAGCATAGACCTGAACAAGCCCATCTCGGAGGGCGACGTGCTGGTCACGGGCGCCGGCGCCGACGTGGGCGGCTACGGCAGCGAGCTGGAGCGAACCATGATCGTTGGCAAGCCCACGCCCAAGCAGGAGAAGATGTTTAAGGTCATGTGCAGGGCTCAGGAGGTGGCCGCCGAGGCGCTGAATCCGGGGAATACCTGCGCAGACGTAGACAAGGCCGCCAACAAGGTGTTCAGAGAAGCTGGGTACTGGGAGCTGGTACGGCACCACACGGGCCACGGCATCGGGCTTGAGGGCCACGAGCCACCGTACCTGGACCAGGGGAACCCGAAGCCATTGGAGCCGGGTATGGTTGTGAGCATCGAGCCGGGCATCTACGAGCTGGGCTACGCCGGGTTCAGGCACAGCGACACCCTTGTGGTCACCGAGGACGGCTGCGAGTGGGTCACCTACTACCCGCGGGACTTAGAGAGCCTAACCATCCTCTAATTTTTATAAATTACTTAGGTCGAGAGCCGTTTCTTCAGTTCAGCTACACTCTCTCTGCTTCTGTGCCCCGGCCAATCCTCTGACGCTAGTATCCGCATGGTGGATACGGCCCCGATGGCGACATCATCCTGGAGGTGGCGGAGACTGATCTTGTCCACGGTGTCATACACCGTGTGCCTCACCGTCTTCAGCAGGGCCAGCCGACCCGGCTCCCTGTAGTCGAGGACGCTGCCCGTGGGGATGCCCAGCTCGTGGAAGGCTCTGCTGTCGCCGGGGCCCATCCTCTGGTCGAAAGGCATGGGTAGACCTAGGTCGTCCCTCAGCCTCGCGTAGAATGGCTGCAGCTCGGGCCAGTGGTCGACGGTGACCATCTGGTGCTCGGGCCCAGCGTTGCAGTCCAGTTGGTAGGTGAACAGCATGTCGCTCATCTCGTCGGCGTGGCGTTTGGCGTAGTCCCTGCTCCCCCAGTAACCGAACTCCTCGGCGGAGACGCAGACCACACGCACGTCTCCTTTGAGCCTGTCGGCTACGGTGTTTAGTATTCTCCCCATCTCCGTCACCGCCATGCAGGCGCCGCCGCAGTCGAACGCGGCTTGCGCTATCTCGTGGCCGTCGTAGTGGCCTCCCAAGAGGACGTAGCCGTCGCCTCTCCCGCCCTCCACGTGGCCGCAGACGTTCCACGACTCCCTTTCAAACACCTCGCAGCTCGCGTTGAGCTCCACGTCTACGTTTTCCCTACGGTCTATGAGCCTCCTGAGCAAGAGACCGTCCTCGTGCTTCACCGAGACCGCCGGCACCAGCTGGGGCACGACGCCGGTGGGCGGCCCCATCATGGGAAAGGGGTGCATCCACACGAAGCCCGCTGCCCCCTCCTCCACGCACGCTCTTAGGGGCAGCCTGTTGGTGCCCAGCACTACCTTTCCTTCCACGTCTAAGCCTTCAAGGTCCGAGGCGGTCTCCACGACGACCAACTCCCCCTCCGCCGAGCCGCTGGGAGTCATGGGCAGCGTCAGCGTCGGCACGTTCTTTGTGGTCGCCCCTAGGACCTTTAGGCTGGACTTTCCGACCTCGCAACCCTGAAACTTGAATGGCTCCAGGTGGGGGTCGCCGAGGCCGTACTCCTCGTAGACGCCAAGTATGTACTCGGCGGCCTCTCGGTTCATCTCGCTGCCCGCAAACCTGCCGCCGTAGTCGTCGCAGAGGATCGTCAGGTTCTCGAGGGGCCGGGTGCTTGTGTACGCCTCCCCTATTACACTCTTCTCCACATCGTTCAGCATGGTATCGATCACGGTTCATGGGGATATGACGCTTCCCATCGCCGCATGGGTGTCCCGATAATCTTTTTAACAAACCGGTTTTCCTTTGACTCGACTTGCAGCCGCTCCGGGAGATCATCGACCTGTTGCTGGAGAAGGAGGAACCCACGAGGGACGACGTTGAGCACGCTAAGTTTCAGGTAACCAGGAAGTATAGCCTAGGCAGGATACCGGGTAACTCGGAGCTCATAAGACTGCTCACCTCGGACGAGCGGGAGAAGCTCATACCCGTGCTGAGGCGGAAGGCGACCAGAGCCCTCAGCGGCGTCAACGTCGTTGCGGTGATGACCCGTCCCATGCCCTGCCCCCACGGCAGGTGCGCCTACTGCCCGGGCGGCCCAGACACGGACACTCCCCAGAGCTACACGGGTCACGAGCCCGCCGCCATGAGAGGCATCCAGAACACCTTCGATCCCTACAGCCAGGTCAGGAGCAGGGTGGAGCAGCTTGAAGCGATAGGCCACACCGTGGACAAGGTAGACCTCATAGTCATGGGAGGTACATTCCCCGCTGCTCCCAGGAACTACCAGGAGTGGTTCATAAAGGGCTGCCTCGACGCCACGACGGGGACGAAGTCCCGTTCGCTGGAGGAGGCTAAACGGCTCGCCGAGACGGCCCCCCTCAGGAACGTCGGTATAACCGTGGAGACCCGCCCAGACTGCCTCACCGAGGACGATGTGGATGGCATGCTCGACCTGGGCGTAACCCGCGTCGAGGTGGGTGTCCAGAACGTCTACGACGACATATACCGCCTCGTCGAAAGAGGCCACACTGTCCGGGACGTGGTAGAGGGCACCCGCCGCCTCAAGGACGCGGCCCTCAAAGTATGTTACCACATGATGCCCGGCCTTCCCGGCTCCAGCGTAGAGCGTGACCTCGAAGGCTTCAGGCAGGTATTCACCGACCCGCGTTTCATGCCCGACATGCTGAAGATATACCCCACACTGGTGGTCAAAGGCACCAAGCTCTACGAGTGGTGGAAAAGCGGCGACTACGAGCCCCTCAACACGGAGCAAGCTGTGGAGCTTGTAGCAAAGGTGAAGGAGATGGTGCCGCCGTGGGTCCGTATAATGAGGGTGCAGCGGGATATACCACTTCACCAGATCGAGGCAGGCGTCGATAAGAGCAACCTCAGGCAGCTGGCCCAGGCGAGGCAGCGGGAACGGGGCTCAGCCTGCCGCTGCATAAGGTGCAGAGAGGCGGGGCACAAATCTAGGGAGGGAGTTGAACCCGAGACCTTGGAACTTGTCCGCCGCACCTACGAGGCTTCCGGAGGCGAGGAGAAGTTCATAGGCGTCGAGGACACCGGGAATAAAGTCCTCGTGGGCTTCGTTCGGCTGCGAATACCGTCTGATCGCGTTTTCCGGCCGGAGATCACGTCGTCCACTGGTCTCGTCCGCGAGCTCCACGTCTATGGTAGGATGACACCCGTGGGGCTCGAAGGCTGCGACTGGCAGCACATGGGCTGGGGCGAGGCGCTCATGGAGGAGGCCGAACGCGTCGCCGTGGAGGATTACGGAATGACCCGCATGGTGGTCATGAGCGCCTTGGGCACCAAGGAGTACTACGAAAAACTTGGCTACAAGAAAAAAGGACCTTACGTATCCAAGCCTCTATGAGAACCGTTTTTATCCGCGCGGCACCCAATAATGTTGGTCCCGGACGTGTACATAGTAGTCTACCACTACAAGATACCCATTGACAAGGCCATAGAGTACTTCAAGCTGGAAAAGAAGGCCATAGAGGCGTACCTTGAGAACGGATGCGTGAAGGTGGAGATATACAGGGACGCCGAGGACCCCCAGAGGTGGATGGAGATCAACAGGTTCCGGGACCGGGAGCACTACCGGCGGGTAGCCTCTACCCTTGACGACGATCCCAGGATAAGCCAGCTGTTCGAGGAATTCCAGGACCTGCTGGGCGACGCGGAGTACGACCCCGAGAAGAAAGAATACTTCCACATGATCTAGTCGAGGCCGAGGACGACCCTGATCTCGGCCCAGGCACACTGAACAAGCCCCCTGCTGCAATTGGGGTCGTCCTGGCAGCAATCCTTGTTAAACAAGAGGTAGAAGACTAAACCTGTTATGGCTGCGACTATTTTTATGGTGGCTATCATTTGACTCAACGCGTTTAATCAACACGCCGATTTTATTTACTCTCCTCAAACAATTTACTGAAAAGTAACTATCCAAGCTGAATCCACAGTACCCATTTTAGGTGAAACCATGCTAACAATGGTCGCATGGTTTGCGTGACCACGCCAATTTTTAAGCCGATGCGCTGTTACGTTCTCTGGTTTACATGAGCGAGGACAAGCTTCCCGGGTACCGCGGAGAACTACGTTCAGCCCTCGATCAGGTGGGGGCCGAGATAGGCGACAGGCTTGAGGTAACCGTAGAAAACCAGCGGTACACGGGGAGCTTGATGCCCCGCGTGGAGAGCTACGACGACTGGCACCTCATAATCAAGCTCAAGTCCGGGTACAACATCGGCCTGGCCCACGGCGAAGCTATGAAGATTAGGAAGGTGGGCGTGGCGGAGAAGCCCGAGTTCAGGCCCCCGCCCCTCCCCGAGGCAGAGCCGGGTCTGCCCCGGGTGAGCATCGTCAGCACCGGCGGCACCATCGCCAGCAGGGTGGACTACGTGACGGGCGGCGTCGTCTCTGCGATGACCAGCCGCGATCTGCTGGGCATAGTGCCCGAGCTGGTGGAGGTGGCCGACGTAGACGCGGACATCCTCTACAGCGTGTTCAGTGAGGACCTCACCAGCAAAGAGTGGGAGGGAATGGCCGAACGTGTCTACGAGAAGATCAAGGAAGGCGCCGACGGCGTAATAATAACCCATGGCACCGACACCATGGGCTACAGCGCCGCCGCCCTCAGCTTCGCGCTCCAGGACCTCCCGGTGCCCGTCATCTTCGTAGGCAGTCAACGCAGCAGCGACAGGCCCAGCAGCGACAACGCCACCAACCTCATAGGAGGCGTCTACACGGCGGCGTACGCCCCCTTCGCCGAGGTGGTGGTGGGGCTCCACGAGACAACCTCCGACGACAGCATCGTGTACCTCAGGGGCACCAAGGTAAGAAAGTGCCACACCAGCGCCAGGTACGCGTTCAAGCCCGTGAACGATTGGCCCATCGCACGGTACACCGACGACACACTGGAGATGATCAATGACAGGTACAGGCCCAGGCGGCAGAGCGAGCCTAGGCTGCTGAACAAGTTCAGCGACAAGGTGAGCCTCATCAAGTTCCATCCCGACTTCAACCCCATGCTCCTCGACTGGCTCATCGACGACGGCGCAAGGGGCGTCGTAATCGAGGCGACGGGCCTCGGCCAGGTGTGCAAGAACCTTTGGCCGGCCATAGACAGGGCCCGGAGGGAGGGCGTCATCGTGGGGATAACGAGCCAGTGCATCTGGGGCCGCGTCCACCTAAACGTCTACAGCCACGGCCGCGAGCTTGTGGACAGGGGTGCCGTGCCTCTTGAGGACATGCACCCCGAGACGGCGTACGTGAAGCTCAAGTGGTGCCTCGGCCAGACCAACGACGCCGAGGAGGCGAAGAGGCTTCTACTCGCGGACCTTGTGGGCGAGTTCAACCCGCGGACGCCATACCTAGAGGGGGCATGCTGATGGACTACGAGAAGCTTGGGTTAACCGTGGGCATCGAGATACACCAGGAGCTAGCCACCCGGCACAAGCTGTTCTGCTCGTGTCCACCCAGGCTCAGCGACGACGAGCCCGACTACACATTCACGAGGAAGCTCAGGCCCAGCCAGAGCGAGCTGGGCGAGGTGGACCCGGCGGCGCTGTTCGAGTTTCTCAAGGGCAAGACCATCATCTACCAGGGGAGCCACGACAACAACTGCCTTGTAGAGATGGACGAGGAGCCGCCGGGGCCCCTTGACAGGGAGGCGCTGGACATCTCCCTGACGTTCTCCCTCATGACTGGCAGCGTGCCTGTTGACGAGGTCCAGGTGATGAGGAAAACCGTCGTTGACGGTAGCAACACAGGCGGGTTCCAGAGGACAAGCGTCGTCAGCCTCGGGGGAGCCATAGATGTCGAGGGCAGATCATACCATCTGGAGCAGGTGGCGGTGGAGGAGGACGCGGCCAGGAAGATATCCGAGGAGGGGGACACCATAACGTACCGCCTTGACCGGCTGGGCATCCCCCTCATAGAGATAACGACGGCCCCCGAGATGCATACCCCGGAGGAGGTCTACAGGGTGGCCGCCCGCATAGGGTCGATCCTCAGGGCCACCGGGATGGTTCGCAGGGGGCTGGGCACCATCAGGCAGGACGTAAACGTGAGCATACGCGGCGGCGCCATCATCGAGATCAAGGGGGTCCAGGACCTGAACCTGATGCCGACCATCGTCGAGTACGAGGCGCGGCGGCAGGCTGCCCTCATCGAGATAGCCGAGGAGCTGAAGAGGAGAGGCGTGAAGCCGGGGACCCTCAGCCAGGAACCGATGGACGTTTCAGAGGTCTTCAATGAGACCGACTCCAGGATACTCGGCTCCGCCTTGAAGAGAGGCGGCAAAGTCATGGCCGTCAAGCTCCCCGGGTTCAGCGGTCTCACCGGGCGGGAGCTATGCCCAGACAGGAGGCTGGGCACCGAGCTGAGCGACCACGCCAGGTTCGGCGGCGGCGTCAAAGGCATCTTCCACACGGACGAGCTGCCCGGCTACAGCATAACCTCCGAGGAGGTTCAATCACTCAGAGAGAATATGGAGGCAGGGAAGACCGAC
>Ga0180437_10006999_pt1 | contig 14847 bp, 12 predicted proteins | sample SS_ome_4_FD_132410 | JGI IMG/M metagenome (GOLD analysis project Ga0180437, IMG submission 132410) | Hypersaline lake sediment archaeal communities from the Salton Sea, California, USA - SS_3_D_1 metaG | ecosystem: Environmental > Aquatic > Non-marine Saline and Alkaline > Hypersaline >...
AGGTTCGGTGTGGACTGCGTGCTGAGCCGTCGTTTAAAGCGCATTGTCCGATCCCCCCAGCAGGAGAACCAGCTCGTTGACCCTGTTCTCCAGCCTCAGGATAATGTGGTTCACCTTGGTGACAAGGTAGTTGTAGAAGATGATCGCCGGGATGGCCACGATGATTCCGGCGGCCGTTGTGATCAAGGCCTCGGCGATGCCCCGGGCCAGCAGACCGGGATCTCCCACCGCCCCGAACTGTCCCAAAACCCCGAAAGCCCGGATGTTGCCGGTGACCGTACCCAGCAAACCCAGAAGCGGGGCCAGGGTGGCGATGGTGCCCAAAGCGGAGAGGGAGCGCTCCAGCTTCGGTGTTTCCAGGCTGGCCGCGTCCAAAATGGCGTCCCGGATCACCTGCTTGGGCTGGTTGCGGTACTCGATGCCCACCCTCATGAGGTTGGTAATGGGGCTTGGGTGCTGCTCGCAGATGGCCATGGCCTCGTCGTGATGTCCCTTCTCCAGGGTCGCCTTCAGGCGCCTTATCAAACTCTCCTCATCCACCCGAATGTGGCGAAAGTACAGCAGACGTTCGATGATGATCACCACGGCGATCAGGGAGAGCAGCAGAATGAAGTACATGACGATGCCGCCCTTCATAATGACTTCCAGCATAGCTTCGCTCCTACAGATTGATCTGCACTTTTACGGTTCCCCTCAGCCCGGGAGCCTCGTAATCCTCCCAAGCGTAGAGTCCGCCGGAGGGCAGTCGGGTATTGAATACTGTCTCCCCCAAAATGGGATGGAGAAGATCTTCGATTTCAACGATCAGGGAGATCGTGTCGGTGATGTTGTAAAATCCCCCTGCGGACAGCAGCGGCGAGAGCCGTGCATCCCCGATCGCGAACTCCAGGATGGCATCGCCGCCCCATCGGGCCGCGGCGTTGTTGCCCTGGATCTCCACGATACCGGAGTGCAGCGGTGCCCCCGGAGCTCGATCCAGGAGCTCGGTATGCAGCCCGGCACTCAAGGTAATCAGGGCCCCCAGGTTCCAGCGCAGCCGGGCGTCGGTGTTGAGCTGCACCGCGGAGCTCTGCGGTACAACGAACAGCCCGCTTGCCGGCTCCGGCGGGCTGCCGTCGGGCCAAGGCAGGGCGGAGCTCCGGGCCAGAAGCGCCTGAGCCTGGAGTGAGAGATTCTGGGTGAGGGTGAAGCTCATCCCCAGATCGGCGAACCAGCCGCGATCATCCTCGAGGAATGCCGCAGGCAGGACCGGAAGGGGAAAGCCGTCCAGCAGATCGGCGTAGTTCACAGGCACCACCCGGTATCCCCCACTCGCTTCAAAGGAGAAGGTGGAAAACGGGGTTCCCGAAAGGGAGAGGGAAAAGGGAAACAGATGACCGAGCTCACTGTTCCAGATCCATCCACCCCGGGCCTCGAAGCGGTAGTTCGCAAGAAACTCGGCGCCGAAGAACGCCTCGAGTCCGCTGCGATGCAGCTCCTCCGCGACACCTCCGGGCACGGCTCTGTAGCTGTACTCACCCTCCAGCCCCAGCCAGATCCCTTTGTGCCGAAACTCGAGAGTTGCCAGCGGTGCGACCAGGATCTCGCTGGTGTCCTCGGGAGCCGTGCCTGTCAGCAGCTGCGAGGCGAAGGAGCTGTCGGTCTGTCCGATCAGGGTGACGCGCTCCCCCAGAGGCAGCTCCAGACGGGCATCCAGCTCCCCCCGGCGATGAACGTGGGATACATAAGGAAAGATCGGCTGTTGCAGGCCCCGCTCCTGGTCCTGGAACAATCCCTCGAACTCCAGGCCCAGGGAGCCCAGGTGGAACTTGACCCCCGCCTCAAGTCGATCCTCCCGGGAGTGAAAGCCGGCACCGGCTTCGGCTCCGGCGGACCCGGCGGTCCCGTCGAGCATCTCGTGCAGGAAGCGCAGCTTGAAGCGGGGTTCCTCTCCTCCAATTCGGTTCAGAGCGATCTGGCTGTAGAGGTGGCTCAGGGTTCCGGCCCCCAGAATCGCCTGGGCGGAAAGCCCGGAGCTTCGTTCAGCAGAGACCAGATCCCGGCTCTCGCCGAACCCGATTGGGATTTCCGGCTCCTCGATATCCAGTTCCCCCACTTCGGGCAGAGGGACGGTTCGCTCCGGAGCGGAAAGCGCATCCTCGCCCGGGATGCCCGCCTCCACCTCCTCGACGCTGAAATCCTCGATTCTTAAGATAACCTCGGGAAGAATTATATCCGGCTCCTGCGGTTCCACGGCGGGAGCCGATTCCTGAGCCGCCAGTACACCGAAGGACATCAGCAGCAGAAGGCACGCAGTAAGCACTCGTTTCATCAGCGACGCCCCCCTTCCAGCAGCTTTTTCGCCTCCTCGGTCCACTGGGAGTCGGGGAAGTGCTGCTCCAATCTTCCCACCAATTCACGTACATCCGTCATGTTCCCGGCCAGATACATCATCTCCGCTGCCCGAAAGATAGAAGCGGCCATCTGATCCGGATCGTCGGGATTGAGATAGCCTGCCTTGAGAAATTCCCGGGCCGCCTGCACCGGCTCGGAGCGCCTGTAGTAGTACTCGCCGATGAGAAACTGAGCCTGGGAGGCGGTTACCGGCTCTCCCCGGTCCACCACCTTCTGCAGCATCTCCAGGGCCAGATCCATCCGCCGGGAACCCTCGTAGATATACAGACGGGACAGCTCGATCATCGCCTCCCGGCCTTTGGCCGTGGTCGCCCCGCCTTCCGCGCCGACGATGCTGGAGAGCACCGCCTCCCGGTCGCTGAAACCTTTGAGGGAGTAGCGCAGCTCATCGACCCGTTGAGCGGCATTGTACACCGCCGCCTCCTCCGGATACTCCTCGTTCAGGAGCGTGTACAGCTCTATTGCCTTCTTCTGATCCCCCCGATCGGCATATACCTCTGCTGTTCGGCGCAGAGCGTCGGGGCGGAACGGACTCAAGGGGAAGTTCTCCAGCAGGCGCTCCCAGTGCAGCACCGCACCGAAGCGCTCGCCCAGCTCGTAGGCGGCCAATCCCCCCCAGTACAGGGCGGCATCGACCAGCTTGCCTTTGGGGAAGCGGGTCCGATATTCGTAGTAGGCGTCCTTGGCCTGCCGGTAGCGTCCGCCTGCGTTGTAGACCTCCCCCCGCTTGTACATCGACTCCTCGGCCAGGGGACTCTGGGGATAACTGGAAGCCAGTCGGGCATAGGCATCCGCTGCCTCGGCGGTCTTGCCCAGCTCGGCTTGAATACCGGCGTACTCGAAAAGAGCATCATCGGCAAAGGCAGAGCTCGGTCTTGTGGTGTAGTGGGTCTTCAGGAGGACCGACGCCGTATCCAGATCCCGCAGATTCATCAGGCTGCGAGCCTGCAGGAATGCCGACTTGTCCGATTCCGGGGTGTTCATCTTGGCCAGCCGGGCGAAGTATTGGGTGGAGGAGCGATAGTCGGCCATGCTGAAGGAGGCCCAGCCGGCCAGGAACAATCCCTGAGGCAGCAGCGGATGGGAGGGCGCTGTTTCCAGCAGTAAAGTCACCCGATTCCGGGCCGCCTCGTACTCTCCGCTGCGGTAGTGGGCCCAACCCTGGTAGTACAGGGTATACGGCCAAATGGCATTCAAGCCTGTCTGCTGCACTTCCTCTCCGCCCAACCTGTTCAGGGCTTCCAGGGCGCTGGTATATCGCTTGAGGCTGATCTCGGCGAGACCTCGCAGATAGTTGGACAACAGGTATACGTAGGGATCGCGATCGGCCAGATCCGGGAACTCCTGCCGGAGACGGTTGGTCTCGGACACAATCGCCTGAAAATCCTTGAGGGAAAACAGCAGTTTGAGCGCCTCGATGCGCGCAGCAAGATCCTCCGGATACAGTTCCGCGTATTCCCGCAGCCGGCTAACCGCCTCTGCCGTGTCTCCGCGCCGGCGGTGAACGATTACGGCAAGCTTGTACCAGTCCGCGCGCAAATTCCTGACCGCCGGGTCGGTCATCCGCTCCAGCTGATCTTCGGCCAGGGCCAGAGCGGAGGCGAGATCCCCCTTTCGCAGCTGCGCGTAGGCCAGCAGGTACAAGGCCTCATCGTATATGCTCGAATCCGGGTGGCCGGCGAGGTACTCGGAGTAGATTTGTTCGGCACTTTCGTAGTCGCCCTGGAGGAGCCGCACATCCCCCAGCTTGAGCTCGGTCAGATCGGCGCCTTTCGGGTTTTCCGACAGGTATTGCTCCAGCACCGCAGCGGCCTGATTCAGGTTTCCCGCCTGTATCGAGAGCTCCGCCAGGTAGAGGGGCACGGTTTCGCCGATCTCACCCTTCTCCGGCAGGCTCCAAACTTTGTTAAGGAAGTAATCGGCAAGATCGAGTTTGCCCTGCTGGTAGCTCTCAACGCCGACCTGAACCCAGAGATCCTCGAGCACCTCCGGAGCTCCGGCAAACTGGCTCTCCGCCTGGCGTACCAGCGCCTCCATGCGGCTCAGCTCTCCCCGTTCGGCCGCAGCCACGAACAGGCGCCGATACGCGACCGTAGCGACCGGATCCTCCGCCGATCTCAAGCGGTCGAAGATTTTTTCCGCCTCCTCGCCCTGCTCGACGTTCCACAGCGCTTCCGCCGTATACAGATCGAACAGATCCCGCCTCTGCTCCGAGAGGCTTTCCCTCCCGGTGGATTCGGCCAGCTCCTCGATCTCCTGATAACGCCCCTGCTGAAGATAGGCGTACATCAGCAGGACCAGCCCGTACTGACCGGATTCACCGGCCGGATACCCGTCCACCAGCTCCTCGAGATCCCGGGATGCACCCCGGTAATCCTCAAACGCGATCTCCGCCTGCGCCTTGTACAGGTAGGCCTGGGGTGTAAGCTCCTGATCAATCACGTTTTGCAGGAATACCCCGAGGGACTGGTCGGCCTGGGGATAGTTCTCCAGCCGGAAGTAGGCAACGCCCCGCCAGAAGTAGATGTAGTCGAAGTAGCGGGTGCTGCGATAGCGGCGCTCGATCTCATCGAAGGTGCTCAGGGCCTCTCGAAAACGCCCCAGCCGGAACAGGCTTACCCCACGCCGGTACTGGGCATCGGCGACCCGGTCGGAAAGGGGGTAGCTGGCGATGAACTCGGCGTAGGTATCCAGGGCAAGGAGGAAGTTGCCGGCTCGATAGTAGCCCTCCGCCTCGGAAAAAAGCTCCGATTCGGTGGCGGAGAAAAGCGGGTTGACGGATAGCAGCAGCAATGCCCAAACGGCCAGGAGGACTTTCTTCATATGCCTTAAAGGTATTGCGAAAGTCGTAAGAATTCAATGGCGGAATTCAGTGGCCAAACCCGGCGCCCGGATTATAATGGGTCATGGAGCGGAATAGAGTACTGATAGGCACCAGCGGCTATTCATACGAAGACTGGGTGGGACCGTTCTATCCCCAAGGGCTGCACAAGCGGGAGTACTTGAGTTTTTATGCAGCCGAGCTTTCCGTGGTGGAGCTCAACTTCTCCTACTACACCCAACCAAGCGCCTCTACCCTGGAGCGCATGATCGAGAAAACACCGGAGCACTTTCGCTTTGCCATCAAGGCGCACCAGAGCCTGACCCACAAGATAGGCGAGGATTTCCACAAGGAGGTCGAGCGCTACAAACAGGGTATCCAGCCCCTGGTAGAGGCCGGCCGGCTGGCCGCAATCCTGCTGCAGTTCCCCTACAGCTTTCACTACACCCCCGAGTCCCGCAGGCATCTGCAGCGGCTCTGCGAGTCCTTCGCCGACCTGCCCAAGGCCGTGGAGTTCCGAAGCGCCGAGTGGCAGCGGGACTCGGTGTACCAGGGTCTGAGAAAGGTGAAGACCGCTTTGGTCAACGTGGATGAACCCCGGCTGCCCAAGCTTCCCGGTCCCACCGAGGTGGTCAGCTCCGACCTTGCCTACCTGCGCTTTCACGGGCGAAACGCGGCCAACTGGTGGAAGGGGGACAATGTCAGCCGCTACGACTACCTGTACAGCCCCGAAGAGCTGTCCGAGTGGCTGCCCATGATCGAACGGATGCTGGCCAAGGCCCGGCTGCTGCTGGTGATCTTCAACAACCACAGCCGGGCTCAGGCGATCCAGAACGCCCGGCAGCTGCAGGGCCTGCTGTTCGGTTGAGGGGAAGACCTATTCGATGGGCTGGCGAATGATCGTCTTGAGCTTTTCCGCAGCCGTCCTTCTCAGATCGCTCAGGTAGATCTCCCGGTGTTTGTCCCTCCGATGGTAGCCGTTTTCCTCTATGAAGCGATGAAGCCGCTGGATGGTCGGTGCTTCTTCGCTGAAAGGGCCGACGTGCAGCACCTGGGCACTCAAGCCCTCGCGGAAGGATTCGAGACGCAGTTGATCCAAAGCCGGCAGATCCTTCTTTCGCCTCACCTGCTCGAGGGCCTGTTCAAACAGCTTTTCAGTCACATACTCCGGCTGCATGATCATCAGGGTCCACTTCCAGGACTTCTTGTCCCCGGCTTTGAAGACGGACATGTCCTGGGCCCACCAGACCCCCTCCAGGGGAAGCACCCCATAGTCGATGGCCAGCGGCCCCTTCTTGATGATGAATTTAAGGGCGTAGGAAATCGAGAACAAGGCTTCCACGGCCCGTTGGAACTCCTCCGAGGTGTTGGGGTCCCCGGTTCCGTCGATCATGATGAAGTTCATCGTTGGCACCTCCACGATGACCGGCACCTTGGCGGGCGCGCTGTACAGTTGTTTCAGCCTCTTCTTGAAGTCGATCTTCTGCATGAATGTCTCCCTTCCATACAGGTTACAACGAATCACCCTTTTTCTTCTATAATAACGCCACGTGGGACACAACGCTTCAAATGCCACGGGGGATGGAAAAGCATGGGAGAAGCGGCTACAGTACAGCAGAGAAGGAGGAGAGTATGGGGAAAGCACATCAACTCGACTACCAGCTGGCGGGAGACGACATGCAGGCGGTGATCGTCACCCTGGATCCTCAGGAGGCGGTTCAGGCCGAGGCCGGGGCCATGATGTTTCTGGAAGAGGGGATTCGGGTGAACACAGGTACCGGCGGCGGCTTCATGAAGGGGCTGAAGCGGGTGCTGGTGGGGGAATCCTTCTTCATCACCACCTTTTACAACGAGAGCGCCGGAAAGCGGAAGCTGGCCTTCTCCGCCCCCTATCCCGGCAAGATCCTGGCCGCTGCGCTGCACGAAACCGGTCCGATGCTCTGCCAGAGGGATGCCTACCTCTGCTCGGCCTACGGCATCGACATCTCCGTAGCCTTTACCAAACGGCTGGGGGCGGGCTTCTTCGGCGGAGAGGGCTTCATACTCCAGCGCCTGAGCGGAGACGGGCTGGCCTTCATCCACGCCGGAGGCACCCTTCTGAAGAAGACCCTGCAGAGCCGGGAGACCCTGCGGGTGGACACCGGCTGCCTGGTTGCGTTCGAGGAACAGGTTGACTACGACATCAAGTTCGTCGGGGATTTCAAAACCGCTCTGTTCGGCGGTGAGGGCCTGTTCTACGCAACCCTGACCGGGCCCGGAGTGGTGTACATGCAGACCCTTCCCTTTTCCCGCCTGGCCGACCGGGTGATCGCCGCATCCGGCATCAACCGCGGTGAGAGCCGGCGCGGCGGCTTCCTCCAGGGTCTGGGCGGCCTGACCGGAGGGGATCGGGGGTTCTAGGGCTTTGTTGAACTCTCCAGGCCTGCACTCTCGAGCAGGCTCCTGCTGAGCCTGCATACCATTGTGTAGGCGGGATCGAAGACGTTGCCCACCTGGTAGCGCACGCACTGCCCCAGGAGGATGTGGGCGAGATTCTCCTCCAGGCCGAGCTCGACCAGCCAGCGCAGCATCTCGGTGGTGGCTTCCTGGAGCGCCTGGTCCAGGGGGCGGGCGTTTCCCGCTGTCAGGATGCCGTCCCGGTCCTCGGCCCGGGGCCAGCCTATGCTCCTGTTCTTAATGAGCCGGAGGGTGAACTCCACCTCGGCGGACACCTCGATCCCCGTACCGACGATCTCCCCGTCCCCCTGGAGGGCGTGAACGTCCCCCAGGTGGAACAATGCTCCCCGGGCGAATACGGGCAGGTAGACCGTTGTACCGGCTCTGAAGCCACGGTAGTCCATGTTGCCGCCGTAGCGGCCGGCGGTTGTCGCCGAGATCGCCTGGCCCTTGGGTGGAGCGGTCCCGAGGCAGCCGACCATCGGATCCAGTGGGAGGACCAGCTGACCCTTGGGGAAAGCCGGGGCGAGCAGGGTGGCGGTCCAGCCGCCGGTATCGATTCGCCACTCCAGCAGCTCCTCCCCCGGTTCGGATCCCCCATGGGATGCCTCCACGCACCCCGGATCGAGCACGTGGGGGGCGATCGTACTCCGGGTGCGGCCGATGGAGCGATTGGGGGTGATCCGCTCCAGATGAACGGCCAGGGTGTCTCCCGCTTCGGCCTCTCTTACATAAAAGGGACCGGTAAGGGGATTGCCGGGAGCTGTTATTGCCCGGTCGGAAGCGTCCCTGCCCCGGTTGTCGACAGTAGAGGTGATAACCCGATCCCCGTCCGCGATCTCCAAGATCGGCGGGTGGGGACCGAGGGTGAGGTGATATTCGGTCGGATTGAAGCGATGGGTCCTAATGCTTCGATCAGCCATCACTGCTCATCCGTTTTTCCACTTGGCTGCGATCTGCCCCATGGCGCCCAAGAGCATGTTGATATCCAGCTTGCTCATGATCAGGCGAATGCCTCTGGTCAGATAGCGTTCCATCAGGACGTCGGGACCGTGCATCCCGAAGATCTTGTCGTGCCGGCGGGCCGCATCGGCAACCTTGTCGATAGCGGCCAGTACCTCGGGATTCTGCACATCCCCGGTGTACCCCAGCGATACGGCCAGATCGTTCGGTCCGATCAGCAGGGCGTCGATTCCCGGAACCGCGGCAATTCTTTCGATCTCCTCGATCGCCGCCTCAGTTTCGATTTGAGCGATGGCCAGCACCTGATCGTTGGCCGCGGACATGAAGCCGGACGCCTCACCGCCGCTCACAGCCGCGAAGTTTGTGTGGGTGCCGATGCTGCCGAGGCCTCTCTTCCCGGCGGGTGCAAACTTGCACCAGCCGGCCAGAAGCTCCGCCTCATCTGCGGATTCCACCATGGGAACCATCACGCCGGTGCAGCCGCAATCCAGAGCTCGGGACACGTAGCCCCTGGCCAGCTCCGGGACGCGCACGAATATCTCCACGCTTGCTCCCCGTCCGCACGCCGCTACGTCGGCCAGGGTTTCCAGGGAGCTCGAGCCGTGCTCAAGGTCGAGCATTATGAAATCCAATCCCGCCTGCCCGGCGATCCAGGCGATTCCGGGATTGCGGACCAGACGTACCATGGTTCCGACCGCCCTGCCTCCTGTGCGTAACTCTTTTACCGCCACCTCGTATCCTCCTTCCGCCACCCTGCATTGTGGAACCGGCCGTGGGGATCGGCAATCCGGGGGATCCCGCTGGCCGATCACCTGAAAAACCTTCTTCGTCCGGCTTGATCATTGATAGCAGAAACGGCGAGTTTCAGCCAGTGAATCCGCGGTAACCTCTCGCTGTAGCAACCCGGTCGTGACTGCCGGGGACCGGCCGCGCCGGCGCTCCCCTCACCCCGGCATCCACCTACAAACAACCAGGCCGATGTGCTAACATTCCCCTCGATTCTACATGCGAACATCAAGGAGTGATCCCATGGATGAGCAACTTCCCGGCGGCTACAACCGAAAGCTCCTGCGGGTCGACTTGAACAAGCAAAAGAATTCGACAGAACCTCTCGAAGAGACCTTCTGCCGGAAATACGTCGGCGGAACGGGCTTCATCATCTACTATCTGCTCAAAGAGCTACAGGCGGATATCGATCCGCTGAGCCCGGAAAATAAGCTTATCTTTGCCGCGGGGCCGTTGACCGGGATCTCACTGGGCGGAGCCGCCCGCCACGCCGTTGGTGCCAAATCCCCCTTGACCGGGGGCATTGCAAAATCGGAGGCCGGCGAATGGTGGGGGGCTCAGCTCAAGCGAAGCGGATTCGATGCCCTGATCATCGAAGGAAAGGCGCAAAAACCCGTGTATCTGTGGATCCACAATGGAGAGGTTGAAATCAAAGACGCCGGCCACCTTTGGGGCAAGAGGACCAAAGAGACCCAGGAGGCAATCCGCTCCGAGGTGGGGGATGAGAACGCCAGGATCGCCCTGATCGGACCGGCCGCCGAAAATCTGGTGAGCTTCGCCTGCATCATGCACGGGACCCACGATGCCGCCGGACGGGGCGGCCTGGGCGCTGTTATGGGCTCAAAGAATCTGAAGGCCGTTGCGGTCAGAGGGGACAACCCGCCGCCGGTCGTGAACCGCGAAGGCGTTCGCCGGGTGGGAACCTGGTTGAAAGAGAACATGGACCTGGTCAAAGGCTACAGCGAGCTGGGAACCGGTGGAGCCATGGAGCTCTTCGAACAGGCGGGAAACCTGCCCTCCCACAATTTCCGGGAAGGCCGGTTCCCCGCCGTCGGCAGCATATCACCGACCAGGATCAAGGAAACCATCCGGGTGGGCATGGAGGCCTGCTTTGCCTGCCCGGTCAAGTGCAAGAAAGTCGTGGAGGTGAAAGAGCCCTACACCGTGGACAGGGAGTACGGCGGACCGGAGTACGAGACGATCGGTGCCTTCGGCTCCTGCTGCGGCATCGACGATTTGCATGCCGTTGCCAGGGCAAATGCCCTCTGCAACGCCTATTCCCTGGATACGATCTCCACAGGTGTGACCATCGCCTTTGCCATGGAGTGCTTCGAGAAGGGCCTGCTGAGCGGGGAAGACACCGGTGGAATCGACCTCCGCTTCGGCAATGCCGAGGCCATGCTCGAGGTGATCGAGCTCATCATCCGGCGGGAAGGAATCGGCGAACTCCTGGCCGGAGGATCGGCCGCAGCGGCCGGGCGGATCGGGCGGGGAGCGGAGAAGCTGGCCATGCAGGTCAAGGGTTTGGAGATTCCTATGCATGAGCCGCGATTGAGCAAAGGCCTTGGGTTGGGGTACATGGTGAATCCCCACGGAGCGGATCACATGGATAACATGATGGACCTCCTGATGAGCGGCTACGGAACGAAGCTCGCCATGAGCCTGGACGACGCTCTGCCTTTGGGACTGGAACCCACAACCTTGGAGGATGGCGGCCCCAGAAAGATCGCCTATTTCAAGGCTCACCACTGCAAGAGGATCGTCTCCGACTGTCTGCTGCTATGCCACTTCCTTCCCTACTCGTTTGCCCATATCGTCCAGCTGGTATCCGCGGTGACCGGGTGGGAAACAACCGTGATGGAGCAGATCCGAGTCGCCGAAAGGGTGCTTACCCTCTGCCGCCTGTTCAACCTGAAGGCCGGATTCACGGCCGAGCAGGACAAACTCCCGGAGCGTTTCTTCGAACCGACCCCTGACGGTGCGTTGGCGGACAAGGCCCTGAACTTCGAGGAGATGGAAGCGGCCAGGCGCTACTACTACGATCTCATGGGATGGGACCGTAACGGGATTCCTAAGAGGGAAAAGCTGGAGGAGCTGGGCATCGAGGAGTTCGAATAAGCGGCCGGCACGCTGCTACCCCTCAGGAGACCAAGCCCCGGCTCCGCAGCAGCTCCTCCAGCTGCTGGTAGCTCACCCCGTGCTTGGCGGCGATCTCCCGGGCGTAGCTGTAGCCGGCGGGTTTCCCGGGCCGAATCTTGAAGGTGCGCAGCACCGATTGCGGAGTTTTATCCTCCCGGCCGCTGTCCGCGGCTCCTCGGCCGCCGCTTTCATCCTCCACCAGTGAAACAAGGCTGGCGATCCTTCCCCGACCCGGGCTTTCCCTGTTCAGCCGTCCCACCTCCCGGGCCAGCTCGTGCAGGTGGGTTGTGTAGATAGCCCTGGCGCCCAGCAAGCTCAAGGCACGCAGTACATCCCGGGCCAGGACCAGGCTCTCTCCGGGAGTCGTGATGGAAAGGGATTCATTGAGAAGGATCAGGCTGCCGGAGGTGGCTGCGGCGAAAAGTTCCCGCAGGCGCTGGGCCTCCTCGCCCAGCCTGCCCGTGTCCAGCTCCGGGTGCTCCTTTGCGGGGAAGTGGGTATAGATGCCGTCCACCGGACTGATTCTGGCGGCCCGGGCGGGCACGTACAGCCCGGCCTGAGCCAAAATTTGGGCAAGCCCCACCGCCTGCATGTAGGTGGTCTTGCCTCCCCTGTTCGGTCCCGTAAGCACGAAAACATCCCCGTCTTTCCCGATCTCGATGTCATTGCGCACGATCCTTTCCTCCACATCCGCCGTTCCCTGAGCGGAAAAGCGCAGCATCAGGTTGAGGTTGTAGCCCTCCTCCAGAACGCAGGCTCCTTCAGATGCAGGGGCAATCCGGGGACGGCACAGGGGAAGCCCCAAGCTTTGAATGCGCCGGATCAGGCGCCGTGCTCCCAGGTAGAAGGTAAGCTCTTCACCGATCTCCGCCAGGACACTGCCGTTGATCTGCACGTAGCGCTCAAGGGCGGCGGCGATGGGGCGGCAGCTCCGGCCGAGCATATCGGACAGATCCCGGAACAGGGGAACCATGATCGGGCGAACGTAGGGCGATCGTTCTCCTCCTTCGGCCTTGGGCATGGAATGTAGCGGGGCGACGCCCTCCCACTCCCCGGCCTGCTTCCCGCCGAACAGGCGTCCCAGCAGCGTGCCGGAGGAACCGTGAAAGCGTTTCTTGTTGATCCGAAGCAGGGTGGCTGCCTGGGGTTGGAGGTCCTGATCCAGATTGATGCCCACCGTTACGCTTGAGATTCCGCGCACACGGGACATCAGATCGGGCAGCTCGCTCCGGAGGTTTTGGTAGATTGGATCCTCTCTGACCGCCTGCACGTAGGAGCGCAGCCGGGCAAAGGCTCGGGATTCGAGGCCCCCTCCGTGCGAGTCGAAGATGGCTGCCAGCCTGTCCAGGCACTCGCAGTAGCTCTCCAGCTCACCGAGGCGCCAGGTCACCTCGTATAGGATCTCCGCCTTGTCCCGGGGAAGATGATAACGGGTGAGAGAACAGATGTCCGGAAGCAGGGTTTCCAGTCCGGCGGCCAGGCCGTCATCTGCAAGAAGATCCGCCAGGACCTCCTGACGGTAGCGGATCGTGTCCGCATCCTGGCAGAGCGCCTCGAGGATCTGCCGGACCGATTCCTGCTGATCCGGTTGCTCGCAGAGCGCTGCGATCGTGGTGTGAAGGTCCAGATCGACGGCGCTGCGTTCCTCCAAGCCCCTGCTTTCGGCTTGACCGCCCTCCGGAAAGAGCAGGCTGATCGAATGGCGCTCCACTACTCCCCTTTTCTGCTCCTCATCGAGCGCAGATCCCCGCTCTGCGCGTCTATCTGAAAGACCTTGTACTCCCGTTTGAACTCCGCGGACTGGCCGATCAGGGTGGCCATGGGCCCGCCGGAGGTGGAATCCTGCCGCCGGGTGAAGCCGATTGTCACGTTCCAGAACTTGTTGTCCTCCGACAGATCCACCTCTTCCAGCAGCACATCCTTGAACTGCTCGATCTGGTACATATCCTTGAGATAGTCCATCGCCTTGCTGACCGCTTGTTTCACATCCACCATAATCTCACCCCTTCAGGCGCGGCGGTAAGACCACGACGTCCTCGCTCGTCCAACGGTAGTCCGAACCCCAAAGCAGCCTGAGCAGCCCGATCTGGCCGGAGTGATAGATCCAGTGCCAGGTTAGCTGACCCGCAACCCCGCGTACGGAAAAAGTCACCCCGTCCTTTTCCAGAACTTCGTCGATATCCTCGATCTGGGCCAGGTTCGGTTTCGAGTAGTCCCGCTGCACACCCCGGCAAATCTCGATCAGGGTGGAGGCGGTATAGCCGGAGGGGGGAGGTTCGCCGATGTTGCCGAGGCTTCCCTTCTGGATCTCCCCATTCAGGGAATCCGGGATCTCCACCCCGGCGATGCGCCGCACCCACCAGGCCTCGGCCCAGGCCATGTGAAGTACCAGCATGGTGATGCTCAAGGGGCTATCGTTGGCCGTGCAGTCCAACGCTTCCGGAGGCAGGTCCACTATCTGGTCGTAGACCCGCTCGGCCATCTCCTGAAGCTGGGCTACGCCGTGGGCCAGCTCGGTATTGGCAAATCCCGCAGGCGGCTGCAGCGCGTAGCGCCGCGGCCGCCCGGTTTTCTCTTGTTTTTCCTTCATGCCTCTATTGAGGGCCGAAGTACGGCGGAGTGTCAAGATGAGGAAAACAAGGTTGCTAACCGGGGAAAACCGAATTAGTATTTAGATAGGCGAGGTACAAAGTTGCGAGGGGGGACCCGGATGAGCAACGTGATATGGACGCTGGTGGCGAAAATCATCAAAGTCTTTTATGTCAAGGCTCATATCGAGGGGGTGCAGAAAGTACTGAAGAGCACGAATGCGGTGGTCGTAGCCAACCATCTGGGCTCTTTCGGTCCGCTTGCCCTGATGAGCTCCCTCACCCACAAGCTGTATCCCTGGGTCGTCCAGGAAGTCACGAATCTCAAAGACTGCGCCGCCTACGTCCGCCAGGATTTCGTGGAAAAGGAACTGAAGCTGCGGTCTTTCGTGGGCCGGGAACTGTCCCGCATCATCGGTCGCATCTGCGTGCAGCTCATGTCCTACCTCAAGGCGATCCCCGTGTACCGGAAAAGCCGCGGAATCTACAAAACCTTCGAAATCAGCCTGACCTATCTCAAATCGAAACGAGCGCTGCTGGTCTTTCCGGAGAACGAGGAGAGCAAGAAGCAGGACGAACTGTGCATGCTGAACACCGGGTTCATCCGCATGGCCCAGTGGCTGTACGATACCACCCACAAGGTCCTCACCTTCTATCCGGTGGCGATCAACAAGAAGGTTCGAGCGATCCGCGTGGGCGATCCGATCCGCTTCGACCCCA
>Ga0180437_10007001_pt1 | contig 14845 bp, 18 predicted proteins | sample SS_ome_4_FD_132410 | JGI IMG/M metagenome (GOLD analysis project Ga0180437, IMG submission 132410) | Hypersaline lake sediment archaeal communities from the Salton Sea, California, USA - SS_3_D_1 metaG | ecosystem: Environmental > Aquatic > Non-marine Saline and Alkaline > Hypersaline >...
AGAGATCTAAAGATCTTGGGTCTGAAAAAGAAATTGTTCAGAAAACACCAGGAACTTATAGCTCAAGATATAAGGGTTTAGTGTCCCCTGAGAAGGATATTGTTGATGAATATTACTCACCAACTTACGATTCTCGATACAATTAGACTTTCCTTTTTTAACTTTTGCCTCTATTTTAATAATTATTGTTAATATAGAGGTTTTTTATGTCTGAAAAACTTTCAGAAGAACTCAATGCAACTAAAGAAGAGCATCTAAAATTATTAGATAATCCTATTGCAGCTGGTGATTTAGCTAATGAAGCAGGGAAGAGTTACATGAAAGGCCTTTTTAAAGCTATTGATAATCATGCGAAATATAATAGGAAAAAGCTTTGGATTATGGTAAAGATAGAAAAAGAGATGTGGGATAAAAGAGCTATAAAAATATCATTTGGTGTTATGGATAAACCCTTAACTTTCATGCGTGAGAGTATGGATTTATGGGAATATGATTATACAGAGGATAAATTAAAACTATGTTGGTCTTTGCCACATAGAGTTGAGATGAAAAACTTTTTACGAGCTCCTGAGAAATATTCTAAAGATTTGATAAAATGGATTAATCTTTATCTTAAACAAGAAAATTTAGATTTAGAAGATTCCTCTTCAATTAAGTTATCAGTAAAATAAATATTTCTATCAAATGAATAATTTACTAGTATCAGTTAAAAAATCGCTTGTCAGCGTTATGACATACTTCAGCGTAATAGGAATGTCGCAATTCCAAAGGAGTCTAAATGTCTGAAGAAGAAGCAAAAGGCGTAAAAGATCAGGAAACCGCCATCCCTGAGGCGAATTCGGAGGATAAAGGCCCCTCTCAAGAAGCTAAGTCTAATCAGCCTAAAGAAGGTAGCAAAGAATATAACTTTGCTCGACTACGTGAGAAAAGTGAAATGGCAGAGAAGAAAAGTTTAGCTCTTGAGAAAGAAATTATTGAGCTGAAGAAGGCAATGGAAAGCAAAGTTGCTTCAACACTTTCTGTGGAAGAAGACGAACTAGAAAAGCTTGATCCAGATGATATATTGACTGTTCAACAGGCAAAAAAGTTATCAGAGAAACAAGCAAAAATAATAGTTCAAGACATGTTAGAGAAGCAGGAAAAAGCTTCATTGCCTGAAAAGACGAAAGTCAAGTTCAATGATTTCGATAATGTAATGACAGAAGAAAATATAAAAAAACTTGAAATTGACGAACCTGGTCTTGCTGCTGCGTGTGCTAAAGCACCTAATCCATGGGAGGCTACCTATAAGATCTTGAAGAAATTTATTTTGCCAAGCCAAGAGGGAAAACAAAATAAAGGTGAAGAGAAAATGAATGAAAATTTATCTAAGCCAGCTTCAGTAAATTCTGTAGGTAGAAGAGGGCCACTTTCTGATGCGAATACGTGGTCAGAGGCTTCCCGGGACGATCTTTATAAAGAGATGATGCAATCAGCTCGTAAGGTTCGGTAATGGAGAATAGATAAATGAGTACAACAAGCACGGTTTTGCCGGCGCCAGTACAACAGCGTTTTAGTGCAAAGCTTTTGTCTACTCCTCAAGCAAGATTGATTCACCGTTTAGCAGCGGTTCCTTACTATATGCCTGAAAATTCTGGTAACATTCTTCGTATGAGAAGATATACCAGATTAGATACAGCACCTGTACCAGTGAATCCTGCTATGATGAATCCACCTTCACAGTTATTAACAGCAGTAGATATCGATGCGACGATTGATTGGTATGCTACTTATGCTGTAATAACAAAGGAAGTGACTTTAATAAATCAGGATCCAGTGTTAAATGAAGCTGCTGCTAGACTAGGCCAGTCACTTCGCGAAACAGAGGATCAATTAATTAGAGACATGCTTGAGGCAACCGCTTCAGTTGTGAATTGTGTTGCTGGAGTAAATGGAGACAATCCAACAGAGGTTGTCAGAGCAGATGTTGATGGTGTCGTAGCGACACTTCAAAATAATGATGCTGAGTTTATCAGTGAAATGATAGGCGGAGAAAATAAATTTGGAACAGGTCCAGTAAGAGATGCATATTTTGGTATGGCTGATAGTAATATGATCGGTCAACTAGAGAACGTAGCTGGATTTATTAACAAAGCACAATACCCTAATGATGTAGGCACCTTGTCTTCTGAATGGGGCTCTATTGGTAACGTTAGGTTCTTTTTATCTTCACGTGGATCAATAACAGGATCAGCTTCTTTACTTGGTGCGGATGTATATAACATGTTCATCACAGGTCAAGAAGCATACTGTAATATTGAGCTCGATGGAGCTTCTGCACAGTTTATATATCATCCACCTGGCTGGGGAGATGATCCATGTGAACTAAGACAGACAGCAGGATATCGTTTTGCTTATGCAACACGTATCACCAACGATGCTTGGGTTATTAATTTAAGAGCAACACTAGCTTAAGGAGGAGGATTATGAGTACACCATTGTCGTTGATCGCTCAAGGTCACTTCACCTCTACTGGTGCTGCGACCACGGTTGAATTACCGAAAGAACCACATTATTTTGTTATCACTAACCGTTCAACATGGGGAACAGCACCAACAGCTGTTGTTCGTTCAGAATGGTATAATGGATTTGCAGATGGCCAAGCTATTACCTTAACAGAAGGTGGTGGTAGTGCATTAACTGGAACAGCTATTGCTGCTGGTGGAGCTGGGTTTACATATGTAGATCTTAGTGCACAAACACCAGGTGCTTTAGTTGCTACAGGAACAGCAGCTACTAATGCGACTCCGATTGTTGTAGCAGATGCAACTTCTCCAGCAGTTGGAGATATTGTAAGAATGTTTAACACGACAGGTATGTTACAAATATCTAGCTTGGATTATACAGTTACTGCAGTAACTGCTGGTGTAAACTTTACACTGGGTTATGCAGTTGGAGCTGGATACGCAGCGCCAGCAACTAATGCAGACTATAGAATAATTCCAGCTAAATATTATTCACCTTACAGACGATGGATAGCAAATATTACAGCGGCAGCAGCTGCAGTGATAAGTGTTACCGTTGCGCATAACTATGTGGTAGGTGATTATATTACAGTGCATAATCCAGATGCTAACTTTGGAATGCCTGAGATTGATGGAGTTACAGGGCTAGTAACAGCTGTTACTGCTAACACCATAACAACTGATATTAATTCTGCTGCATTCACAGCATTTGCATATCCAACGTCAGCTATTGCTGCTGCTGGATGTTCATTCCCTCACGTTACAAACACAGGAGAAGTATCTACAAAGCTTACTTCTTCTATGGATAATACTGCTTACTATGGCATGTATCTTGATACAGGCGTAGTAGGAGCTAACACTAACGTAATGGATTGGATGGCATTTAGCCGTGATTACACAGTGTAATATTGATTTGGTAGGGGAGGTTTACTCCCCTTCCTTAACTTAAAGGAGAATTTATGAGTTTTGTGAAGGAATTTACGACAGGTTCAAGAAGAAAGCGAAGCAAGGAAGAGTTAAAGAAGGCTGAAGAATTAAGAGAAAAAGCTAGAGATGAAGATTCTCAAATGGTAGTTGGTATTTTTAAAAATATAGAAGTTCCAGGTGGAGATTTGTCCTTTACATACAGGAAGTATAAAGAAGAGCCATTTAGAAGTTATCATTTTGAGGATGGGAAGGAATATACTGTTCCAATGGGCGTTGCAAAACATATAAATAATATGACAAAAGTTAAACAACATGCTTATTTAGTTGATAGCGAAGGTAATAAAGTTCCCGGAACAGGATCCTATAGGCAGAGGTATCAATTTTTATCTAAAGAGTTTATGTAATTATGACAGATCCAGATTTTGAGCCTGAGAGGCATACTATAACAGCAATAACTAATGCTAAAGAAGCTGCTGTAACGACATTGGCGGCGCATGGTTATAGTAGTGACGAAATAGTTTGTTTAATTGTTCCTTTAACATATGGTATGCATTTAGATTATGTAGAAACAAAGATTACAGTAACTGGAGCAACTACATTCACATGTGATTTAGATACGCAGAGGATGGATGCTTTTGTCGCTCCTGGTACAGGAACAGTTGCTCATTGCTGTCCTGTTAGCGAAAGTATAGATAATGTAGCTACTTAGGAGGGTTTATGGCTGTAACTGGAACGTTAGAGCAAATAAGAAATAAAGTTAGGTTAATAACTGGTAGGCCATCGCCAAATCAGCTGTCCAATGCAGATTTAGACAATTATATAAATGATTTCTATGTTTATGACATGGGAGCTCATTTAAAGATGTGGAATTTAAAAAATTCCTTAAGTCCAATAGTAGCAAATGCTGGTGGTGAGAGAGTATTAACTGAGGGAGAATGGTTATATCAGGTGGATTCGAATGTTTATACGAGCCTTGAACCTCCATTTTACGTTGCTGGTTATGAGATCTCTTTTTTCCAAGATATCAGATCGTTTATGAATTATTTTCCTTCATATTCTGTTTCACAGACATTGGCAACCGGAACTGGAATCGCTGGACCTTATACTGGGACTATAACAACTACACCTGTGTTATTTAGGAGTGTCTTTATCTCTGCCATGGATGCAGCTGGAAATACTTTAGTAGCTGAATGTAATGCAGCTGGTACAATAACTGGAGATGTTGTGGCAGGCGGAACAATTAATTTAGTAACTGGTGCCGTAGCTGGTTTGACATTTACAGCAGCTATTCCTGCTGGTAATTTAATAACAGTACAAAGCTTAACTTTTGAAAGTGCAAGGCCTCAGGCAGTTTTATATTTGAATCAAGCATTAGTATTTTATCCTGTTCCAGATACGGCTTATGAGATTGCTTGTACAGTTTATTATAATCCAGATGAATTGGGTGCAGGTGATCAACCTGAGATTCGCCAATGGTGGAATTTAATAGCTTTAGGTGCGTCAATTAAGATATTTACAGATAATTTAGATGTAGAGAGTATCGCGAAGATCCAGCCTTTATTTGATCAAGCTAAAAGGTTAGCTGAGAGAAGAACCTTAAAACAATTATCAACACAACGAGCATCAACTATATATGATTACGGAACTAATTATCCGTATGGATATAGTGGTTATGTGGCTTTATAGGAGGAATTTGTGCATTATCCTAAAAATATAAAGTGTTGTAACTGTAAAGATGGATTTATAAGAAAAAATATATCCATAAGATGGTGTTCTGAAAAATGTCGATTAGAGTCTAAAATTGAAAAAGATAAAAATGATTGTTGGAATTGGACAGGCGAAATTACAAAAGATGGATATGGAAGAAGCTCTATAAAAGGAAAATCTATGCATGCTCATCGATATTCTTTTATCATTTTTAATGGAGAAATCCCTAATGGAAAGTTTGTATGTCATCATTGCGATAACCCATTATGCGTAAATCCTGCCCATTTATTTATCGGAACGCAAGCAGATAATATGTTAGATAAAAAACGAAAAGGAAGATGCGCAGATAGAAAGGGTGAAAAACATCCATTGTCTAAATTCAAAACTGAAGACATCCAAAATATTAGAAAATTTTATAAACAAGGAATTACACAACGAGTTTTAGCTTTTTTGTTTGATTGTCATCAGAGTCAAATATCTCATGTTGTGAGAAGGAAAAGGTGGTCTCATGTGTAAGTCGTTTAAAGTTAGGAGTTTACTTTGACATTTAACCCAGCAATACCAGCGGCCGCCGATGATCCTTCTGTATCACAAGGGCAGATGCTGACGAATTTTAATTTAACAAACACGTATTTTAGCACAGATCATATAGCTTTAAATGCTGGTGCTGATCAAGGTGAACATCAACAAGTAACGTTGAATAGTGTAATAGCAGATCCAGGCCTAGCTGATCCAAAATGTTCTTTGTATATAAAAACAGTTGCTGGAGATAGTGAACTGTTTTTTGAAAAGTTTGATAATGGAGCTGCAGCAAATCTAGTTCAACAGATGACTAATTTAGCTATTACTACAGTAGGTACGAATAATGGCGTGACAACGCCGTGGGGATTAATAATCAATTGGGGAACTTATTCTACTCTTGCAACATCATTGGCTATAACGTTTGCTGTACCTTTTGTTGGCACGCCAATAGTTACATTAGGACGCGAAGATAATGTGATCCCTACAACAAAATATGTTTCCTATCAAAACGGAACTGTTACGAATCTTGGATTTACAGTGATAGGAAGTGCAGCATCCTTTAATGGAAGTTATATAGCTATAGGAGTCTAAATGCCACATCTTTTAGTATCAGCATATGATGAAGGGGTTAGGAGAGATACTGATGCCTTCTTGCTTCCTGAAAATGCTTTTTCACGTTTAGAAGATTCTTATATTTGGCGTGGAAGGGTAAAGAAGCGTCAGGGGTTTGGTGATCTTGGAAGATTAAGGCGTGTTTTTGCAGCTACACCATTAGTACAAGTTACTGGAGTAGGTGTTGTAACAGACACAATAGTTGATCTTTTGAATGATGGTGCTATTAACTTAAGGGCAACAGAAGCTAATGCAGAGATACAACCAGGTAGTGTTGTAGTAACTACAGGAGCACCTGATATAGGTACTTGGAATGATGCTACGACTAATGGAGTTATGACAGCAGCAGGTGGTATAGCAGTAGATGGCACGATTAACTATGCTAGCGGTCAAATAGTTCTCAATTATACGGGTCCTACAATTGGCGGAGGAGTAATATCAGTTGCTTTTAATTATTTTCCGTCTTTTCCTGTGATGGGTCTCAGGACTAGAGAAATACAAGCTACTAATGCTGAACAGACAGTAGCTTTTGATCAATTATATGCCTATAGATATGTTCTACCAGGCGGTTGGGAAGAGCTTCCTTCTACTTTGGCAGTTGTTTGGAGTGGAAATAATTCGCAGTTTTTTTGGACTACAAATTATAGAGGGACATTAGCATCTGAAAGCTTCTTTTGGGTGACTAATTTTAACCAAGGCGTAGGTGGTGGAGATCCTATTTATTATTACGATCCAAATGCTGCACCAGCAACATGGGTAGCATTTTTACCTATAATTAATGGAGCTAATGAGCTACATCAATGCAAAATTATCCTTCCTTTTAAAAACAGATTAGTTTGTTTTAATACTTGGGAAGGAGCGACGCTAGCTACTAGCGTGCAATATCCTCAAAGAGCACGTTGGTCACAAAATGGAGATCCGACAACACTTGCAACATCATGGCTTGATAATGTAGTAGGTGCAGGTGGTTATATTGACGCTCCTACATCAGAGCACATTGTATCAGCTGAGATAATCAAGGATAGAATCATAGTATTTTTTGAAAGATCTACATGGGAATTTGTCTATACAGGAAATGAAGTGTTGCCGTTTATATGGAAAAACATAAATACAGAACTTGGATCTGAGAGTACATTTAGTGGTGTTATTTTTGATGAAGGATTGCTTGCTGTAGGAAATGTTGGCATACATTCAGCTAATGTTGGTGGTACAGTGAAGATTAACCTTCAGATACCAGACTTTGCTCAGGAAATAAACAATTCAGATAATGGTTATGATAGAGTTTATGGCATAAGGGATTTTAATAATGAGATGGTATATTGGACTTATCCTACATTTGTTGGAGATCCTGAATTTCCAAATCGTGTATTAGCTTTTAATTATAGGAACAATACTTATTCATTTTTTAGAGATAGATTCACTTGTTATGGGTATTTTCAAAAGGCTAACAATTATACTTGGGCTACGTTGCCTTATTCCTCTTGGTCATCTTGGAATGTTCCATGGAACGCTTCAGTTGGACAAGCTCTTTATTATCAGATAGTAGCTGGCAATCAACAGGGTTTCACTCATTTATTTGATGGATCAGGTACAAATGATGCCTCTCTTACTGTGACTGCGATTGCAGCTAATACAGTAACATCACCTAACCATAATTTAGAAGTCGGGCAGTATGTTAAATTTGAGGATCTGACAGGTATAACAATAACAGCAATAGGACATAGCACTACTACATATCAAGTGCTAACAGTGCCTAATGCTAATCAGTTCACTTTTGATGGAACAGCAGCCGGAGCTTATCCAGGCGGTGGCTCAATAAGGGTTGTAAATTACATAGATATACGATCTAAGAACTTTGTTCCATTTATAACAGAAGACTTTAATGTTAGATGCAAATTAGCTGAATTTTTGTTTACAACGACATCAGCAGGTGAAGTTAGCGTCAATTTTTATATTGAATCAGCTCTAGACTTAACTATAGATCCATTAATAGGATCTAATGAAGTTAGGACATATCCTGAGGATAATGACATATTAGCAATCCAGCAGAACAAAATTTGGCATGAGATTTATCCTAATTATGTATCTGAGTTTTTACAGGTAGGGATAACTTTGGATGACACACAAATAAGAGATGACGGGATTAGAGACTCTGACTTTGAAATGCATGCTATGAGATTAAGTGTAGATAGAGGAGATAAACTTAGATGAGTTTTCTGCCAATATTTTCTCTTGGTAATTACTTACCAGAAGATATAGATCTTCCTGATGATTCTCATGAGCTTCGAGTTATATTGAAATCTATATTGGAAGAGAATGCAAAACAGACAAACAGGAAAGACACAGGAAGTTACGAAGAAGTAGAACAGCTAATTAATCAGCAGTATTTTGGAGCAACTCCTCAGGAAAAAAGGAACGTTTATCGCAGAGTTTATGATATAGGAGCAATAGCAGCAGGAGCTACATTAAATACTGCGCATGGACTTGGAGCTGTTACAGAATTTACTAGAATATATGGAACAGTAGTTACTGCGGTTCCTGATTATAGACCACTTCCAAGGGTCTCTACAGTAGCACTCAATCAACAGATATCATTAGATGTGATAGGAATAAACATTGTTATTATTAATGGAGCAGGTGGTCCTAATATTACTGGTGGTCTCGTAGTTCTCGAATATTTGAGGAATTAAACGTCTAATTCTTTGCTTGAACCTATTTCAAAAAAAGCTTTTACTAAACTAAAAAATAAACAGGAGACGGATATGGGTCTTAAAGAAATGTTATTCGGAAAAAAGGAAAAAATAGAGCAATTTCCTGCTATGACAGGGCAGCAACAAGCTCTTTTGCAACAATTATTAGGTGGAATAGGTGGTCCATTGCAAGCTGGCATGGGGAATCTGCAGAGTTTATTAGGTGGCGACACTGAAGCTTTTGAAAAACCGCTTATGAGAGAGTTTTTCGAAACTACAATTCCTAAAATTTCGGAACGATTCACTGGTATGGGCGCAGGTGCTCAAAGTTCTAGTGCGTTTACTCAGGCACTTGGTCAGGCTGGAGCGGGTTTGGAAGAAATGCTCGGAGCACTTAGAGGCGGACTGCAACAGCAGAGTCTCGGACAGCTATCACAGCTTCTTGGACTTGGACTTGGTGCTAAGCCTTATGAAACTATCTTCCGACCTGAAACATCCGGTCTCTTAGGTGGAATGGCACCGGGAATGGGACAAGCCGGTGGTTTCGGTCTTTTAAAATTACTAGGAATCTTTTAGGGGGTCAAAATGGTTCAAATAATACAGCAACAGCCTTCTTTAGCAGAGCTTTTAGGCGCTGGCATGGGAGCTGGGATATCTACAGGAATTCAAAATAAGTTAGATTTGATGCTTAAAGAAAAAGCCAATCAACAACAAATGGAAAGATTAGGTCAAATGCTCGGATTTGATCAACCAGAAGAACTAGTAGAAACGACAGATATAGCAGAAGGTGAAGAAGCCCCCAAAAAAACTGCTTTAGAACAGAGAGAAACGCAATTAGAGAAATTAGCAACAAACCCAATGGCAATGATGGAATTAGCTCAAAGTAATCCTCAAGTAGCTAATCAGATACAATCTATGTATACAAACCTTCTTAATAGAAGAAAGGAAGAGAGAAAAGTTGGGTTCGTTACACCAGAAACACAAACAAGAATGACTGATGTGCTTTCTAGACAATTAGATCTTCTTAAAGATAAAAACATTGGTTTTGCAATGACTCCTAAATTATTGACTGAGAAAGGTAGAGAAGATCGGGCAGAATTTGACACATTAGGGGCAAGTGTAGAAGCAGCGCTCTTACCTCTTTTAAATAAAGGAGTTTTATCAAAGTCTAGGTTCGATTATATACTCGGTAACATACCTAGATCTTCAGATACAATTGGGAAAATAAAAGGAAAAATTAAAGCTTTAGAAAGAGAATTTGACATTAAGCTTCCAGGTTTGAAAGAAAAAGATGCCGCAGAAACAACTAAAGTTACTGATAAAGAATTAACAAAAGATATGGCACAGAAATTCTTAAAGGCAGCCAAAGGTGACAAAGAAAAAGCAAGAGAAGTAGCGAGAAAAGCCGGTTATAATTTTTAGGAGGTTATATGACAGATGTATTTGATGAACTAGAGTATACAGCTCCTGAAACTTCTGATAAGTCAAAAGAAATAGCTAAAAGCTTTAAGTTTTATGGCTGGCAACCTAAACCTGAGACCATAGAAGCTGTTAGAAGGCCTCTGGTGCAAAAACTATTATATCCTGGGACAGAGTTCACCTCGGCATTAGTTGGAGCTCCTGGCGACGTTTTATCGCTAGTTAATGAGTTATTAGCTAGGCCTGCAGCTGAAGCAATAACTAAAAAACCTACTCAACCATATGAAGAAACAATATTTTCTAAAATATTACCTACAAGTGAGATGGTCCATAGAAAAGCAGAAGAGGCAGCTGGAGAAAAAATCAGACCTGAGGGAACAACAGAAGAATTATTGGGAACGACAGCAGGATTCTTGGGAAGTATGGTCGGTCTTGGAGCCAAGGGAATCGGAAAGGCTGGTCAAATTCCTTTTACAAAAATAAAAATCCCATCTGAAATAAATACTATTTTGAATGCATTTGCGCCAGCCGCAGCTTTTACAGGAGCTAAAAAGGCTGACTTGCCGCCTTGGATGACTGTTGGTGCTACTCTCGGGACTTCTCTTTTAACTCATCGACTTACCAACAAATCCATTCCTCAGATGCGTGATGATTTATATAAAAGAGCTGGAGACCTTTCAAAAGGTCAGATCATTTATTCAGACAAGCTTCTTGATAGAATAGATGGATTATATGAACAGCTTCAAAAGGGAGGTAAAACTTCTGCTAAGAGTTCAGTCATGAAATTTATGGATAATATTAGAGCTAAAGCTATTGGTGGCGGGATTGAATTAGATGATGTGATTGAGGCCAGAAAGAATCTATTTGAAGAAAGCAAAATGCTCACAAAACAACAATATAAGCCTACAGAAAGATATTGGAATCATGCACGTAAAGTTTTAGATGATACAATCAAAGATTATAAAAACCCTGAATTTCAAAAAGTATTTAGAGAAGCTAATTCACTTCATAAAGGAATTCAAGACTCAAAAAAGATGGAGAATTGGGTTAAAGGTCATTTAAAGGAATCAGCCATTGGATTGGGAGGAAATTTTTTATTGCGACATCTGCAAATTGCTAGTGGACTAAGTCCGCTAAAAGCAGCGGCAGCCACAAAAGCTTACTATTTCACAAAAGCTCTCGTTAAAAATCCAGGATTTCGAAAGGCATATAAAGATGTTTTAAAGAATGCAGCCAATGAAAATATTCGGGGTACTTCTAGAGCGCTTAAAAACTTTAATGAATATTATAGAAAATTAGATATAGATAAGAAGGAAGTAGAAAAAGATATTTTTGATGAATTAGATTAAAGTTCGTCAAATTCATCACTGGTACACATACTTTTTTGATCTCTATTCCAATCTAAAAATGATCCGATAGCATAGAAAATGCAAATATATCCAATAGCTCCTAATAATGTCATGAAAACCTCCTATTCTTCTATTTGTTGAATTTCATTGACAGCTTCTAAACTAAACTTGTCTTTATACACTTTCTGTAGTTGCTCTTTTCTTTCTTGGAATGAATGTCCTAGTTGTATTAGTGCCGTGTTAATCCTTTGTAGATTAACTAGAGCTTTTATCTCTTGAACACACATGCATTCTCTAATATCTTTAGTATTAAATTCTTCTTTAAGCTGTTTAGCTGTTTTTCCAGTAATGATTCTGTTTATCATGTCTGCTTCATTTGTATAGTGGTAAAATTCTGTTGGATTATGTGCTTCCATAATAGCATCTGTAAGAGGCCGATATCCTGTTTTAGCTTCTAATCGTCCCATTTTTCTGTATTGTTCCTTTCTAATAAATTCTAACAATTCTCTATCCATAGCAACAGCGAAGTCTTTAGAACACCATCGTCCAAACTCAAACGCACATAATCTATGTAAAAGAGTTCCTCCATATCGACCTCTTGTGGTTTTTACGATGTATGAATATCTGTTTTTTTGTAATTCTAAATGGTCGTCAGACGCCCTATTAGAATTTTTTAATAAATAAGGGTAAGCGCGAATTAAAGCTTCAAAAAAACCTTTTGCTTCATCTCTTTTTAACCATTCTTTTGCTTCTTTACCAAAATGCTTAGCAACATCAGTTGCATTAAACCAAAGTTCTTCAGTTTTATGAAACATGCTCAAGTCTAAAGAGACTTCAACGTCATCAATTTTTATAACTTCATACTTTTTCATTATTTGTTCCTTTAATTGATGGTATCCATTGCACTCTGTTTAAATCACTTCTTCTTAGGCTTTCTAAGGAATGGAATGTCATCGTTTTTAGCTCTTTCCTTTGCTTCATCATTTCCGTGTTTATTCATTTCTTTTTTGATCTCTTCTCTCATTTTGCTTATATCATGATCAGTAGGAGGATGCATATGGATGTGTCCCAAATATAATTTTGAAAAGGCGATTAATCCAGTAGTACAAATAGCTAGTGTAGCAATGGAAATTAAAATTTTAGATAGTTTACTCTCTTTCATTGTTTAGCCTCTCATCTCTTACTTTTTTAAGTTCTTTCTTCTCACGTAAGATTTTTTCTATAATAGCTCCATCAACAAAATCTTTAATTGTCATTCCGACAGTAGTGGCAGCTAATTTAATTTCTTTATGTTGCTCAGTGGGTACTTCAAAGACAATTCTTTTGATTCCGTCTTTTTTAGTATGTTTTTTTACTTTCATTTGTTAACTTTTAATTTGATTGTTTGTAATATAACAAACATAACATAAATAACAAATATAACACAAGAGTAAAAAAAATGGCTAAAAACCCAAGTCGAACTTACGGAATATCTAATCCGTTACAAGACATGCCCCCACCACCAGTTGTAGCTCAAAGAGCTCCAGTTGCTGGCGATACCGATTTTGAAATCGGAACTATGTGGATAGATCAACCAAATGATGATGTATATGTATTTACAACATCAGCGGCAGGAGCAGCAACCTGGGCTGTATCAGCTACAGGTGCTGTGATGCTGGATAGATTACTACCAGATGGAGGAACTTCACCTGTAGTACCAAATGCTGCTAATGCTATTACTGTAGCTGGAGGTACTAATATTACATCAGTCGGCGGTCTAAATACTGTAACATTTAACTTAGATGCAGCTATTGCCTTGGCAACGTCAGTTACTAGTCCACTTTATTTATTTCCAGCAGCTACTGATGGAGAGATTAGATCTACAGCAGGTCAAGATTTGCTTGTGACTCTTGGAGATGCAGCGGGTGCAAATTTCTTAAATATTCGCTCTTCCACTCCGGCAACAGTAGTTTCAATAGATTCTTTAGGAACTATTATATCTCCAAATTATACAGCAGCAGCAGCAACTGATGCTGTTATTACTGCTCCTGCAGGACAAGAATTAGACATTATTATGGGTGACGCAGCTGGAACTAATTTTATTGATTTCCAAAGCGTTACACCAGCTAGCGTTGGTACTATTGATTCTTTAGGCCAATGTGTCTTTACTAGTTTTGAAGCAGGAACTAACTTAGCTAGGATTTCTACCTACACTACTAATTTAGCAATTATTCAGGCATTTGCGGATGATGACACAGCTTCAGGTGCTGCTGTTAGAGAAGCTATTTATGGAAATCTACAAGTAACCTCTGGAGATGGTAACCATACTCCTAGTGCTGTATGGGGATCTATAGATGTAGCTTCAGGCTCTGATGCACTTCAAACTTTGGGTGTTTATGGTCTTTGTACACAAGCTGACGGTTCAGCTATTACTTCTACAGCTGTTGGTGTTGAAGGGGAGTTAGACATAGATGAGACTGATGCAGCTGATCTGCCTCAAATTTATGCATTTGGTGTAAAAGGTTATCTTCAAGGAGAAGACGCTGGTGGAGTACCTGCAACTGGTGAGTTTGCAGCTGTGGGTGGTATTCTACAATATAACACTCCATTTAATGCATATGCATATGGAATGTGCGCAAGCCGTTTAGGTGGTGGCGCTGGAACAGCTGGTAGAGCAGCATTTGGTGTTGCTCAAGGGTCTCAAGCTATTCCAGATTGGCTCTACGGCCTTGATCTTTATAATACAACTCCTGGAAATGCTGGTGTGGCTTATACAACAGCAGATATCAGATTATGGAATCAATCTACAATTGATTCAGCAGCAGCAGGCGTAACCTTTACTGCGGTAGCCGGCGACAACTATACATTTGTACTTGGTGATGCGGCTGGTGCTAATTATATGAATTGGATGGATTCAGGCGGTACTAATGAAGTAGCTAGTATTAGTTCGTTAGGAGACGTAGCTGCTAGAAATGTTAATTATACCAATACTCTCATAACATTTAATTCAGCCCCTGTGATGGCTACCAAAGCTAATACCGGTGGCGTTCCTACTGGTGCTACAGGTGATGAAAACTTGATGGTTCTTCAACAAGGCGAGATAATGGAACAGCATATTTTAGGTGCTGGCCAAACT
>Ga0180437_10007005_pt1 | contig 14840 bp, 13 predicted proteins | sample SS_ome_4_FD_132410 | JGI IMG/M metagenome (GOLD analysis project Ga0180437, IMG submission 132410) | Hypersaline lake sediment archaeal communities from the Salton Sea, California, USA - SS_3_D_1 metaG | ecosystem: Environmental > Aquatic > Non-marine Saline and Alkaline > Hypersaline >...
GTGGCCGCCCAGACGAACGAGAGGGGCTCCAGGGGGACGCGGAATCGCACCGAGCTGATCACCAGCGCGTGGAAAAGTGTCACCACGGCAAAAATCGCGTAAGTCGGCCACAGTGCGCGCCACCGCGACCGCGACACCAGCACGCCGACCGCCGCCAGCACCAGCCACGTCGCCGTGGCCGCGCGGTAGAGCCGATTGGCCGCCTTCGGATTGGTCTGGTCGAATAACAGGAAGTATCGCAGCCGGGCGAGGCACAGCCGTGCGTAGCGGGCCGGGTTCTGGCGAATGAACGCCACCGCCTCGCGCCCCAACAGCCAGCTGCGGTCCGGTTCGCTCAGCCCGGCGAAGCGGGCGTAGCCGGCCGGTTTCAACAGCACGTCGTCGATGTACAGCGTTTCGTGCCGCGCCTCCCAAAGCGCACGGTCGATGCCCAACAGCGTGCCGTCGTGCTCGTGTCGGGCCAGTTCCGCCGACCCCTTGGGGATCTTGTCGGTTCCCCAGCTCAAAGGGTTGTTGCCCTGCCAAAGGGCGTAGCCGAAGGTCGATTTGATGAAGATCCAGCGGCCGTGAACCACCCGGTTCCGCACGGTCCACGGGGCGATCACCACCGCGGCAACGGCCGCCATCACGAGCACGCGACGGATCGGCCGCGTCGGGGAACGCGATCTTAGCCCTGCAAAGCTTTCGCCCCGCCAAAAGGCCACGGCACAGATCGGAAGTGCCAGCGCCAGGATCGGCTCGATCAACAGCAGCAGCCCTGAGAGCAGGCCGGCCAGGACGGCGCCCCGGCCGCTCTTCCGCCATCGCGGCGAGACCACGACGGCCACCAGCAGCACCAGCACCAGCGCGGCCCAAACGGCCACCTGCATGTGGGTGACCATGTAGAGGTGGGTGGGATAGACGGCCGCGCCCAAGCCTGCCGCCCAGCCCACGTCAGGCTCCTCGGGCAACAGCAACCACGCAAGCCACACCACCGCCAACACCAGTGCCGTCCCCGCCACACACTGGAGAAGTTGCACCGCCAGCAGCGCCGCCGCCGTCTTGACGCCGAAGCAAGCGTAAGCCGCAGCCAACAACAGCGGGTAAAACGGCGCCTGCTGGCTGGTCGGACCTTCCGTGCCCAAAAAGGCGATCGAAAAGCCCCGGCCGGCAAGGAGATTCTCGGCAATGGCGCCGTGCTCATAGGCCATGGGCCGGGTGTGCTCGCCGGCAAGCGCCAGCACCACCCATACCCGCAACCCCAGCGCCAGGCCCCCCAACACTACCAGCCCGATCGTCGTCCTTGACCCGTTCATGGCGGCGGGATTGTATGTCGCCGGGCGGGACGAGGCAATACGAGAAGGGGGGACGGGTCAGAACGCGGGCGGTCTCCGTTGCCGGGAGGCAGGCAGGCAGGGACGAGCCGGGGTGGCACCACGTGCCCCCAGGTTGGCGGGCCAGCGATTGCTTCCCCCGATTCGGCTGGTAGCATAACGATTGTCGAGGGCGACTGCCCCCCTTTGACCTCACCGGTCTCAGCCTGCGAGGATCGAAATGGCCACCGTCGAGAAAATCCTTCTTCTGAGCAACGAGATCGAAGCCGGGCTGATGGATTCGATCCTCACCGAACGCGGCATCCCGCACATGATCGCCAGCTACTACGACACGGCCTACGACGGCCTGTTCCAGGCGACCCGCGGCTGGGGTCACCTGGAAGCCCCGGCCGAGTACAAGGAAGAGATCCTGGCGATTCATCGGGACGTGACTTCTCGGCCGGCGGAGGAGGCGGGCGATTCCGATTGAGGCGGCATCACTCGCCGGCGTCTCGCATCGCCTCTTCGACCACGACGGCCGTGTGGGAGACCGCTCGCCGGATTTGCCCCCAGGTGGTCGTGGGGTAGCGCTTCAGATAGGCATCGATCGTCTTGATCAGCTTGATCGTCAGCTTATGGCTGCTCGGTTCGTCGCGGACGCCCCGAAATCTGCGGATCGCCGCCACCGCCTCTCGTGACTTCGGCCTGCGGCGGCAGATTTCGCGGGCCATCTCCAGGAGCAGCTCGTCGCTGTCGATCTTGCCCAGCTCGGTCAGGATCGTGGTGCGGCACGTGCCGTTCTGGGGATCGAAGAGCCAGCGGAGGTCCGGCTGATCCATCACCAGCAGCACCGCCCGCGTCTGGTGCTGTTTCTGCTGGAGCCCGCGGGCCGACTTGACCTTGGGATAGAGGCTACGGAGAAACCGCTCCACGGCCCTGTCCATGCTCCTGGCGCGGCTCGGCCTGGGCTTGCGGCCGCTTTTCGGACGCTCGCTTTTCGGACGCTGGCTTTTGGGACGCTGCTTGCTGGGACCCAACGTTGTGCTCCGTTGCAGTCAGAAGAACTCCGAGTAAGGCTGCCACACTCATCCGAAATCGACCTGGAGCTTCAGCCGGCCGGCCAGGGCGGCCAGCTCCTTGCCGGAGGCCGGCAGGCACGGCAGCAGCCGATCGGCGACGCTTGCGATCCACGGATCGGTGTCCGGCCCCGGCCTCAGCCCTCCAGAGAGGCCCGCAAGAAACCTCCATTCGCCGACCCGCTGGCGGTTGTACTCCTCGAGCGCTTCGGCCGATTCGCCCTCGCGGAGCATGCCGGCGACGATCTCGGCGAGGCAGTCGGCTTCCCGAAGTCCCACGTTCATGCTCTGCATCCCGGCCGGGCCGGTCGTGTGGCCGGCGTCGCCGGCCAGCCAGCACCGCCCGCTTCCGAACCGGCCGGCCACCCGCCGCTCGAAGGGCACGACCATCTGCCACCGGATCTCTTCGATCGGGGCGTCGAACCACGGCGCCCGCTCGGCGAGCAGCGTGCGGAGATTCTCCTCGCCCAGCATGGGATACCGGCCCGCCCCCAGCGGCGCCGTCACGCGTTGTTTTTCGCGGGCGGCGGGCCGGGGGGAGGAATCGGCCAACTGGAAGCTCCAGCGGCAATGCCCGTCGGACAGCGGCCAAAGCACGCTGGTCGTGCCGCCGTCGAAGACGATCCGCATTTCGTGATTCCAGTCGGCACTCGACTTGAGCTCGAAGACGGCGTAATGCTCCGTCGGGCCGGCGGCGGCGAAGTCCACGCCCAGCGACCGCCGCACCAGCGACTCGTGGCCGTCGGCGCCGATCACCAGCGGCACGCGGAGCTGTTCACTTCGGGCGACGATCCATTCGGTGTGCGCGACGGCGTAGCCCACCGCCTGCTTGACCATCTTGTTGACGGTCGCGGTGACATGGTCCTCGCCCGCCTCCAGCCCAGCGACCTCGTGGTTCCACGCGACCTTGACGCCGAGGCGGCGGAGCTCGTCTTCGAGCATCTTCTCGAGCGCGTCCTGCCGCATCGCCGCGACGAAGCCGGGAGAGCCTTCTTCGGCGGACAGCTTCACCTCCGCCCGGTGACCGGACCCGTCGTACAGCGCCAGCGTGTCGACGCGGTAGGCCCGATCGAGCACCTGCTCGCGAAGGCCCAGTCTGCCGAGCAGTCCGAGAGAATCGCCGTGCAGGGCAAGCGCGTAGCTGTGGGCGCCGGTCCGCCAATCGCGATCGACAATCCGCACGCGGACGCCCGAGCGGGCTAGCCCGAGCGCGGCAAAAAGGCCGACCGGCCCCGCCCCCACCACCAACACGTCGGGGCTTTTGCCTCCGAACATCCGCGCACCTCGCTCACGGGGGACTGTCCCAATTCTCGCGGCGTGCCGCGAGAATGGGAGTGTCCCCTTCGGCCGCTCAAGAAAAGGAGCCGCTCCCCACCGCCGTCAAGGTATGGCCGTTGGGCAGCAGAGTCAAGTGGGCGCAAACGTTGAAGCGGACCGTTTCGGCGACCGCCCCTTCCGCGCAGTGGTGCGCCAAGTTCAAGTTGACGCGTGCCACGGTTGGCTTGTCCAACCGTGCTTCGAGCACTGCTGGGCAAGCCAGCAGTGGCACACAACGTGTCATCTTCAATTTGGGAGACCACTAGCAGCCAGCCGAGTGATCCGCCCTCGCTTCCAGCCACGTGACGACGTCGGCCATGACCGCCGCTTTCTCCGGCTCGTGCACCAAGTCGTGGTAGAGGCCGTCGTAGGTCTTGAGCGTCTTGTCGGTCGACGCGGCGGCGGCGACCAGCTCGCCGCTGGCCTTGGCGCTGGTGACCATGTCGCCCGTGCCGTGCAGGATCAAGACCGGCAAGCGGAGCCGATGCATTCCGCGGCGAATCCGCATCGAGGCACGGAAAACCTCCGCCCCGCTACGGACCGGAAAGCGGCCGTGGTAGACCAAGGGGTCGTTGCGAAAGTCATCGATCACTTCCGGGTCGCGGGAAAGCATGCTAGAGCCGATCGAGACCAGCCGCAGTCGGGGGAAGATCCTGCCCACTACCGCGGCGAGGTGCCGCAGGAGCGGGAAGACGCCCGATCCGATCCGCACCGGCGGCGCGCTGGCTACCACGCCGGCTGCCTGCGGGTCTCGCTCCATCGCCGACAGCAGCACGATCGCCGCGCCCATGCTGTGGCCCATCAGGAAGAGCGGGTGATGGGGGAATTCCTCGCGAACACGGGCGAGCAGCCGATCGAGGTCGTCAAGGTGCTCGTCAATGGAGCGAAAGAAGACCTTTTGGCCTTGGGACTTTCCGTGGCCCCGCAGGTCGATCGCCCAAACCGCGAAGCCCCGGCCGGCGAGCGTCTCGGCCAGCTCGCCGTAGCGGCCGGCATGCTCGGTGAAGCCGTGCAGAAAGACGACCACCGCGCGAACTTCGCCCTCCGGCAGCCAGCGGGTTTCGTAAAGAGTGAGGCCGTCGCCGGTCTGAAACTGTTCTTCGTGGTGCGGCATCAAAGGTCCCTTAGAATTTCGGTAGCGGGCGGCTCCGCGTAGTATCGCCGTTGGACACCCGCCAGGCAAGACAGCTTTACAGCCATTCGCCCGTCAGGTACCTTGGAGGCTCCGTGACGCGTGACAGTTCTTCGTCGCAAGGAGCTCCGCATGTTCCTCTCCCGCTTCGGCGTGAAGCGATACAAATGCCTCGGCGAGATCGAGATCCCGCTGACCCCGATCCACGTGCTGATCGGCGAAAACGACGCCGGCAAAACAAGCCTCCTGGAGGCCATCGCCGCGCTGCACGCGAGCTCGGAGAAGGTGTTGAGGGACGTTTTTCCAGCACCTTGGGAAGGGCGCGAATTGGTGCTCCACGGAGCCTCAGAGGCGAGTGTTGAGTTATGGGGGCAGTGGCGGTCTTCGGCGGATGACGTGCCCACCTTTCAGTACGGCATTTGCGTGGACTTCCCTGCCAAGGGCAAGAATTACTCGAACTTGGTGGAGTGGATCGAGCGTCCCAGCGAAGAAAGGCGAGCGCTTCCGCAGCACAGTCCTGCTGCGAGCCTGCTCAAGTGGTGGAAGAAGGGCCAAAAACTCCCGGAGCAAGCACTACCGGATCTCGCGATCGTTGACCGAGCACTCAAGCCCGCCCACAAGTACGCGTTCGATGCAAAGCTGATGGCTGTCCCAGCGGCCACGGAGCTGGCTCGCAAATTCCGATTGGATCCGGATGGCTTTGGATTACCGACCCTTCTTCAGGACATCCTCGGCTACGACCCCAGCGAGTTCATCAAGCTGCGGACCGAGTTCTGCCGGTTCTTTCCGCAATTCAAGAACCTTCGCGTAGAATCGGAAAATGCGGTGAGGAGGCATTACGGGGAGGCTGGCATAGTCGTAAGGTCGGACGCAGCTGTCGGTAATGCAATTCACTTTGAGACCAAGACAGGCGAGTCAGTTCGTGCCCAGCAGGCTTCCGACGGGGCGATCCTTTTTCTCGGATTCCTCGCGTTGGCGCACCTGCCGCAGCCGCCGAATCTCTTGTTGATCGAGGAGCCGGAGAATGGGATTTACCCCAAGCGGCTTGGTGAAGTGATCCGGATGCTCAAGGAGATGGTGCACCGGAGCGACGGTGTCCCCTTTCCGCAGATCATCCTTTCCACGCATTCGCCCTACGTGCTGAGCTTTTTCGAGCCGGAGGAGGTGACGTTTTTGAGCCGCCCGCCGGACGATCCGAACGGCCCGGTCCGCGCTCGGCCGCTGCGGGAGGCGCCGAACATCGCCGAACGCTTAGCGGGCGGGGAGTTCTACCTGGGCGAGCTCTGGTACAACCTCAGTGAGGAGGACCTCTTTGGCAAGTCCTGACAAGAGCGTCGTGGTCGAGGTCTACGGCGAGGGCAAGACCGACGTGGGACACAATCCACGACCGCAGCGGCCGACCAATGGAGTGGTGCCTATCCTCTTACACACGCTCTGCGGCAGGCCCAGGCAGATGCTCGTGAAGCGATACGGAATGCCATACATGCAGCAAAAGGGCACTTTCGCGCAGAAAGTGCGATTCGCAAAACGCCAGGCACGCTTGAACGGTGCTGCAGCGGCCGCGTTTGTCGTGGACAGCGACGGCGATCTTCCGGCCAGAAGAGACGAAATGGAGAAGGGCCGCCGGATGGAGCCGGGCGACTTTCCGCTGGCCCTCGGCGTCGCCCACCCGTGCATCGAGGCGTGGCTCTTGGCGGATGCCACGGCAATTCGGCGCGGCCTGGATCTGAGCAGTAATCCTGCCGTTCCCAGCGAACCCGAGTCGCTGCCTGCTCCGTGTGAAGATCGTCGCAACAATCCGAAGACCGGGCTCGCAGCACTGGCCGGAGCGGCGAAGCGTGAGTTGTCCGTCGCCGACAAGGAAAGGATTGCCGCGGCGATGAACGACATGGCGCTGGTGCGGGCGCGGTGTCCCCTCGGTTTTGCCCCCTTTGCCGACGAGGTGGACCAGCACGTCCATCCGCTTTTCTCCGGTAGGCCCGTTTGAGAAGGGACTCCGACCATGAAGGTTGCCCAACTGACCGCGCTGCGGGACCTTGAGATCGGCGAGTGCCACGAGCCGCGGCTGGAGCGGCCGGACGAGGTGCTCTTGCGGATCGACCGCGTGGGGGTCTGCGGCTCCGACGTGCATTACTACACCGAGGGGCGGATCGGAGACCAGGTCGTCGAGTATCCGACCACCCTCGGTCACGAGTGCGCCGGCACGGTGATCGAGGCGGGCGACGGGGTCCGGACGCTGCGGCCCGGCGATCGCGTGGCGGTCGACCCGGCCATCGTCTGCGAAGACTGCGACCAGTGCCGCGCGGGCCGCTGGAACACGTGCCGCAATCTTCGCTTCATGGGTTGCCCCGGCGAGGCCGCCGGCGCCCTGGCCGAATACTACGTTCTGCCGGCGCGGAACTGCATCCGCCTGCCCGATCGCGTGACCCTCGACGAGGCCGTGCTGGCCGAGCCGCTCTCGATCGGCATGTACGCGGTCCGCTTGGGCGAGGTTTATCCGGCGGCGCGGGTGGCGGTGCTGGGGGCGGGGCCGATCGGCCTGAGCGTGCTGGCCGCGACCAAGACGGCCGCCCCGGCGACCGTCTATGTCACCGACCGGATCAACGCGAGGCTGAAGGTCGCCGTCCAGCTCGGGGCCGACTGGACCGGCAACCCGGAGCGGAACGACGTGGTCCGCGTGATCCAACAGCAGGAGCCTTGGGGGTTGGATCTGGTGTTCGAGTGCTCCGGCGACCCGGCTTGCATCGATCAGGCCATTGCCCTGCTCACGCCCGGCGGAACGCTGGTGCTGGTGGGAATTCCGCCGGCGCCGAGGATCGATTTCGACGTCCATGCGATGCGAAGGCGGGAGCTGTTCATCAAGAACGTCCGCCGCCAGAAAGGCTGCCTGGCCCCGGCGATCCGCTTTCTGGAAGAGGGCGGCTTGGACACCCCCCTGCTGTTGACCCACCGCTACGGCTTGGAGAAGGCCCAAGAGGCCTTCGAGTTGGTCGCAGACTACCGCGACGGCGTGGTCAAAGCGGTCGTGGACCTGTCGGGCGCCGATTGAGCGTTGGCAGGCCCGCTTTCCGGCACGGCCGCAAAGCGAACTACCAACATTCCTGCTTTTGCGCAGTGCCCCCGTCTTGCCGCGGCTGCCCCCAGTTGTAGGTTATCCTCAGCGCCTCGCGGACGACGCCGGTGATCTGGCCCCGGGTGATCGGCTTGGCCAGCACGGAGAAAGCCCGCAAGCGACGGGCCTGCTCGACGATCAGGTCGTCGAGGTCGGCAGAGAGGAGAATGCAGGGCAGGATCGCCCTGAACTGCCTCACCCGGCGGAGCGTCTCCAGGCCGGTCAGCCTCGGCATGTGCATGTCCAGGAGGATCAGGTGGACCTTCTCGCGACGGACGATCTTCAGCGCTTCTTCCCCGTCGCCGGCCAAGAGGGTGCGGTACCCCTCCGGCTCAAAAACGCCTTGGAGCGTTTCCCGAAACGCTCGGTCGTCGTCGGTGATCAAAAGCGAAGGCGCGTGGAACATGGGCGATTCACAAAATGGCTGGGGCCAACTGCACCATGACCTCGAATGCAACTGGAATACCAACCATGCCAGCATTTTCCCGGGGGAAATGGGCACCAACGATAAATGTTGTGCCTGTAATATTTTACAGCACGACCAGAGGCGACGCCACAGCGGATTTGTGGATTCGAGGCGGGTCGCGCGGTCGATTGCCCTCGGCCAGGTCTGCCAGTTTGGCAGCAACACCCCTCCCCAGAGCCGCTGTTCTCGACTTGGATGACCATGCCGACCGCGGACTTCCCGATACTCACGCTCGCCAATCACCCGTCTACCGCGGGATTACCGGCTCATCCCAATCGTCGGTGCGGAAGGGGGAGGCAGGCAGGCCGGCGGCGTTGACGAGGTTCCCTTTCGGGTTGGCGGCCCAGGAGTAGCGGACGGCCGCCGGTTGTTTCACCTTGGGGCTGGAGACGACGACCGTGTCGCCGTCGATGACCGCCTCGGCCCAAACGAACTTGCGGTCGCCTGCGGCAATGGCGAATCCTGCCAGCGGCCCGTCGCCGGCGGTCTTCAGCCCGCCGCCGACATGGTCGAACTCGACGACGATCTTGCCGCGATCGGGCCGCATCGATCGGTAGATCGGCCCGGAGCCGGCCACGTCACGGCCGTAGGTGCCGGCCAAGGCCGACAGCGCCAGGCGGCGGCCGACCTCCTGTTTATTCTTCGGGTGGATGTTGTTGGCGTCGCCGATGTCGGTGGTAATGGCCATGCCGGTGTTGGCAAGTGAGAGCGTCTGCAGCATCCCCTCCCGGACGAACACCCAGCCGGCGTTCTCGCTCGGTTCCTGCTGCGGGGCCATGAAGTTGGGCAACTGGACGTAGAGGAACGGGAAGTCGCCCTGGCCCCACTCGTCCCGCCAATTGCCGATCAAGGTCTGGAGTTGGACGCCGTAGAGCTTTGACAGCTCGTCGCGGGAGTTCCGCTCGCCCTGGTACCAGATCGCGCCGCGGATTGCATAGGGAATCAAGGGCGCGATCATGCCGTTGTAGAGGTTGCCCGGCCGGTTCTGCGACATGCGGGGGTCCTCCGGCTTGCGGGGCGGCTTGGGAACGGATTTTTTCGCCGCCCGGGCCGCGGCGGCGGCTTCCTTCCACGCAGCCATCTGTTTCTCATAGCGCGCGGTCACCTGCTCGGCGTCGTAGCCGCGGATCGCTTCGTTGGAAAGCTCGAGCACGGGTGCGATATCGGGCACGGTTTTCTGGACGTTCACGTTGGTCCACGCTTCCACGGCGGTGCCGCCCCAGGAGGAGTTGACCAGCCCGACCGGCACGCCCAGTGCCTCGTGCAGCTCGCGGCCGAAGAAATAGGCGGTGGCCGAAAACGCGGCGGCCGTCTCGGGGCTGGCGACCTGCCAGGTGCCCTCGATTTGACGCTGCGGCTCGACGGCCGACGCCCGTTGGACGGTGAGCATACGGATCCGCGGGAACTGGGCGGCGGCGATTTCCGCGTCGGCGTTTTCGACCCCGCGGACGGTCATGGCCATGTTCGACTGGCCCGAGCAGAGCCACACCTCGCCGACCAGCACGTCGCTGATCTTGAGCGTGTTCTGGCCGCGAACCAACATTTCGTAGGGGCCGCCGGCCTCGATGGGATCGAGCCGCAGCGACCAGGAGCCGTCGCCCCCGGCGGTGGCCTCTTTCGACTGGCCGGCGATCGAGACGGCGACTTTCTCGCCTGCGTCGGCCCAACCCCAAACCGGTAGCGGCACGCCGTGCTGGAGCACCATGTGATCGGAGAACACGGCCGGCAGCGTCACCTCGGCGACGGCCGCCGGCGCGAGGCAAGCGGCAAGTAGGCAAATAGCCAGGAGCGATCGGACAAAGCAGTTGCAGCGTTTCATTGTTGGCTCCTTGATGCGGGTCGGCGGGATTTCCTCGTCCGGGGCCGATTGTACTCACGGCGCTGCGGGGAGTCCAACTCCGGAGCATCGCCCTGGCGGCTAGCTCTTCTTGACGATCCGCCCGGCGAGGAACTGGTGGTCGGCGTTGAACAGCCGCCGATAGCCCAGCAGCACCACCGAGACGGTCCCCAGCGCCGTGCCGGCGGCGATCAGGAACATGATCACGATCTGGTACATGACGGCCTGGATCGGATTGGCGCCGGCGAGCAGTTGTCCGGTCATCATGCCGGGCAGGCTCACCAGCCCGACGACCATCATCGAGTTGATCGTGGGCACCATTCCGGTGCGGACGGCCTGCCGCAGCGGCCCTCGGGCGGCCTCCCATCGCGTCGCTCCCAGGGCCAGGAGCGTCTCGACCTGGTCCCGCTTGCCGTCCAGCTCGTCGCCGAAGCGGTCCAGGCCGAGCGAGATGCCGTTAAGGGTGTTGCCCAGGATCATTCCGGCCAGCGGGATCGCGTACTGCGGCAGGTGCCACGGCTCCGGCCGCACAATTCCCACCAGCGCCACGGCGGCGATCAGCCACGAGCTGGCCCACATCGAGACCAGGCTGTCGAGCCACACGCCCCGATAGCGGCGATCGGTCCTTCGCACCGCGGCCGTGCCGGCGATCAGCGTCATGACCAGCACCATCAAGAGGACGACCTGCCAGCGGCCGACGGAGAAGATCCACTCCAGCACGAGCCCGACCAGCAAGAGTTGCACGACGGTCCGCAGCGCCGCCACCAGGAGCCGTTTTGACAGCCCCAGGCCGAGCGCCAGCGAAACTGCGGCGTTCAAGAGGATCAGCGAGGCGGCCAGCCCAAGCTGCCAGAATTCCAGTCGCACGTAGCCGTCTTGCATGGGGGGTTCAGGGTTCGGGATTCAGGTTGTGCGGTTCAGGATTCGGCAATCGTGCCGGAAGTTTCGCACCATGCGAAAACACGATTCCACGCGTGCCGCTGACATGAAACGCCGGCCCCCCAACTCACCACTCACCACTCTCCACCTTCCCCGCCTTCATGCTGACGATCCGCTTGCCGACGCGGGCGGCTTGCTCGGCGTCGTGCGTGACCCAGACGACGGCCCTTCCGTCGGGCGAGCGGTCGACCCAGTCAGAGATCAGCCGCTCGACCGCGGCCGAGGTCTTGGCGTCGAGCGCGGCGGTCGGCTCGTCCAAGAGCAGCACAGCCGGGTCGAGCAGGATCGCCCGCACCAGCGCCGCGATCTGAATCTCGCCGCCGGAGAGATCGCGGACGTTTTTGTCCAGAAAGGCAGCATCGCGGCCCAACTGGTCCAGCAATCCGATGGCTCGGCTGCGATCGAACGCCTGCCGTCGATGCGTTGCCAACAGGAACGGCCGCCGCAGCGATTCGTCCACGGTGGAGGCATCGAAGCTGGGCCGCTGGTGGAGGTAGATCGCTCGGGCGCGGAACGCGGGGATAGCGTCGCGGCGGACCGGGCGACCTTGCCAGCAGACTTCGCCGCCGTCCACGGGGTCGAGCAGGGCCAACGCCCGCAGAAGCAGCGTCTTGCCCGACCCCGACGCCCCAACCAGCGCTGCCCGCTCCTTCCCCGCAAGCCCGAACGACGCGTCCTCCAAGAGCCAACGTGTGCCGTCGGGGTGGCGGCGGAACAACCCCTTTGCTTCGAGGAGTGCGGTGCTGGCGGTCACGTCCGGGTAGCAGTGGAAGGGCGAGCGTAGCTGTCGGAATCTCCGCCGATCAAGCCAAAAATGGCTGACCACCCGCGGAAGAGAAAAAAGCGGCGGCCGGCCCGCACGGGACGCCCGGCGCCGCCCGGACGGTTGTCCGGCAGAGCGAAAACCTCGACGGTTGGGTCACTGGCCCGGGCCCCCCAGAGAGAACGGGTGGGATCCGCGCCAGACCGAAGCGGTCTTCACCCCACGCGCCGTATGGCGACCTGTTCCAGCCAAGGATCGACCCAACTCCTCAAGCCAGCGAACATCGACGGTGCCGCACGCGGGAGCCTGCGGGAACGCTCCACGGTGCGGGGTCACCCATGGTCAAGCAGGCCGGCCGCCGTGGTTCTAACCTGGACGGAGGTCAACGCCCCACTCCATGCCACCCATCAGACGGGGCCGTGGCCCCACGTCCACCGTGCAGTCTATCCGTCGGCCGCCAACATTCAAGCCTTTTCATCCGTAAAATCGCAAGATTTTCCTGAGCCCGAGATCGCCGGGCGAACACCCTTGTGTGGGTGGGCGGCCGGTGCGAAAATAGCCGCTTTGCCCGATTCGCTGCGGACAGGCGGCGGCCGTTGTCTTCACAAGGCGTCGGCCCCAAGGGCCCGCTTGCCCGCAAGGAGGAAATGATGAAGCTAGTGCCCCTGGGCGAGAAGGTGATTGTCAGGCCTGCCGAGGCGGAGGAGGTCACCGCCGGCGGGATCGTTCTGCCCGATAACGCCCGCCAGAAACCCCAGCAGGGCCGCGTGCTGTCGGTCGGCGACGGCCGCCTCATGCCGGACGGCTCCCGCGCGACAGTCCAGGTCACCGAAGGCGACCGCGTGCTCTTCAGCCGGTATGCGGGCAGCAAGGTGGAAATCGACGGCGAGGAGTTGTTGATCATGAATGAGGGCGACATCCTGGCGGTCGTCCCCTAGCCCGTATGAGTCATGCCGCCCAGTCTTCCGGCACCACCGCGCCGCACACCAACCCGAATCGCCAGCGAGGGCACCTCCTTGGGTGCTTTGCCTGGCCTGCTTTTTCGGCCGAGCTAGAATGGAATCGAGAGTGTGTTGCCGCCCCACGGCTTGCCGAACGGCCCGCGGCCCCCAACTCGGGAAGTTTCTCTCTTGACTACCGACCCGCCGAACCCCCAAGCTTTGAGGATGCCAGCATGCGTTTGCCGCGTGTGGTGATTGCCCTTCTCGGTCGGAATCTGTTCGCGGCTGCGGTGACCTTGGCGACGGTCCTCCCACCCGATCGGGTGGTCGCCGCCTGGCCGGAAGCGACTTTGGCCGCGGATGCCGAAGCCTATCGAGAAGCCGTCGAGAGGGGGATCCGATTCCTGGACACCAAGGCCCGAGCCGCCGACGGGGCTTACGCGAGTTTTGCCGGGCCGGGCGTCACCGCGGTGGTCGTCGCCGGCATCCTTGGCAACGGCCGCAGCCCGGACGATCCCGTGGTGGCCGGGAGCCTCGATTACCTCAAAGGCATGATCCAGCCCGACGGGGGCATTTACCAGCCGGGCACGCTTTATCGCAACTACGAAACGTGCCTGGGCATGCTGGCGTTCCAGTCGGCCAACCGCGACGGCCGCTACGACAAGGTGCTCGACGACGCCGAGCGATTCGTCAAGCAGATGCAGTGGGATGAAGGCGAGGGGCACGACCCCACGAGCCCCAGCTACGGCGGCGCCGGCTACGGCACGCACGAGCGGCCCGACCTGTCCAACACGCAGTTCCTGGTCGAGGCCCTCCATGCAGTCGGCAACGGCGCCGACGACCCGGCCATCCAGAATGCCCTGGTTTTCGTCTCCCGCTGCCAGAACTTTGAGACCGAGCACAATACCACGCCCTTCGCGTCCAAGAACCCTGACGGCGGCTTCTACTACACGGCGGCCGCCGGCGGCAGCAGCCAGGCAGGCGAAACGCCTACCGGGGGTCTGAGAAGCTATGGCTCGATGACCTACGCCGGCCTGAAGAGCATGATTTACGCGGGCGTCGGCCCCGACGACCCCCGCGTCAAGGCGGCCTTCGAGTGGATCCGCAAGCACTACGACGTCGAGACCAACCCCGGCATGGACGACGCCGGCCTGTACTACTACTACCATACCTTTGCCAAGGCGCTCAGCGCCCTCGGCCAGGACACCATTGTCGATGCCCAAGGCGTTGAGCACTTTTGGCGCCGCGAGTTGTTGTTGGAGCTGGCCGGCCGGCAGAACGACGACGGGTCGTGGATCAACGACAATCCCCGCTGGCTCGAAGGCGAGCCCGCCCTCGTCACCGGCTACGCGCTGTTGACGCTGGCCTACTGCCGACCGACCGCAACGGAGTGAGACCCCCGCAGGCGACCGGCCGTCTGCGACATGCCGCATCCCCGGCCATGGAAACGAGTAACGCAGAGATCCTCCGCCAGCTCGCCCGACCCTTGGAGCCGATCCCGACCGGACAGGCCGCGGTGCTTCAGCCGCTATGCGGCGTTCGCGCGGTGATGTTCGACGTCTACGGCACGCTGTTTGTGAGCGACAGCGGCGACGTCGGCACCACCCGCCAGGAACTCTGCCGTCAGGCATTCTCCGCCGCCATGGAGGCACTGGGAATTCCGTCCGACGGCATCGCTGCTCGGGGGGTACAGTATCTTGCCGACGCTATCCAAGAATCCCACCAGCGCAGCCGCAGCCAGGGAATCGACCACCCGGAGGTCGATATCGTCGACGTCTGGCGGCAGGTGGTGGCGAAGTTGGCCACGTCGGGCTGCCTGAACGGAGGAGGTTGGGACGAACGGCGGCTCGGCCGGCTGGCGGTCGAGTACGAGTGCCGCGTCAACCCGGTCTGGCCGATGCCGGGGCTCCGCCCTTGCCTGGCCGCCCTGGCAGAGAAGGGATTAGCGCTGGGCGTCGTCAGCAA
>Ga0180437_10007007_pt1 | contig 14839 bp, 13 predicted proteins | sample SS_ome_4_FD_132410 | JGI IMG/M metagenome (GOLD analysis project Ga0180437, IMG submission 132410) | Hypersaline lake sediment archaeal communities from the Salton Sea, California, USA - SS_3_D_1 metaG | ecosystem: Environmental > Aquatic > Non-marine Saline and Alkaline > Hypersaline >...
ATGGAGGTTTTCCCATGCGCGGTTCTATCATTCTGAAACATTTTTTTACCGTCCAGCTCGTATGCCTGACCGTATCGATGGGATGGGTATCCTGCAAAAAAACTACGACTACGTCAGAGCCAGAGAGCATCCCGTTCAAGATCGAAAACTTAGGTGTTCGTTTTGGAACCTGGAACAGGCAGACCAACGAAGCGGGCGATTTCTACTTCACCCGCGCCTACCCCCGGATATTCAACGAATTCGGCACGCGCGCGCTGGACCCGGAGGGGAACATCAAGGAACTGCCCACCATGGACTTTGTGATACGGAGGGATGCCTTTGTGGTCTCCATCTCGGAAGGCGAAGTCGTACGGATATATCAACAGGAAGACAGCGATGATTGGGAGTTTTCCGTCCGGTCGTTGAACGATCCTTCGTACGATATCGTGTACGATCATATGGTAAATCTTCGGATAGCCTTGGGCGACCGCGTTCAACCGGGCGATACGCTGGGTAATCCGCAACCCCGGAATGCAGATGTCGGTTTCGTGGAAATCATGATCAACAACCTGGAAACCGGGCTATCCTACTGTCCGATGAGTTTTTTGGATGACGACAATTTCGACGAATACGCACAAAAGATTTCTCAATTGATTGACGACTGGGAAGAGTTCATGGCCGACACGACCATCTACGATCAGGAGAATCATGTCATTCCCGGTTGTCGAATTGAGTCGATGGTCAGTTACTGAATTCGCCTGCACAAAGCCCGACAGACAGCAGGGCCGAGGGCAGGATAAACACATTACCCGTTCCTATTCTTCGGAACGGGTGCCTTTTTGCCGTCCCGAAGCTTCGGGATATCTAACAATTCCGACCTGGTTAAGGCCGGGATTTCATTCGGCAGGTGCCGTCATAACCGGCGTCTGTCGAATGACTTGGCGAGGCCGGGCGGAGCTAAACCAAAGCCGACCCGATCCTTCTATCCTCAACAACCAAAACAAATACCCCCCCTATCCGTATAAAAACCAAACAGGCCGATACATATTAAACACGTGACATCTTCCCAGCAAACACATATCCTATAATACAGAAGTGATCCGTGATTGCGTCATAGACATTTAAAAACCTCAAAAAAGGATAATGCCCATGTTCAGACAAAAAATTATCGTGTGCATCTTCTCCATAGTCTTGATACTCCACACACACCGTCTATGGCCACAACCCTTGGACACGACACCTCAGAAAGTAGTCAGATACTGCTACGTGGTCAAATCCAAAATGTGGTACCAAAACCAGGAGAGATTGTGGAAACAGGAGCTTTCTAAAAATCCTCTGGATGAAGATGCGTGGTACAATTACTTTTTCGCTGCCAGGTATGGGTGGACAGACGTCAAAGGCCAAACCCTTACCAGAGAGGCGCTCATGGATTCCATCTATCAGGAAATGGGGAAAGCCATCCCGGATTCCTGGGTCTATCATTACATCCATTATTATAACTATGCCACGGATTTCTCCCGTCTCGAAAAAGCGTATGAAATCAATCCCCACATTCCCGACCTGTACTGGGAATTCATAAAGGAATACGCGCTCACGCGGCAGGACGATAAGAAACGGACGTTCTGCGAGAAATTGTACGAGAGCCGGGATATCTCCACCGGGACTTACAATCTCAATTACAACATGCTGAACTCGGCGTCCAGGAACGCCATCCTGTTTACCAACGGCGACACAGACACCTACCCTGCCTGGGTGCTGCAGGAGGCCAAGGGCGTCCGCACCGACGTGCTCATACTGACCATGCACGGCACATTCTTCAATCGGGATTATCTGAAATCACTCCTGGCTGACAGAGGAATCGACCTGGATGTGGACCAGCTATCCACGAGCGACGTGGCCCAGTACTTCCAGGGACTGGTGAAGGTGCTACGCGCCCACTATCCGGACATCCCGATTCATGTGGCCTTGTCCGTGTATGCACCCTATTACGAATCCTTCAAGGATAAATGGCACCTTACCGGATTCGTCCTGACGTACAGCGAAGATCCGTTGGACAGCGATGAGCGGAACCGGCAGATCATCGAGAACGACCTGCGGCTGGATTACCTGGATTACGACTGGTATTCGGACTTGCACGTCTCAGAACCGTTCGTCCGTCGACTGAACACGATGTACCTGGAGCCTTTCATTAAATTAGCAGGCTATTATCATTCCAAAGGGGATGCCGACTCTGCAAGGAAGTGGAAGAATAAGGCGCTATCCCTTGCACAGAAAGCGGATGATGACGATTGGATACAGAGGATAAAAGCCATGACATGGTGATGTATGCCACCATCCGTCTCAGGTAAAACGATGAGTCGGATTGAACCCATCCTATCCCCCAGGCCGTCCGGAAGTAACAGACGGCCTTGTTCATTTTTCCCTTGATTTCGTCACGGGAATTTTGTATTTTACATATGTATAATTAATAATCAACACCTTACAAATTCGAAAATTTCCTTGAGAGACATGAGGGTGTGGTTGTTTGTGGAGAGGGGTAAGTAGATTTATGTTAATACTGTGGATATACTTATCTAATATTGGATATAAGTAACAAGGGAAACTGGTATATAACTGTGTTATCCCTTAAAAAGGATGTATTAAAATGAAACCCCTACACCTTTTAGATGCAATTTCAACGCTATCAACTTTACAGCGTTGGAATTTTCTTCCTAGAATAGAAACTTGGGTTGAATCTGAAAATATTGCATATGTTACACATCTTGCTTATGCCCTTTGGTGTGAAACCGACATGACTGAAGAACAATTAGACCATATATTAACCAGATCGCTTTTAAAATCATTGAATAAATCTATATTATCGGATATTCCAGTCCACACAAGAGAATGCCTAAAGAAGAAAGATCCCCAAGATTCTTCAATTTGGGATAGAATAATAAATAATGTAGCATCGGAAACTGTTAAAATTTTTCCTAAAAAATTAAAAACAAAATTTGGACAATATCTAACTATCGAAGGTAGTTATATCCTAAATAATGATGAAAATGGTACCAAAAAAAAAGAAATAGAAAGTTTGATTAAATTCGTAGAAAGAAAAGTGGCATTAGAAGAATGCGAAATAAATGCATTTGTTTATAAAGAGTACTATGATGGATTGCAAAAAAAATTGAACTCGAAAATAAATAAGATTGATAATCATGATAACTATCTTAAACATATGGATAAATATAAATTATATTTCTTATTAATTAAGCAGCTAAAATATCTAAGACGCTGGAACAGAATTAATCGTTCTGTTGAAACCAGTGTTCTAAGCCATACTTTTAATGTGGCATTTTTGACATTATTTTTTGTAGAAATGTGTGGAGATCAAATTAGTGATCTAATTCGAAATCAAATAAGTAATCAAATTAGTAATGAAGCTGAATTTTTTCGTCGTGCAGTTTTAAAAGCGTTATTTCATGATGTAATTGAAAGTCTCACTGGTGATCTTATCACACCTGCTAAAGAGATAATAGAAAAGGAGAGTCCGCGTGCATTACATAATGTTGAAGCTGATTTTGTAAGAGATATACATAAAAATGCACCAATTCGCATAAATGATTATGTTGGTCGGTATAAGCTACTGGATGAATTAGATGATTCTTCTTGTTTTACTGTTGATTCTATTGTAAAAGCTTGCGATAAGATAGCATTGATTTTGGAATGCCTTTTGGAACAAGATTATGGATCATTCACAAGCGAGATAAAATCTGCTTTTAATAAATATATACATGAGCTACAGAAATCAGAATGGGATTATATAAGAGAATTTTGTCAAAATATACTTATAGAATATTATAAATAAAATAGTTGCTGTTTTCCAAACTCCAGCTTAGAAACATACTAACCATAAAAACCCTGTTCTGTAAGGACGATGTAAAACCCAATGCCGACAACGATAAAAAAATTCCTATGGATAGCCGCCGTCCTGAGTCTCGTTAGCTGTATAAGAGACAAATCATTAATCAGCACAAAATACAAATATTTTGATCCCACAGATATACCTGCATTGGCATTGGAAAACATGGACGGATTCTGGGGGCAAGATAGTCTGTCATACAAAAGAAACTTCTTTGAGCATTATAAAGGCTGCCAGCAAGCCATCGATCTATTTTCTTATGATAGAGGAATCCAGATTGCTGTATTCACATCACAAAAAACCGCAATCCAGGCGATGGATCAATTGATAAGCACAGTGTCCGCCGTCATCTATCCGGGCAGTGATTACGAAATGCTCAAAGGATCATAGTGGTATTCATGTGGTGTTGGTAGTACGATTTTTGTCAACCAATGGAACACGATTGTAGAAGTATATATCCGTGAAACCGATTTTGAAACAATAAAAATAAAATTAATGGAAACAACTGCAGAGGTGTGTCAAAGAATAGATAATTTGAGTCAATAAAAAAAGTGGGCTCCACAGTGAAACATGGTTAGTATGACCTCTTTTTAACGGAAAACAACCAATACCTCCGGCAGCATTGGTCTTGTTAATAATACTTGCAAAAGGATATTTCTTTTACTACATTTCATTACAGAAGAAAGGAAGATGATTGGGTCAAAGGGCATTACTGAAAGCCCGGTTCCGTTCTTAAGCATCCGACAACATCCATGAGAGTCCGGCTCCAACAAGCCGGCGCAGGAGATACAGCACCCGCGACAACACAAGTTACCTCAGGTTTTTCGCAGTCGAAATTCAGGAACTCCCTCATTGACATAATCGTTTAATTTTTGAAAACTCTAATGGAGACCGGTCTTGATTGACCGGCGCACCGAGCAATGGTATAATAAACATGTGGCGGATGGACGGCCTCCTTAAGAACGTCTGTCTTGGCTTTCGGTCGGCAGACGATTGTCAGCCCGGACAGACGTTCTCCGTCCACATGAACGGCTGATTCCCAAGAAAGCCGCACGTGAAGAAGCAACATGCCTTGAAAATCGTCAATATGTGCCTGTTCCTTGCATTCCTGTGCGCGGTGGTAGGCGTGTTGCTGTACCGCTGGGGACCGGAATCACTGCAGGGCACAGAGATCGTTTACCAGGTCCATTCAACCGCCGGACTGGTCTTCGTGTGTCTGGCAGGCGTCCACGTGATTCTGAATTTCAACTGGATCCTCACCACCTACTTCAAAAAGAAAAAATGAGGAACGTTCTATGAAGCGTATGGCAGGCATTATTGTCGGGATACTCTTATGCGCGGGCATGGCCGCTGCGCACTCACCCACGAAAGTCGATCTGGCATTCGAGAAAGAGACCGGCTTCCTCAGCGTGACATTTGATCACAGAGTTCGGAATCCTAAAGACCATTTTGTTTATCTTGTCAAAGTGCGCCTGAACAAGCAGGAAGTGATCGAGCAGAACCTGAACCTCCAGGACAACGAAAACGGAGGCTCGTTGATCTACAAGCTGAACGACACTAAACCCGGCGATACGATCGAGGTCCAAATTGAATGCATAAAAGGAGGCTCAAAAACGGGCAAGATCAAGATCGAATAATAAAGCCCAAACAAACCTGACAGATACCTTTTGAAGTCTCGGTATATACCGGGATTTTTTCATCTCTACCTCCTACCCGATCCGATGTATCGAAACAGATGCCCATTTTGAGCGAGACTCCGCTATCTAAAACATCCTCCAACACATCCCTCCTCCGCTTTACAAAAACCAACCATTCAAATTTTCCACTTGCTTTCCTCCCAAGAAAAACGTATAATTCCCGTATACTATCTATGACCAAGCCACTGGAAACCCATAAGATACATTGACAGGTATGAACGACATTTGCATCGCATATAGGTTACGATTATTTCCGCTGAGAGGGTTTCCCCTGCCCTTTTAAAACTGCGCACAGTTTCGTTCCTCAACGGAACGACGAATACAAAACCGGCGGTGCACGGAATGCATCGCCGGTCAACATTCATTATAAAAGAAAGGAAACCGGATATGAAAACCTTCTGGAAAGTAGCAATTATCATTGTGGCCATTATCCTGGTCGGGTGTCAGGAAACCGCCACGCACCTTACAGTTAACAAAGACGGTTCGGGCACCATCGTTGTACGGGAATTCTTCTCCCCCCAGATGATGGGTATGATGGGAAGTCTGGAAGATATGGCAGAGGACGTGGCAGAAGCCATGGCCGATGAGGAGAAGGCCGAGAAGAGCGACGAAGAGTTCAACTTCTTCGACAGCATGATCGAAAAGCAGGCCGAGAAGATGGGAGAGGGTGTCAAGCTCGTGAAGAGTAAGAAAATAAAAAACGATCAAGGATGGGATGGCTTCGAAGCCACGTATTCTTTTAAAGACATCAACAAAGTAAACCTGGATATCGGCAAGAGCGAGGCGGAAGACGAATCCACCAGCATGGAGTCCAAGGGCGGTGCGTCGTACACCTTTAAGTTCAAACCGGGCAGTCCCGCCGAGTTGAGCATCATCCCTGTAAAAGAGCCGGAGGAGGAAGCTGAAGAAAAATCTTCGGAAAAAGAGGAAGAAGAGGTGGACGATGCCATGATGATGGAGATGATGAGTTCCATGCTCAAGGGTTTCCGGATGACATTCACGGTTTCCGTAGAGGGGAACATCAAGGAAACGAACTCCAATTACCGTTCGGAAAGCCAGGCAAACACGATTACGGTTATGGATATGCCCTTTGACAAGATGTTGGGAAACGAGAAAACGCGGAAAATCCTGTTCGCGTCCAAAGACCCGAACGACGCCATGGCCAAGCTGAAGGAAGCAGGCGTCACAGACGTTTATTTGGAGGCGCCGGACAAGACCATCTCCATTAAATTTTAGATAAACGATCCCTCTGTTCCCGGTACCTGGTCCGGTGCCGGGAACAGAGATAAACGTCCTGAGAGTCGAACGTATCCACTTGAGGCCAGAGTAAACGTGCGATTCGGGGAACAACATCCCTTTGCAACCAACTTCCAATCGACGTTCATGGCAGGGTTCAGGCCACATGGACTTTTGTCCTGACCTGATGTTCCGTACAGTGAAGGGATTTTAGCCTCAGCGGGACAGCGAATCGACAGTGACTTCATATACGAACATAACGGCGAGGCGGAGATGGAAACGAGCCAACTGGTGGAAATAGCCTTCAAGATCAACGAAGTCATCAACTACTACTGGAATTTTTACATTTTCGTGTACGCAATCATCCTGGGATGGCTGTTCACAGCGGATATTCACTGGGAATTCGTCAAACGTGTTGCCGTCAGCATCGGATTCCTGCTCTTTGCGGGAATCAACGGCATGGCCTTGCATAAGAATTATACGTTACTCACCACCACGTTTCAGGAACTGAATGCCAAGACAGAAATGGCGTCGTCCGTGTTCATGCAGTCTTTTATAACCACCAAAGGAGTCGGCGCGACAGGCGTGATCATCATCCATACGGCTATGGACCTTGCCATGCTCTCGCTGATTTGGTTCTACACGAGAAAGAAAAAGATAAAGAAAATGATGCCATCGCCATTCCTCCCCTTTTAAGAATGGCCGGATGAATAAAGATACACCGGTAAATGTTTTAATCATAAATTCTGATCGGATACGTTTTATCGACGTCCGATCCTCTTACATCATAAAATCACGATTTATTTGACATACAAGTAAAAAAATCATTCCTGAGAAGGACATGATTCATTCTCTTTTTGTTCTTTGACACAGAACGCCGTTGTCCCGATGAAAGGCTGGGTGTGTTGAGGCCAACCTCCTACCCGTCCTGGTCCTTCGGGACTGGTGGCGGGTCCTTTTACACTCCAAGCCTGGAGAATGTCAGCGAGATGAAACAGAAACTCATGATCCTACGACAGAAATCTGCTTCTATTCTTGAACCAACGACGACATCAGAGATAGCCGATACTTACATCTGCGATGATTCCAAAACAAGGAGGGAAACATGAAAATCAACCTGAAACACAACCAGACCGGCGTCGCCAAACAAGTGAAACTGGGATTCTCCTGGACGACCTTCTTTTTCGGCGGTTTTGTGCCCCTGATCCGCGGCGATCTGAAGTGGTTTGCCATCATGTGGCTATTGTCAATATTTACATTTGGGCTCGCATGGTTCGTATTTCCATTTCTCTACAACAAAATATACATCAAAGACATGATGGAGAAAGGGTACGTCCCTGCCGACGATTTCACGAAAAACGTCCTGCAGGTACAAGGGATCCAGCTTAAAGTGAATGAATAACATCCGTATGGATGCTTGACAGTTTATCCGGCCCCGTACCGGCCGGCGTCTGTACGGGGCCCAAAAAGCGAGTTCTCATTTGAGCTTCCGTTTATCCATCATCAAATAGGAGGTGCACCATGGCTATTTTTGAATGGGCAGATCGAAAAGTCAAAGCACAGACCGTCTGGTCTATCGGCATTCTCAAAATTTTCTGCACCATCGTTGGCATAGTTCTGGGTGCCTATATCTCCGATTTTGTGATAATGAACGTCTGGTGGTTTGTCGTGATCGGCGGTGTCCTGTTCCTCTGGCTTCTCTACCGTTTCTTTAAAATTTAAGCATGTACCGGACGATGACGAGAAGGTGCTCCCAATTACTCAGATGACTGAAGTCTGCTCTCAAGCAGACTTTTTTCATTAAGTGGTTCAACATGTAACGGCCAAAGAACCGGTCATGTATGCTGGTGATTGTTTTAAAAACGCTCGACTGCCAACCATGCGTGTGAAATAAATACCCCAGTTTTCACTGTTTTTTCCACTTTTCTCCTTGACTTATATAAAAAAATAGAGTATACTTAACATTGTTTTATTCAGAACCCGAGTAATTCAATCCATACTATGACCAACCTGAACGTAGTTTTTCATTTCCAGGGAGAGGGGGAATGTTAAAGAGGAAATTTTCATCCTATAAATTATAAATAAATAATATCTTTCTTAAAAGAATCATTTTAATGTTTCATCCAAATCAAATGCCTGCTTTACGTCCTCATTTTTTAAAAGATTTCATTTAAAAAATTTATTAATAAAATTTAGGAGGATACCATGTCTTTCCCAAAAACTGCACTCGTATTAATCATCACATTCACCGCGGTCTGTTCTCTGGCCCAGACACCGGGCACACTGAAGTGGTCTTTCGAGACAGGTAATGATATCATGGATTCATCCCCGGCTATCGGCATAGATGGGACTATTTATGTGGGATCGTATGATTGCCTCCTCTACGCCATTAATCCCGATGGTTCGTTGAAATGGAGCTATACAACAAATGGGCCCGTAACATCTGATCCGGCTATCGGTGCTGACGGCACGGTTTATATCGGATCTCATGATTACAATCTTTACGCCATCAATTCGGACGGTTCGTTAAAATGGAGTTATACAACAGGAGGTAACATCCTTTCCTCTCCTGCTATCGGGACGGACGGCACGATTTATGTGGGGGCCAGTGATTACAATTTTTACGCTTTGAATCCCGACGGTTCGTTAAAATGGAGTTATGCAGCAGGAGGCGTTTTTCCTTCCTCTGCAGCCATCGGTGCTGACGGTACCATATACGTGGGTTCTTACGATTATAACCTCTATGCCTTTAATCCCGACGGCTCGGTAAAATGGACTTATACAACAGAGTATTGGGTTTATTCTTCCCCAGCCATCGGCGCTGACGGTACCATTTATGTGGGATCAGCGGATAACAAGTTTTATGCTATCAATCCCGACGGCTCGTTTAAATGGAGTTACAGAACAGGAAATGATATCAATTCATCCCCGGCCATCGGCGCTGACGGTACCATTTATGTGGGATCAAGTGACAGCTATTTCTATGCGTTAAATCCAGACGGTTCCTTAAAATGGAGAATTACGTCTGGAATTTTTTATCCAGTTGGTTCTAGTGCAGCAATTGGCGCTGATAACATCATCTATGTGGGCAGCTATAACTACTGTCTTCTTGCTGTTAATCCCGGTAGCTCTATAGCGTGGAATTTTCCGACAGGGGATCGTATATCGTCCTCTCCTGCGATCGGAACTGACGGCACCGTTTATGTGGGTTCTCGCGATAATAAGCTATATGCTTTTTATTCGAGTAGTATGGGCTTGGCAGACAGCCCATGGCCCAAGTTTCAACAGAACAACCAGAACACTGGAAATGTAAATAGTTTAACACCGGTTGAATCGTCCGGGTCTACAGCCCAGCCGGTCAATTTTTGTCTCAATCAAAACTACCCCAATCCGTTCAATGCCCAAACCACGATCGAGTACCAATTACCGGAAGACACGCATGTTTCGCTCACGCTTTTCAATGTGCACGGGCGTGAAGTCGTAACCCTTGTCCAAGAAGAACAACCCGCAGGCAGTTACAAAATCCGATTCGACAGCAACGACCTGGCCAGCGGTCTTTATTTTTACCAGCTCAAGACAGACGCTCAGATGCTGTGCAGGCGAATGTTGATTTTAAAATAGTCATCACGCACAAGATCAAGCGTTCGCTACCGAACGACGACCTGCGGTTTGTACTCTGATACTCATCTTTTTGCAAATGGACGTTCCAGCAATGTTATGTTCTTCTATTTCAATCCGGCTTTGGACGTCTATCGCCTATTGAATATTAGTGTGGACATTGTCACGGATTCATTTTAACATCTAATGTGGATTCGGGATAGTATCAATTGCCGCACTTTCGCACCAATTTGTTATAAACCGCGGCACGCGACGTTTCATTCGGTATCCGAGAACAGCAGTCCGATGATGACCGATATGTTTTGCAGGACAAACGGAATTATTTTGGATTGATTTCAGGAATGCAGGTTTAGTTGTTATTCTGATATTCCATCGTCTTCCGCAGCAACTCGCCCCTATTTCCGACACCCAATTTCTTGTATAGATTATAATTATGGTTCTTCACCGTATGCGGAGAGATAAACAGCCTCTTCTGGATTTCCTTATTCGTTAATCCCTGCAGAATACACTCGAAGATCTCTCGTTCCCTGTCCGAAATGTTGTATTCGGAGACGATACGTTCGATATCTGCAGGACATACGTTTATCGAGAAGTTATTACGATACTTTGTCTTTCGAAGCCATGTACTCCATATCATGGGAAAAAGATTCATCGATAGGATGATGGCAACCACGAATACATTTCTGTATTTGAATATCACGAAATTCTGCAGGAATAATACCGAGAGCGCGATGAGATAAAAACGCAAGAAGAGGCTGGTAGGAAATTCGTGATGACCCGTTTTAACTTGATTCATTTTTATCGATGAGAATGCAAAAATACCGATTACCGGCAAAAAGATAATGCCCGATAAAATATCACAGAAAAAATCGAGCCAGTGTGCTTCGCCGTTCAAAAAGAGAGTCACCCCAATTCCATAGGCGAAGGTAGACAGGGTCAACATCGCTATGAAACTGTACTTTATCGGATTTTCCATTGGTCTCTCTTGCATCTGATAAAGCATTTTAACCAACGTGTATGCAATGACGATCATCCCGAAATATTCAACGCCCATCTGGAAAAGCAGCAGTGCATCGGCTGCAAGCTGCACCGAAATCGAACCAACCCCTCCGACTGTATTCACGATGTTGACGTTGTAATATCGGGTCACGGCCAGGGATAGAACATAAAGATTGAACACCAGAATATGGTACTTGTATGTTTTAAGAAACGCGTATTTATAGACCGTGTATCTTGCATTTATGTGAAATACGGAGACGATGCCCGCTATAAACGTGACTACATAGAAACCGATGAGTACATGCTGCATTTTCACGCCCTCTTTGACGATTCTATTTTCACATAATCAATGTACAATCGTACACTTTGTAAGTCAAATGTTATTATTCCCTTTGAGAAAAATTTCTCAGTGAAAATTGAGACCCGCTTCCTATTGCCCGGTGCGGAGCCATATCGTATATTGACGCATGGCGATGATTCTTCCATCCATTCATGATACGGAAAGGAGGATGTGTAGGTTTGATTTTACGAATGATATGATTAATCGTTCACGTTGCCTCATTCATTAGGGGCGCTAACGACGTGTTCACATCATGGCACGTTCGCATTGTCGAATTTTAAAAAGGAGTAAAAATCATGGACAAAGCTCGATTCGTTATTTTCATCACCGTTCTACTTCTGCCAGTGTTTGCATTCACTCAGTCAGTAGAAAATGAGAGGAAGGCTATCCAGAAGATGATCATCGACGGTTACATCGAAGGTGTCTTTCTCAAGGGAGATACAACGTTGATAAAGGCCAACTGGCATGAAGCCTGCGATATTGTTTATTTTGAACCCAAGAGTAAAACATTGATGAAGGGTTCCGCGGTAGAATATTTTGCAGGCTATTTTGAAAAAAAGCCGGGTCCCTTCAATGAAAACATCACGTATGTATTTAAGGACATTCAAATAACGGGATATGCGGCCGTTGCCACAGTAGACATCTACAACAAAGATAAATCGAAGCAAATATATACCGATTATCTGTGCCTGTATAAATTCGAGGACGGCTGGAAAATTGTGACGAAGATATATTACGGCTATCCTCGTGAATAAAGGAATCCCTTCATCTGGCCTCTGTATCACCCACTAGAATTGGAGCATGCCCGCTGTGCGGCAGCTTTCCCACGCAGAATAAAGGAGTGGAACTTATACGGTCACCGCAAAATCCGGCCTATCCCCCACCATCCTGTGTGAAGATTACCCACAGCAGGCATGCTTTCCATGTCCTTGACGATAGGTGGTGTCGAGACATGTCATCCAGCAGACAATCGCGTTCATTACGTTCCATCTGACCGCTCGCTGACCCTCCCAATATCCGGCATTCCGCAATTCCAGCAGCCCGCATCACGGCTTGACTTCGGGCTCCGTTCTTGCTATCTTTGTATTTGTACACCAATACCGGACGTGATAAGGGAAATGTTCACCATCCGTCGGCAGCGACGTCCGGCATTTCCTATGGAACGGATGGATAGGAAAACGGAAACGTCCTGCCGATGAAGACACCATGATAAGGAGGCGCATCATGCATAGAAAAATGTGGATTGCCGTATGCCTGGTCTTGACCGTACTCATCCTCTACCCCGCCCTGACGCATGCTCAGGAGCTCCGGCCCATCAAACTCCTGAAGCCACAAACGGATGGCGGTATGCCTTTGATGCAGGCGCTGGCCGAGAGAAAGTCGTCGCGCGCCTTCAGCCCCAAGAGCCTATCCGATCAGGACCTCTCGAACCTGCTCTGGGCTGCCTTTGGCATTAACCGCTCGGAATCCGGCAAACGCACGGCACCGTCCGCGGTCAACTGGCAGGAAATCGACATCTACGTGGCCGATGCCCACGGCCTGTATCTCTACGATGCCGGGACGCATACGTTGGAGCCGGTTCTGGCGGGAGACATCCGGGCCGTCACAGGGACGCAATCGTTCGTGAAGGACGCGCCCATCAACCTCATCTTCGTATCAGATTACTCCAAGATCACCCGGGATGATGAGAAGCAGAAGGATTTCTATTCCGCCACGGATACGGGATTCATCAGCCAGAATGTGTACCTGTACTGCGCCTCCCAGGGACTGGCCACCGTGGTGCGCGGCCTGGTGGACAGACCCGCCCTGGCCCAGGCCATGAAACTCCGCCCGGATCAGAAAGTCGTCCTGGCCCAGTCGGTGGGATATCCCGCGGAGTAGCTGCGGATTGGACGTGATCCCGGACGGCGGCCTCCTAACGATAAACCGATGACGATAAGATCGCCTTCGGACATCCGAGACGTCCACAGCGTCGCATGAGAACATCCATGGAAAACCTGAGAATGTACGGAAACGCACCCTACGGCGTGGCCGTGGTACACGGCGGGCCGGGTGCAGCCGGAGAAATGGCGCCCGTAGCCCAGGAGCTCGCATCCCTGGGGGGCGTGCTGGAACCGCTCCAAACGGCAACGTCGCTGGAAGGACAGATGGACGAACTGAAGACCGTGATAGAACAACACGGTGACATTCCCATCACTCTGATCGGTTTTTCCTGGGGCGCATGGCTCTGCTTTCTGGTGGCTGCCCATCATCCGGCCCTGATCAAGAAATTGATTCTCGTCAGCAGCGGCGGATTCCAAGACGCTGACGGCGCTCGAACGCAGCAGACCCGGCTCCAGCGTCTCAGCCCCAGCGAAAGAGCAGAGCTCCAATCCATCAGCCAGGTCCTAGACGATCCTGCTGCCTCCGATAAAAACGAAGCGTTCGCCCGCTTCGGTGCCCTGTACGCCCGCGTGGACGCGTACGATCTCATCGCCTACGATCCCGATCCTATGGATTATCGGCTGGACATCTACCGGGCCGTGTGGGCCGACGCTGCGGACATGAGACGCAGCGGCCGCCTCCTGGAAGCTGGAAAGCACATCCAGTGCCCCGTCGTGGCCATCCACGGCGATTACGATCCCCATCCGGCCGACGGCGTTCGGAAACCTCTGTCCTCCATCCTCCAGCACTTCCGGTTCATCCTCCTGGAAAAATGCGGACACATGCCCTGGCTGGAGCGGCACGCCAGGGACGCATTCTACCGTATCCTGGAAAACGAGCTACGCCGGCTCGCATGACTGCAGGAAGCGAGCATGTACCGGCGTGGGGAACAATATCCTTCCCGATAGCGTTTACTTTCTCAATATGAAATAGTATAGGGTCGCCAGACCCCTCATACGTCTTTAAACTATAAGGGGAGGGGTAATCGGCAGCTTACAGACATTCGGTCGAAAAACACTTGCAGATGGATTCGGAGGTCATTTATTAGGACGGTCATGCACTCAAACCTGGAGGATCGAGTGATGAATTCCCACCAAAAGCGGTTAGTATTGTTATATCTCATCATCATCGGGATGGTTGCCTTAC